>OMEV01000758.1_pt1 | contig 18778 bp, 17 predicted proteins | sample 1645491 | NCBI WGS metagenome assembly OMEV01 (sample SAMEA103958122, study PRJEB25191) | human gut metagenome | biome: human-associated habitat [ENVO:00009003]; feature: intestine environment [ENVO:2100002]; material: feces | place: Germany | collected 2013/2015
AGCAGCATCCCACGGCGGAGCAGGTGTTCCTGGAGATGAAAAGGGAGCATCCCAGCATCGCTCTGGGTACGGTATATCTGCCCCCATGCCGGGAGCAGGAAAAGACAATCTTATGGAGGAGAAGTATCATGAACGCTAACGTATCTCTTCTGCTCAACGAGCAGATCAATAAGGAGTTCTACTCCGCCTATCTGTATCTGGACTTTGCCAACTACTACGCCGCCGTCGGACTGGACGGCTTTGAGAACTGGTACCGGGTACAGGCGCAGGAGGAACGGGATCACGCCATGCTGTTTTATCAGTATTTGCAGAATAACGGCGAGGGCGTCACCTTTGAGGCTATCGCAAAGCCGGAGTGGGAACGAGGCGACCACATGGCCCCGCTGAAAAAAGCCCTGGAACACGAGATGCTGGTCACCGCCAGCATCAATGCCATCTACGCCGCCGCATACGAGGTCAGGGACTTCCGCACCATGCAGATGCTGGACTGGTTCATCAAGGAACAGGGCGAGGAGGAGAAGAACGCCGCCGACCTCATCACCAAGATGGAGCTGTTCGGCGGTGACAGCAAGGGGCTGTATATGCTCAACAGCGAGCTGAAGGCACGGGTCTACACCGCGCCCTCGCTGGTGCTGTAAGCCCCGCGTGTCTGCGGGCTTTCGCATCAGGCAAAAGGCAGACTGCATACAGGTGGCCTGCCTTTTCTTCCACCAGACGGTTAGAGGAGACTAACCGTGTATAAAACAGAAAGGACTTCAGAATTTGAACGAGGAAAAGGAGATCAAAACCGTTACCCTCATGGTGCGCCGGTATTGTTGGGGCGTGCACGGGACAAGGGGCGAGGCGCTTGGCCGATACTCCCTACCGCAGTTCTTTTTCCTGCGGAGCCACTCAGGCCTCCCGGGTATGACAAACATAACAATGTCAGGTGTGCCGTGCTCTTGGACTCCGGTGTGTTTTCCCGGTCTTGCAGTTAGCGACCGTTCCTTGTTGATGACCGCGGAGGCACATGGCCATCCCACACAATTGATTCTATGACGGAGCTCTATCACTTCACGCTTTCGCATTACGGCCTTCCTGCTCTCTGTCCTACGCTTAAACGTCATTGTTGGCCTTTGACGCTCCAAGGACTCGATACTGGTGGCTTGCCAAGCCTTACCAGGCCGGATTCCCACCGGCTATATGCTTGCCACCGAACCGGCGCACACCCCCGTTTCTTTCATTATATCAGAAACTGGGGTGATTTTGTGTTTTTTTGACAGGTTGAGGAAGGCTCCGGCGCTTTTGGCACCGGAGCCTTCCTTGAGTCTTACTTCGCAAGTACAACGGAAATTTTGATCTCCTTTTCCGCCTCGCTCAGGTCGAACGCACCGCCGTCTGCGACGCTGACACGCAGTTCATACAGTGTGCCGTCGGCCAGGGTATCCACGCCAGTCCCGGCTTCATCCGTGATCGTCCACAGCTCTTTGCTGACCTCCGCCAGCTTTCCGTCTGCACCGTAGGCATAGAGCTTCAAATCAGCGGCGCTTCCGGAAAGATTGTTCATCCGGAACGAGACCGTCGTGTTGGGATGAACATTTTCGACCGTCACAGTATTGCGCCAGCTCGCGACCGTACCTTCGCCGCCGTCCTGCTCAAACTGTTCCTGTGTCAGTACGTTCCGCGCGGCCTTATCGAGATCGACCTTGCGGTAGGGCATTTCGGGAAGATACACAAAGCGGTCCTGCAAGCACAGCAGCTCCAGATAGCCGGTCGGGCAGTAGAGCGCGTTGCCGCTGTTTCCGGCATACATACCGATAGCCATGTTATTGTAGCCATATTTGTTGGAGACGTCCATGGTGAATACCGTCTCGCCGGTGGCAAAGTCCAGAATGATGTACTGCCACATGCCGCTTTCCAGATTCTGCACATAGCCGTAGATATAGCCCGTCGCGGTGGAGAGCTTGAGAATCGATGTATCGCTCAGGTCATTTCGAGACCAGATGCTCTTCATCTCATAGCCGGAATCGGTTTTGACCGTATCGACACGTTCGACGCCGGGCGCGATCATGCAGTTGCCCTTTGTCAGCCAGTTCATGTCATAGATGTTGGCGTAGCTCTGGATGGAAGAGTCACTGTTGGGATCGGCAAGGCCTGCGCTGCCTGCGCCGAACCAGTTGCACACGATAGTGCTGACGGTGCCCTCACTGTCGTCATAGACGATGGCAGAGTTTTCGACCGCCACCTGATAGCCCTCGGGCAGATCGTCCAGCACCGGCAGACTTGCAACGATCTTACCGGTCTTCATATCGAGCGCCAGTAGCTTGACGGGGTCTGCGTTGTCGGTGAACATCACAAGATCCGGCGTCAGCGACGGGGAGCAGCCGCCGCCCCAGGCAAGACCGCCGCCGGTGGTCTTGTCACCCTCGCCGCTGACCTTCGCACCGACGCTCTCATACGGCGTGCACCAGACAGCCTCGACACCGTTATTGGCACGCAGCAGATAGCAGTTCTGGTTTGTCAGGATGACCGCGCCGTCCTTGGAGGCGGCAATCCCGTTTTCCGCGCCCTCGCCGAGCGCCAGCCCGTAGACGAAGACGGCCTTCGAAAGGTCGGCCTGCTCTCCGTTTAGGATCGCCTCGATCGCCGAGTGGGCGATGTAGCCGAGCACGCCCTGCTGCTCACGCTCGGGATAGATGCGGAAGCCGCCGGTGGCAAACCAGAGGTTGCCGTCGTAGTCAAAGACCACGGAAAGAAGATTCTGCGTCAGCTCCTTGCCGAGCGCAGCTTCGGCTGCCGCCTTGATGTCAATGTCCAGTACCTTTTCAAACTCCGGCAGGACGTTTCCTGCTTCATCGGTTGCCCGCAGCATCAGCACATGGTTGTTGCTGGTGGGGCAGACGATGCGGTTTTCCGAATCCAGGAACGTATAGGAGCTCTGGATGACGTAACCGCCGCCGTCATGCTGCTTCGGGGAGAAATAGCCCAGCGTCGTGGCTTCCTCTGCATTCAGATTGCGGATAGCGATGCCGCCGAGCAGCGGAACGACTGCGTGGCCGTAGTTGTCAAAGTAAATAGCAGGCGAAGCGTTCGCGTTGGTTTTCTCATAGGAAACATTGATCTCCGGATAGATGCCAAGCGGCAGGACTTCATCCGTAGAGTCGGTATTGTAGCCGTCGTGGTGAATGTTGGCGTCGCTCTTTGCCATATAGGGGTTTTCATCGACACGCTTGGCATTCATGGCCTTTACCGGCAGGGCAGCGCTTACCGCAGAGTCTGTATCCGATGCAGGCATGTCGGAAGACTGCTTCGCACCGCAGGCCGCCAAAGTCAGGCACAACACACCGGCCAGCAGAAGGGTTGGTACAGAACATTGTAACTTTTTCTTTTTCATTGACTTCCTCCATTTTTGTGCTTGTTGTCTCGGTTTGGTTCGATGCCCGTTTATTCAATCCAGGCATTCAGTCCTCGCCGGAATGCTTCCTCGGAAACCGGCTCCAGCAGGAAATAGTCTGCCCGCAGCCGGAAGGCGTGAAGGGAGAAATCCAAGTCGCTGCACCAGATCATCCGGCACGCGGGGCATAAGGAGCGAAGATGCTCCGCTGCATTCAGTCCTGCCACTCCGGAAAGTGCAATGACGGCATTGGTTGGAGCATTTTTCTGCGACGTTTCAAAAAAACGTTCCTGATCGTCATATTGCATGACCTGCGGAAACAGCCCCTTCGCTTCACAAAACCGGGTAATTTGCTCGGCGTAGCGCTGCCGCTCTGCTTCCTGTTCTGCCAGCACGGCAATACGATACACAGATTTCCCTCCTTCCTTCATCCGATTTGGCATTTTGCTTGCGCTCAGTATAAAAAGGCCATTCGGTTTTTTCAAGCGCCGTAGCACGAAAGGGGCGATTTTGGCACGAATTCCGACAGCGGTTCTTTGTCATCCTCGACACGCTGTGATATAATTATCTTGGAATTCAAGCACAAGGAGAGAACCCTGCATGAGAATTGCGATTGTGGATGATCTTGCTGCGGAACGTGCACTGCTGAAAGACCGGCTGGAGCAGCAGCTTCACCGGAGAAATGTGCAGGCGGATATTCTGGAATACGAAAGCGGCGAGACATTTCTGGAAGCGGCAAGGAAAGCGCCCTTTACTGCCGCATTTCTGGATATTTATATGGATGGCATGACGGGCATGGAGGCGGCAAAGAAGCTACGGAAAACCAACACGGACTGCCTGCTGGTTTTTACCACGACCTCGACCGACCATGCGCTGGAGGGCTTTCAGGTACGGGCGCTGCACTATCTGGTCAAGCCCTTTACCGAAGCGGACATCGACGCGCTGACGGACGAGCTGCTTGCCCGCATACCGCAGCCGGACAAATATATGGAGCTAAAGGTGGAGGGAAGCGAGATCCATCTGCGCTATCAGGACATCGTCTACGCAGAACACTTCGCCCACTTGATCTACGTCCATACGACGGTTCAAAAGACGCTTGCCACACGCCAACCCTTCAAGACGTTCATCGCCCCACTAAAGGATGACACACGCTTTTTTGTGTGCGGGCGCGGCGTGATCGTGAATCTGGAACACGCGAAGGATCTGGAAGGCGCCGCCTTCCGCATGGCGGACGGAAGCCGCGTGTTTGTCAGTCAGGACCTTCTGAAAAGCGCCCGGCAGGCGCTTATGGAGTTCTTGCTTCAAAGGGGGCGGATGGCATAATGGAGCTGCTGCGTCCAATTCTGGAGCTCGGCGTGGTGATTCCCGGCATGCTGCTTGCCTACTTCCCGGTAAAATCCAGCTTAAAGCAGCCGCTGTCAAAGCTTGTTTTGTGGCTTGTTCCGCTGCTTGCGCTGCCGGAGGCGTGGTGTGCTATGCGCGCCGCATGCCGACTGCGCCGGTGCTTGCGGGGCTGACCTTGCTCACAGCCGTAATCTACATAAAAACACTCCGGATCTCGCTTTGGAAATCCGGAACGATTGTGTTGTCCGTCTGTGCGGTATTTGCCTGTATCAACAGCCTTTCAAGAGCGATCAACGCCGCTATGCTGGCCGGTTTGCCGCAGGCGCAGGCTGCGCCATGGTTCTGTCTGCGGGCCGTGATTTGCTATCATGCGATCTGCTGGCTGTTTGCCGCCATCGCCTATTATCCTGCGACGCACAGCGTGCGGAGAATGGTCGAGGATGAAAATTTTGCGCAGACCTGGTATGTGTTCTGGGTGCTGCCGCTGGTGTTCATTGCGCTGAATCTGTTTATGATCCCCAAGTATGCGGACACGCTCTATACCGGGCGTGTTTTGCAGGGGTATTTTGTGATCAGCATCGCACTTTTGTTTTTGATGCTTTTCTTCAACGCAATCTTCCTTCTGATGGCGATCAGCATCAACCGGAATGTGAGATTGCAGCAGGAGAACCAGCTGCTTTCCATGCAGCAGCAGCGCTACGAAAGCCTGAAAGCTGCCATTGAGGAAGCACGGCAGGCGCGGCACGATCTGCGCCACCAGCTATGTCAGCTCGCTGCCCTTGCAGAAGAAGGGGATCTTGAAAAGATCAAAGCCTATCTCTCCGGTGCGGTTTCCAGAATTCCAAGTCTTGAAATGCATTTCTGCGAAAACCGGGCGGCAGACGGCGTGGTCGGGTATTACTGCGCACTTGCGAAGCGGGAGCAGATCCCATTTTCCGTGCAGCTCGATCTGCCGGAATGTCTTCCTGTAGACGAAATCAATCTATGTCTGGTTCTCTCGAATCTGCTGGAAAATGCGCTGGAAGCCAGCCTGCGCACCGCGCCTGCCCGACGCAGGATCAAACTGACAGCCTATCTGCATGGCAACAGTCTGGCACTGATTCAGGTTGAAAACACCTATGACGGAGTCATCCGCGAAAAAGGTGGTGTCTTTCAGTCCTCCAAGCGAAAAGGAGACGGTGTCGGGCTTCAGTCCGTCCGTCACATCGCAGAAAAATCCGGCGGGGTGAGTACGGTTACCTATCAGGACGGCCTGTTCTGCGCGAAGGTCATGCTCTGCGGGTAATTATGCCCTGCCTTTCCAAAATGGCACGATCACAGATTTCAACATTCTCGCCTCCGGCAATCCCTGTATGTACCGGATCGCCGTTTTGCAAAGATATTACATGGGAGCAATTCAAAGAGGCCGTAGCCTGGTGTAATGGGTGAAAATTGCACTTGAAATAGTTTGTGCATTCTTTTGATGCGCCATAAAACTCAGCCGCACCTTTCAGAAGACCACTGATGATAGCTTCTGAATCCTCGGTGTTTCGCAGACTGGCCTCCAACACGCTCATTCCACGGTGGAATGCACTGCATTCAACAAATGGTGTGTTTTCCTGCATGATTTCGTTGCTCATGGATACGCCTCCTTTGATTGGTAAAAAAAGCGCAGAGACTGACCAATCTCTCAAAATCGGGCAGTCTCTGCTGTGCGACCGCACAGCAAGGCTGAGCGGTTATGTACTTATAAAAAGGACACCTATTCTTTTGAATAGATGTCCTTTTTTGTTGTGCCGGGGGCTGTTTTGAATTGGGTCAGATGGCCCAGCTCTGGCTTTCGGTCTGCAAATCCACCATGTGGGTGTACTGGCCGTTCCGGGCATAAAGTGCATCGGGTGCGCCCTGTTCGGCCACCACGCCGTCGGACAGCACCACGATTTTGTCCGCACCGGCTACGGTGCGCATCCGGTGGGCGATGATAAGAACGGTTTTGTGTTTTATGAGCCGGGAAAGTGCCTCCTGAATGGCAGTTTCGTTCTCCACATCCAAGCTGGCGGTGGCTTCGTCCAGCAGAATGATGGGCGCATCCTTCAGGAAGGCGCGGGCAATGGAAATGCGCTGACGCTCGCCGCCGGAAAGGGCGCAGCCATTCTCGCCGATGTTCGTGTTCCACTTGTCCGGCAGCTTTTCGGCAAATTCCTCGCAGTTTGCCAGCTTTGCCGCCGCAAGGACCTCCTCGTCGGTGGCACCTTTGCGCCCCAGACGGATATTTTCCAGTATCGTATTGTCAAACAGAGTCACATCCTGAAACACGATGGAATACAGGCTCATGAGCTTTTCCGGGTCGATTCGGGAAACCTCCATGCCGCCCACGGTAATGCTGCCCTTCTGGTAGTCCCAGAACCGTGCCGCCAGCCGGGAAACGGTAGTCTTGCCGCCGCCGGAGGGACCCACCAGTGCCGTGACCTCGCCCTGCTTTGCGGTAAAGGAGACATCCCGCAGCACCGTTTCGCCGGAGTTGTAGGCAAAGCCCACATGGTCGAACACGATATCGCAGCCCTGATTGGTCAGCTGCTCGCTGCCGGTCTGCAGGGGAGCGTCCAGAATCTCGTTCATCCGCCCTACATTGGTGCGCATGGCAATGACCGCCGCCAGATTCTGCAACGCGCCCTGCATAGGGTCATACATCCGGGAAGCCGCCATCAGGAACAGAAACAGGGTCAGCACATCGATACTGCCCTGCACCAGCAGCACCGAGCCGGTGAGTGCCACCGATGCAATGCCCAGCTTGAGCACCATGCTCGCAGAGGACACAAACAGCGCTGTTTCCAGTTCTGCTGCGATGGACTGCTTTTCCACAGCCCGAATTTTGCCGGAAAGACCGGACAGATAACGCTGCTCCGCATTGCTGGCTTTCAGGTCCCGGAGAGTCTCGATGTACTCCTGAATGCCGTCCGCACAGGCCATTTTCGCCGCCATGGTCTTGGCCTGCACCTTGTCCTGCACCCGGTAGCTGCCCACCACGATGGCAACGGATACCGGGATGACCCACAATGCTGCCAGAGCCATCCGCCCGTCAAAGGCGAACAGGCTCAGAGCAATGAGCACCGTGGAGATGAGGGAACCGAATAGACCGGGGATGAAGTGGGAGCAGTCCTTTTCCAACACCTCGCAGTCTGCCATGATGGTGCTGGTCAGGTCGGCAAGGTCCCGCTTGCCGAAAAAGGACAGGGGCAGCTTGCGCAGTCGTTCCGCAAGGGTCAGGCGGCGGGTGCCGCTCTCTTTATAGGTCGTAAAATAGGTGCCGTTGTACTGGAACCATGTGGTCAGCAAAATCAGCGCAAAGCAGCCCAGGCACCCCAGCAGATAAAAGGCGGTTCTCCCGCTCGTGGAGCCTGCTAACAGATCTTTTACCAGGAGATACAGCAGCCCGGTGGGCAGCATGAACGCCATGTTCTGGAACGCACAGGCCAGAACGCCCTTTACAAGCCCCTTTGCGCCCTCCGGGGAGCTGGCTGTGGCGTGTTGAATTTTTCCGATCATCTTTTACCCCTCCTTTGCGACCTTCCACTGCACCGAGGCCTGATAATCCTGCCACATCCGGGCAAACAGGCCGTTCTGCGCGCACAGTTCGTCCTTTGTGCCGGATTCTGCAATTTGCCCATCCTGCACCACATAGATGCAGTCGGCGTTGGCTACGGTGGACAGGCGGTGTGCGATCATCAGCACGGTTTTGCCCTTGGCAAGCCGGGCAAAGGCTGCCTGCACCTTGGCTTCATTGTCTGGGTCGGCAAAAGCGGTGGCCTCATCCAGAATCAGGATGGGCGCATTTTTCAGCATAGCACGGGCAATGGCGATGCGCTGCTGCTCGCCGCCGGAAAGATACACGCCCTTGGTGCCAATGACGGTATGGATGCCCGCTGGGAACTTTTCTATAATATCCATGCACTGGGCGGCCTTGAGCGCCGCCAGCACCTCGGCTTCGGTGGCCTGCGGTCTGCCCAGACGGACGTTGTCCAGAATGCTGCCCTTGAGAAGGCGGCTGTTCTGGAACACAAAGGAAATGGTATCCATCAGCTCTTCCTTGGAAACATCCCGCACATCCGCTCCACCCACCCGGACGCTGCCGCTCTGCACATCAAAGAACCGGCAGATCAGGTTTGCCAGCGTAGATTTTCCGCCGCCGGAGGGACCTACAAAAGCCACAGTCTGTCCCGGCTGGATGTCCATGGAAACGCCCCTGATAACATCCGTCTTGCCGTCATAGCTGAAATGCACATCCCGCAGCGTCACGGAGCCGTCCTGCGGGTGCTGGGGCTTGCTGCTCACCGGCACAGGCGCTGCATCCAGCACGGAATCGATCCGCTGCAGGGCATCGGCCACCACCATCTTGTTTTCGCTCATGTACATGATCTTCGTCAGCGTCAGGGAGATCACCGGCGTAATGATGATATAGAACAGCAGATTCAGCAGGAATTCCGGTGTCACGCCGTGTGTCGTGAACAGCAGTCCGCCCGCAATCAGAAAGGCGAACACGCCGTTGACGGCGGCGGTGTAGAACATCATGGGCAGGCGCAGGTCTTTGGTGTAGGAGATGACCCACTTTTCGTACTCATCAATGGTGGCCTTGAACTTTTTGAAGGAAAACACACTCTGCCCGAAGGTCTTGACCACCGGAATGCCCCGGACGTATTCCACTGCCTCGTTGGACATGGCCTCCAAGGCGTTGCCGTACTGCCGCATTTTTTCGACCATCCGCTTGCCGGTCATGGTCGCCATAATGAGGAAAGCCAGCACCACCGGCGCAAGGCTCAGCAGCCCCAACCTCCAGTCGAACGCCAACAGCAGCACCAGCAGCCCCACCGGGGTGGCGATGGCGTTGTACTGGTCGGGCAGCTGGTGGGCAAGATAGGTCTCGGCGGCTCCGGTGCTCTCGTGGATGATCTTGCGCAGCTTACCGCTGCCGAAGTTCTCGGCAAAGCCCAGCGGCAGCACTGCCAGATGCTCCGACACTGCCAGCCGCAGATTCGTCGCCACCCGGAACGCCGACAGATGGGAGCACATCAGCGCCGCAACGTAAATAAGGTAAGACAGCACCGCGAATAACACTGCCATCCAGCCGTAATGGGGGATGTTCACCGCCTGCACATAGTTTGGCGCTGCGTCCAGCACATCCCGCAGGATCTTCCAGATGTACACAAAAGGCACCAGCGCCACCAGCGCACTGGCCCCGGACAACACCCACGAAGCGTAGGTGAAATATCGGCGGTTCCCGGCGTAACCCATCAGCCGGGAAAGATCAGACTGTTTTTTCAATTAAATCACATCCTCATTTGAAAAACGGTATGCGCACCCACTTGATCCAAACGGGTGCGCAAAGAGCAATTATTCTGCATTCGACAGATTTTCTGTGGCGAACAGCTCAATGACATTTTCCATGGTCGCCTGATCATAGTTCTCCGCGATGGCCGCTGCGTTCCAGTAGGCGTAATTGCCCTCGAACCAGCTTTGCAGGTCGCTGAGATCTTCTGCATAGCGGAACTCCAGATGATAGGTGGTCTCCATGGTGTCAGGTGAAAACGCAAAATAGGTAAACTCGCCGGAATTTTCATCCTCGCTCTGATAGAAGATGAAGCCGTTTTCGTTTTCCTCATCCAGCAGCTTATAGGTGTGGGAGAAAACCTCCTGTCCCTGCGCGTCCAGGCCGGTGATCGTGTGACCGTCCATCACGAACTTGTCGATGCCGCCAAGAAAATAGCAGTTGAACGCCATGCTGTCCGGATCTGCCTCGTATTTTTCCGCAGCTTCCGGACCGTAAGGCTCCGCCATGCACATCCCCAGCAGCAGATCCGTGGTGGCCTCCGCGTTCTCCGCGCCTACCAGCGGCGCGGTGGCATCGATCCAGATATTCCGATACTCGGACTTTGACAGCTCCGGAAACAGCTCCACATAAGTGCCGCCGATGCCGGTCAGATAATCGTCGGTCGTCGTGCTCTGGTCAGCCGCCGGCGGCGTCTGTTCATCTGTTTTCGTCTGGCCGCAGCCGGCAGCCGACAGCAGGCAGATCACGCAAAGCACAAAAGCAGCAAATTTCTTTTTCATACAGTACCTCCTGAAACTTCTTAGTTAGTGTCCTCTAACCACCGCGTATTCTAACATGATTCGCGTTTTCAAACTACTCCGTTTTGGTTTCTATGCTCCGTTTTACTGCATTCGTTTTATCAGCGCGATAGCGGGACGGTGTCTTCCCGTACCGCTTTTTAAAGCTCTCCGAAAATTTGCTGGCGTTGTCATATCCTGCGTGCTGGGCGATCTCTGTAATAGGCTTCCTGCTGCGAACCAGCTCCACCGCTGCTTGCTCCAGACGGTATTCCTTGATGTAATGGTAGACAGGCATACCATAGGTCTGCTTGAACAGCTTTTGCAGGTGCGACACGGAAATCGCGTGCTCTGCCGCCAGCTGGGCAAGGGACACACATCCCTCCCGGTTCGTCAGCAGATGATCCCGGAGATGGTGTGCCAGTGCCGTCTGCTCAGCAGAGCAATACGGATCCGCAGCACGTTCCTGCGGAATGCGGCCCAGCAGCAGCATCAGCTCCAGAACCTTCAGCTGCAAAAAGCCGCGCTCTGCGTAGGAGGCGCTTTCATAAAGCTCACGGAATACATGCTCGCAGCGCGGACCGGCGAGGCCGACCATATACCACTTGCTGCCCAGAAGATTCTGCTTGAGCGCGGTAAAGTCTATGGGAAATGCCGGAGCATTCAGACGTATCCAGTGTCCTGCGGCTGCGGGGTCGATTTCGAGACAAAGGCCCTCGTAATAGCCAAGCGGAAAGTGTGACTCCGACTTTGTCCCGTGCAGCCCATCGTAGCAGCTGATCGCCATGTCTCCCGGTTTCAGCAGAACATGACTGCGCATGGAAAAGCTGGTTTCGAAGCGTCCGTTGATGCAGAAGTTGACTTCCAGCACGCCGACCTGTGTGCGGATCTCCGTATACGATCCCATTTCCAGCTGCATCAGCATCACGCTCACGCCGTCAAAGATCCGAAAACAGTGAATTTCTCCGTTTCCGTCGGCGTTTTCAAAGCCGCCTGTCTGACCGATCGGGCAGGAACCGATATTGGTTTCGTCATGGTAAGTAATGTGAACGATGGTCAACACCGCCTTTCTCCAATGGAATGCCATGCGCCTGTGCCGATGCCGGCGTTTACTCCGTGCTCGTCCATGTGTGGATGGCTGCGCTCACGCGGCGGTCAATATCCTGGCGTGTCTGTCTGCACGCTTCCGGAAACTGCTTTGCTGCCTGAAATGCCAGACGGACGAAGAGGCCTGCTCCCACAGGCAGCATGATCTTCAGCATTCCCTCCGGGAAAACAAAGTGGGTACCGTGGGCATAAACCGCCGTCTCAACCTCGCATTCATGGGGCTTTTCCGCAAGGCGCTTTTCCATGCGGTGGATGTATCTGGCAGCATCCCACAGCACGTCGTCCTCCGCGCCGATGAGCAGCAGCTTGCCATGGATGTTCTCGACGGGAATATACTCCTCCGGCTCGATCGGGTGCGCCGCCTCGGAATCGTCAAACAGCTTGCGGGAGTTTACCATATCGCCGGTGCGTTTGCTCTCGGCGGCGATACAGTGCCAATAGTCCGGGTGCTGATAGCAAAACGGCATATAGGGCAGCGGTTTGCCTGCGTAGGAAAACAGCGATTCGCCCTCGACCGGCCACTCCTTGCAGCCGTCCTTCTTGCCCTGCATAAAGCCCTGCCACACAAAGTCGCTGGGCGTCATGGCAATGGTCAGGGTGATCTCCGGGAACATGGCCGCCGCCGTCAGCGCAAGCGTTCCGGTGGTCGACGCCCCGGCAATGCCGATTTTTTTGTTCCCGTTGGCTTTCAGCCACGAAATGGCCGCCTCCATGCGCTCCAGCGGATAATTATGATGGCCGTAATCCTTTTTCGCAGGCGACATGGTGAGCACATTTACGCCCCGCCCGCAGAGCCATTTCGCGGCCGAGCGGGCCAGCCGATCCTCCGGATCGTCACCAATCATCGCAATGACCGCGCAGCTTGAGCCGCCAGCGCACGCCCAATACGCGCCGTAAAAGCCGTCGGTCTCCACATCAAAGTGCAGGTGTTTCATTGTTTCCCTCTAAATCTGATCTTCACGATCTGCATTTTCATCATGCCGTCGCCGACCTTTGCAAGGAAACGGAAAAAGCCGCTGACGGATGGGTCTTTCAAATCGGTGTAGCCCAGCATATAGCCCCGGCTGGTAACCTGCAAACGGCTGTCCCACGCACTGATCTCTTGGGGAGCGTCGGAAACCGCAAAATATGCGCCCACATCCCTGATCTTCGCACTCTTGAGCCATGTCTTGGCGATCATCTTCACCGCCGTCCGGTTCGCTGCGTCAAATACCAGCACGCCGCCGGGGAAAGCGTCTGCCATTCGCTGCACCAGTGCCTTGACCTGCTCGGTCAGAAAATAGTAGAACACGCCGGAGGCAAAGAACACCGCACCGCTTGAAGCATCGATTTGAGAAAACCATTCGGTATTGTTCAAATCGCAGGGGATATTTTTCTCCCGCTCTCCGGCGGGCAGCAGCTCGTTGCGCACGGTAATGACATCGGGAAAGTCCAGATTGTATATTTTGCAGCTGCTGTTGTCGCAGCTTCTCCCGGTGCTGTCCAGCCCGCAGCCGAGGTTGACCACCGCCGCATTGGGGTGAGATTTCAGATAATCCCGTACCTCGAAGGCAAGGTCATTCTGCCGCATGGCAACCTCCAGAGAGCCGAAACGCTGCATCAAGCTGCGGGATTTTTTCTCCGACTCAGAAAAATCGTAGTCGATCTGGTCGAGCAAACGAACCGCTGTTTCGTCCCGGTAGAGATTCGGGTATAGCTCCGAGCAGACCTTCCGCGCATACAGCGGAATGATCAGCGTCTCCTGTACGGTGTTTTTCTCGATTTTGTATTTCATGGGTATCACTCACTTTCTGATAAATGGCAGTTCCGGCATACAGTCACGCTCGGCGATGTGTGCCAGCATTTCGGCGAACCCCTTTGGATCGCGAATCTGATATTGCATGTGATCGTATCCCTCAAACACGGGATAATGGCCGCAGGGGTAGGCTTCCATCACTGCTTGACGGTATTTGAAATGATCTTCTATACTGCCAAACTCGAAATAGGTATGTTTTTGCAATTCTTTTGAAAGCGGCGGAAAGGGTTTATCCTCCAGACTGTCCGAAATCTGCCGCCGCAAATTTGTATAGGTCAGATTTTTCCCTGCGGCTATAAAATACGGCTTTATGGAGTCGTCGTCACACCACAGTATCTTTTTCAGCGTACCGCCCTTCGACCAATATAGGCTCTTGATGGCAAAATACAGAAACGGCGTCATGATACGGCGCGTGCCCTTTCCGATTTGGGCGAACTGCCCGCCGTCAAAGAAAGCGTGCTCCACGGGCAGCTTCGTCTGCGTCAGAAACGCCATGGCAAGGTCTGCACCGATGGAAGAAGCGACCACCATCGCCAGCCGCTCCACGCCCTGTCGATGCAGAAAGTCCTCCACCTGCCGTATTTCGTCCAGCTTGCTGACATATTTCTGCCCCTCGCAGTAAACGGTGGAGGTGGGCAAGATGCAGAAATATCGATCCTGCAAATACCTCGCAATCGGTTCGCTGCTCGCTCCTGTCACACCCATTGCATGAAAGAACAGCACGGCAGGATTCCTCCTGTCGCCATATGTTTGAAACAGCATTTCTATCGCCTCAGCTTTCCATAAAAAGCATCATGATTGCCGCCAGTGCTGCCGAAATGACCGCCATGCCCACTGTGCCGAACAGCCACTTTTTGCCCTTATCCTTGGCTGTAATGTAGGGTTTCAGGTCTTCCGTTCCCGGAATTTCCCATGCGTTCGTATGTCCTACCCAATAGCCGTCAACCCAAAATCGGTCTATGAGATTCATAACGGACAGTATGACCAGCAGCTGCCAAAAGCCCTGAACGAAGCCCTTTGCGCCGTTGAGCGCATAGACGCAGACCAGCACATAGGCGATGTAGCCGGGGACGCAGACAGCTTTGAAAATCAAAGCATTTCGCTTGATTTTCGCGTGTGTTGTAAGTCCCAGCGTTACGCACCGCTCCTGCACCTCCGGGCTGTAAAGATGCACCATGCCCACCGCGCCCTTGCGGATACCGATGGCGCAAACCAAAATGAGCAGAACGCCCAGCCCGATGCCTTCCAAAATCACCTGTAAAAGCATTACCGATTCCTCCTGAAGCCCGCCTCATCCCGGTATTCAGGGTGCTCCTTCAAATACGGGTCCTGATCGCCGCAGATGGTGTAGTCGCACTGGCAGCCGTCCACGCAGGTAGTTGTCCGCACGAGCTTGGCATGCAGCAGCTCCATGGACGCATAGTCCACATTGCACAGGGCGGGCATAATGTCCGTAAATCCGAACTGCTTGGCAAATTCCGCCGCCGGACACGCCGTAAATTCATAATAGATGGGCTTGCCGCCTTCGTAAGGCGCAACATTCATCTCGTAATCGTGCCATGCATCGCAGCGCTTTTTGGCGGTGGTGAATGCCCGATACATCAGCCTTTTCCAAAACGGCTTATTGATGTCAACGAAGCGCAGCTTCCGGAACGCCGGCAGGATCAGATTCTCTTCGATCTCTTCCATTTCGCGGAATGTGACCACATCCCGGCACACATCGTAAAAGCACATGATGGCGATGCAGTCGTAGGTGCCGCCTACGCCGTTGTGAAAATTCTTTTTACCGCCGAGGTCGGTGCGCCACTTGGAAAGAAGCTCTGCGTATCTCAGCTGCACCTGCTCCCAGACCGCCTCGCGCTCCGCCTCCGGATAGTGCAGGGCGATTTTCGCCAGAATTTCCTTTTTGCAGGGCTTGGAATATAAGACGTGACAGCTGCGGTCAAATTGCAATTCGCTGTCCTTCATCTTCCCACGCCTTTCAGAAAACCGCTCTTTGCATTTTCTTCGGTGTCGTCCGATTCGTCGTAGGCATCATAGGGCGCCGACGGGTCGTGTACCCGTTTTTTGAATGGCGAACAGAGCTTGTCCTTATGGGCAAAAGCAAATTCCAAATTGTCCGTCCATCCCGTGTGACCGGTGATGAAATACGGATGCAAACCGCGTGCGCGCAGCTTACGCTCCAGCTCCGCAAGTGACTGCACAGCCAGCTTATTGTCCTCTGCCAACGAGGAAATGAAGCTATATCCGCCATCTGCGCCGAACCACAGCGTGTCGCCGGTAAACAAATACTCATCGTCAATGAGGTAGACCATATGACCCCAGGTATGACCGGGAACAAGGAAGCATTCGATTTTGATGCCGTCAATGTCGAAAACCTCGCCGTCATGCAGCAGCACCTTTTCGTTGTTAATCGTGACCTGCGGTAATTTATAGAGATGATAGATCACTTTTCGCCGCACCTCGCCGGTGAGATACCGGTTCTCAACCTCGCCTATGTACAGCTTTGCGTCCCGGAACAATCCCGGACTGTCGGACTCCACCGCGCCCACATGGTCGGTGTCCTGATGGGTGATAAGGATATGGCGTATCGACTTCGGATCAATGCCGAGCCAGCCCATTTTTTCGGCAAGGCGGTCGTAGTTGTAGCCCGCATCGATCATAATGGTCGTATCGCCTTTGCGGTAGAAGAAGATGTTGGCCACCCACTCCCGCACGCAGGCCACATGGTCGTCGATCCAGCCGGTATTCAGCGGCTTGAAGATCTCCTTGCCGCGGTACATTTTGCTCATTTCTTTTTTCTGAAATTCGGTTGCTTTCTTTGACATATTATCGCTCCCTATTTTGATTTTCGGCAGACAAACCATGCCATGCTTTTCAGATTTCCCATGTCCACATCCGCATACATACCTTCCAGCCGTGCTTTCAGACTGGAAACCGTCTCATAGGGCGGTGTGAAAAACCCTGCCTTTTCATAAACATGCCGGACAAACCAATCCGTCCGCTTATGCTCATCCTTCACATAAAAGCAGCCGCAGAATATTCCGCCGGGTCTCAAGACCCGGAAAACCTCCCGATAGGCGGCTTCCTTGTCCGGAAAAGCATGAAAGCCGTTCAGCGACAAAACGATGTCGAAGGTGTCGTCTGCATAGGAGAGTGCTCCCACATCTCCCTGCCAGAAGGTTACATTTTTCAGGTGCAGGCGGTCAGCCTTTTCCCGTGCCTGCCTCATCATATCGGGCGAATAATCGAGACAGGTAATGTCCGCCTCCGGCATAGTCTGATAAACCGGCATGGTCAGAATCCCTGTTCCCACCGGCACTTCCAGCAGCTTGCCGGAGAAATGCTCCGGAATACCGGACATTGCCTTTTCCAGATAGGCGTCGTTTTCCGCCTTGTTCATTGCCCACACCAAGCGGCACACCGCTTTCCCGCTCAGAGTAGAGCAGGTGATCATGCCGTCATAAAAACTGTTTCCGCCCGTCATTCGGTACGCACCGCGAATGGCTTCTTTTCGTTCCATGGCCTTCCTTCCGTGTTTCAATCATCACACGACCGTTTCCGATCTCATTTTTTCAAAATGTCCACGATTTTCGCAAAGTCCTCCTTTGCCTCCTTGAAGATCGGCAGCATACAGTAGCAATGCACCATCTTCGGGCGGGCGGACACCGTATAGGGGACATTTGCCCGTTTGCAAGCTTCCTCAAAGTCCGGCAATGCGCCGTAGAGCACCTCGTCGGCAGAATAGAAGAAGTGGATATCGCCTACGCCGGTAAAATCTCCCCGGGAGCCGGAGAGCATATAGTCCGGCACATTCTCGCAGCCATGCCGCATGAACTTTTCCACCGTCACCATAAAGGCATAGTCGATGGAAACGTCCCGTTTATTGAGCGCCTGCATCCGCGCCTTTTCCGCATCGTTCCACGGCACCTCGCCGGGGGATACGGCGACAATGTGCCTCGGCTGCGGCAGCGGCTCTGGCTGCGCGTTGTTGTGCGCCGCGATCCCCAAAGCCAGCGCACCGCCGGAGGAAAAGCCGCAGGTACTGACATTTCCGCCGCCATACAGTGCAATCATTTTTCGATAACATTCGTACACCATCGCGTAGGTTTCAGTAATGCAGTGCTCCATGCAGAGCGGGTAAAACGGAAACCACACATCACAGCCGGTCTCGCGGCAGAGCTTGCGCATCACAGGCAGGTCGCCCTTATCGGGGCCGATCACCATGCCGCCGCCAAAGAAATAGAGAATAGCGCGCTCGGACGGCTTCGGATGCTCTCGCACGATCAGGCAGGGAAAGCCGTTTACCGCGATCGTTTCATAATATGCCTTGCGGTCGGTGGGCGTAAAAACGCCACGATGCCGGTTCTGCTTTTCAATTTCCTTTCGCAGTGCATCCTCCGGCAAGGCGAACGCCTTTTTCGCGCCGGAGAGCTTGTATACGCTGCGTAAGATAGATGCAAAGATACTCATGATTTAGCCCCCTCATTTCCACGCTGTAATGCAGAGCCAGCTTTTCTTTTTGTGTATCTGCACATCGTGAAAGCCCGCCTGCTCCAGATACGTCTTCAGCTCGGCGTCCTTGTAGATGGTCATGCCGCCGATGATCTCCGTCCACTTCTTGTCCTTGTCCGTATCGCCGTTGCTTTCGTTGCAGATGAGTAATGTCCCGCCGGGCTTCAGCACCCGGTAAACCTCCCGGAAGCACCGGGGCAGATCGGGCCAGAAATAGACGGTTTCAAAGGCCGTTACCGCATCGAACCAGTCGCCTGCAAAGATCATATCCGCCACGCTGCCTTGCAGAACGGTGCAGCGGCCCTCCGCTATGGCGGCCTCGTTGACCTTTTTGGATTTCTCCACACTGACGGGGGAATAGTCAATGCCCTTGACAATACCCTCCGGGCATTTTTTCAGAAGTCTCTTGATGTTCGCCCCTCCGCCGCAGCCGCAGTCCAGCACCTTGGCGTCCGGAGTAAGCTCCAAAAAGCGAAGTCCCCACCGTGCCACAGGACTGTGCCCCAGGTTCATCATGGCGACCATGATTTTCCCGCCAAGCCCCACAGGCTTTCTGGTGTTCT
>OMEV01000762.1_pt1 | contig 18653 bp, 18 predicted proteins | sample 1645491 | NCBI WGS metagenome assembly OMEV01 (sample SAMEA103958122, study PRJEB25191) | human gut metagenome | biome: human-associated habitat [ENVO:00009003]; feature: intestine environment [ENVO:2100002]; material: feces | place: Germany | collected 2013/2015
ACAAGACCGCCTTCAGCAGTCCATGCAGTGCTCAGGTTCAGCAGCTGTGACTGATAATACGTCATCGGGAAGTAAGTGATATCCCGATATACCAATAAGGGGTACTTTGCCTGATCATTATTGTCAAATTTCAGTTCGTTCAGTGATACGGAAAAACTTGGAATGGAAACAGCAACTTGATCGTTTGCCGCAGATGCACAGATGGATACAGAGGCGGTCAATGCAGCCACTAAAAACATTGTCAAACATTTTTTGAGCATCTTATTTTCTCCTTTCATTCTTACACAAACTGCTTTTCAAAAATGCATACGATACCAGTACCATTTCCCGAGGATCTTTTCTGTATACTCGAAGTTATCTCCATCGGATTCATGCCAGCTCCAACTGCCGCCGTCAAATTGAAAACTCATGCTTGTCCCCTGGAACCCGCGCGGAACATCCTCTTCGGAGTAGTAAAAGCCTTCATAGGCGGTTTCTGAACCGAATCCGCTGCTGAATGTGGAAAACTCAATCATCCCGCATTCAGGATAATAACGAACATCTCTCCTCTTGTATCGGTCATCAGGGATAGCCCCTGTCTGAATAACTTCTGCAGCGAATTCTTCAAGATGCGTATAGTTGCATCGGACATACAGGTAGGTTCCAAGTTTGGAGGCCTTTCCCGATATGATCAGCATTGCAAAAATAAGGCAAAGACACAGAACGATGATTTTTCCTCTTTGAGCTTTCACGTAGTATCTCCTCTCTGTAGCTTTTTCGCGGGTAACTACTTTAGTGCCTCATACCCCGTGTATACGACATACACCACCGCTTGACATATAAACAGCCACATCGAAGCAAAGGCTAAAATCGAGGAAATTATCATTATCTGCGACACATTGACCTGCCACAGAAGTTCTCCAACTCCCCATAGGATCAGCGAAAGCAGCATCATTCTGCGGTAACGCCACTTGTCCTTTTTCTCCGTACACAGCCGCCACGCAGAAAACGCAAGCAGTAGGATGATCGTTCCCCCAAAGATGGGGACGATCCATCGTTCATCTGACTGCAATGAGAAAAGCACGGAAAAGGTTTTGAATATCACAGGATACTTCATGTTCGTTCCTCCTAACTTATTGTAACGCTGCGAACTGAAAAGGCTTACTGGAACCGATAGGGCAAGAACTTCGTTTAATATTCGATTACTCGTTCGGCGAGATCACGGTCTGACCGGTTGCATAGATATGGGAGATGATAAAGTCTTTCTGTGCAATAAGAGACTGATAGGCTTCTGCCAGCATAGGATCTGATTCGCTATATTCGACATCACTCGGTGTTCTGAGCAGATAGGTATCCTTTTCCGTTTGCGCGACGACAACGCTGTGCCCTGCAATGACCGGCGGGTTGTCCTCGCTCCATTCGCCGGGGTAGCAGTCAATAAAGAAAAGAATGCCGCCCTCGCCATTATCATTGGTTGGCTTGTGATAAAAGGTGATACAATTTCCCCCGTTTTGGTGGTGAAGGCCATATTCTTCTTCAACTTCAACTTGCCCCATCCAATTTAGCGGCATCTCCATAGAAAAACCCAGCTGATGATTCACATAGAGAATTGAGGATGGTTCCTCAGCTGATGCAGACTGATTTGGTGTGGTATCCGCTCCGTTTGTTTGATCCTGTACTTCGTTTTTTCCCGAACATCCACTCAAACACAATGTGAGTACCAGAAGCATGACGATCCCTACAGAAAAGAGCAGAGAATTCTTTTGCTTCAATGCTTTTAGGTAATGTTTCATTTGCAGTCTCCATATAATCTCTGCTTTCAAAATAGCATGAGCTAAAGGGCTTACTGGAACCGGTAGCCCTGCGTGGTCAGCGCACTAAGATAGGCCAGGTATATTTCGCGCTGATCAAAATAGATAAGCTCACTATTATCCACCTCGTGAAATGAGACGATTTTCTCCGCCTCATCTACCCACACCGAATACTCCTTCATATGTCCCTCCCGATCTTGTTATGGTATTTCGCCTCAAGACACTTTCACAGCGAAACTTTCGTAAAACACTGATGCCTTCTTACGCAGGTGTCATCGTCAGCGTATAGTTTGCGGTGCGGATCACGATCTGCGTTACGATGCTTTTCGCCGTGTCGACGCTGAGCTCGGCGGTGTAGCCGGTGAAGCTGTCCTCCGCATAGGAGACATGCAGCGTCCAGGTCTCCGCACTGCCCACAGCGGCGGTGCGCTTGAAATCCGTGCGGTAAGCAGATCGTGCTTATCGCCGCCTTTGATACTACAGAGGCGGTAAATGGTCGTTACCTGTGGCATCTGCATTTAAAAGATTAGTGATAGGTTATTTACGTTTTGGAACGAAGGATACGCAAAATAGCACTATCATGATCGCTGCATAAAATTTATAAAACGCGATCATCTCAGCAACTCCTACTTCGAAATTCCCGATATAGAATACGCTGCCTGCCTCCGGATGTGTTAGGGCATAACCGATAAATGCTATAGCTATAAGTAACATCACCGTTGCAATAACTCTGCAATTTCGCTGCCAGATTACATTTTCCTTACTTTTTTTCACAATAGCCCTCCTTCATGGTATAAAACAACTCATTGCTCTGCATACTTTTTCTTTTTGGGGTTCTCCAAGGAAACACTCTCAATGATATCAGCGCTAACAGGAGTACATTTCACATTGTTGCTCGCAAAATTCGCAGGTGTGTTGATTGAGATTCTGCACGGCATCTTCTACATCGGCGTGACTTTTTAGAAAATGCATTGCAGTACGTTCCATTTGAGGCCGATATTGTTCGTATGTCTCTGTAATCGTTTCTGTGGAGCATGCAGTCATTGTTAGTGTAAGTATGAGCAATACTATACCCATACAAGTTCTTTTTTGCATTTGTTTCATCTGCTACACTCCTTTATTCTTCTTGTTTGCATCTATCGTATCAATCTATCGGTTTCAATGATTGGTAAAAGCAACAAAGTCATGTCTGAGCCAGCACTGAAAGGTTGCACGCAATATGACATCTCAGCGGGCATTCACCTTAATTATACGATGAACGCAGGTGAATTTGGACAGGCCCTCAATAATTTTTTCTGCGCTGTCCTCTCTGCATGAGCATTCCCCTATAAAATGTGGAATTAATTTGCAGTATCTGCTATTATAACAGAGAAATCGACTTGAGGGCGGTGAATAGTTCTATGATAGTGTATCTGCAAATGATTGAGACGGACGAGGACAAGTCCAAGTTCGAAGAAATATATCAGGAATATAGGAACCTAATGTACTATGTGGCTTACAAACGAATGCAGCATGAACAAGATGCTGAGGATGTAGTCCACCATGTATTTGTTAAGATTGCTGAAAATATTAAAAACATTGAGCCTGTGAGTCCAAAAACCAAGCAGCTTATCGTAACTATGGTTGACAACAGGGTGACGGATGTATTCCGTGTCAGAGGCAAGCATCCTGTTGTGATGTACGATGACGAGTTGAAAAACAGTCCTGTCACAGAAAATGAACATGAGGATTTGCTGACGGAGTGTATTTTAAAGCTGCCTGAGCAGCAGCGCATGGTGATTTGGATGAAGTATAAGCAAGGCTACTCCCTACGAGAAATTGCGAAGGCACTCGACATATCATTAGTGTGGGCACAAAAAATCGATCAGCGTGCGAAGAAAAAGCTAGAGGAACTTTATTTGGAAGGCGGTGGTATTTTATGATTACGGAAGAAATGCTGTGTGCAGCTGCCGCCAGATCCTGTGAAATTTATGTGTCCTATCTTGAACGTGGATATACTCCTGAGAACCAACATGAATTCTCTCTACAATTTGAAAAGAAGATAAAAAAACTAAAGCGAAAAGCGGATCATCCTGTTTTTTATCACGCCACGAAGCGCATAGCATCAATTGTGCTTGCAATCCTCATTACAGGAGGTGTATGGATTACTGTTGACGCGGAGGCAAGAGCAGCTTTCGTTGGCTGGGTAAAGGAAGTCTATGAAGAGTTCTTTGTTTATCGGTTTAATGATGAGACTGATATTCAGAATGAACCCTATGAGTACGAATTCACATGGTTGCCAAATGGATATGTGAAGTTGTACGAGAAAGATACGGGGTCTCGGATAACTAGGCTTTATAAAAATGAAGCGGGGCAAATGCTCCAATTTAATTGCGTTTATGATCCCAATGAGACAGACATTTATGTAATTGCGCCGACGGCTACGGTTGATGATGCTGTTGTCAATGGATATGCAGCAGATTTTATAATCTCTGGAGATGAGAGAGCTGCCAATGTTCTTATGTGGATAGATTCGAACAACTGTGCTTTCTATATCTCTGCATATTTGGAAAAAGAAGACTTGGTGAACCTTGCTGAAAGTCTTTATGAAAAATGATTTGAAACATTTTTGAGTTGAGAGTCCAAAGGGATCGACAATCCAAGCAATGTTTTTGGTGTTGAATCGCACACAGGCGTTGTGCCCCAAAATCATTCCTACTGATGAAGGCAGTAGAATTGTTGTGTCTCAGGAACTGAATACGCCATCTATTGTCTGGGCACTCGGTGGACATCGATTCGAAAACTTGTTGCTGAAAGGTGAAGTTTCGACAATTTGCTCAGACAATGTTTCCAAGCAAATGATGGCAGATGTTCGAAAAGTGTTTTCAAGATATTGTAAAAAGGTAGATGGGTATTATGTTTCTCCAGGAGTATTTCTGCTCTCAAATACTCGCCTTATCACTATATCTGCTGCAGAAAACACGGCAGTAGATTTCTGCTTGCCCGAAAAGAACCGTTGAATAAAGACATCCTAATCAACGCTTTATAGGGACACATCAAACGATGTGTCCCCATATTTATGAATAGGTTATTCCGGCTGTGTTATTCACCTATGATGCCACAGACTGCATCGTGCAGGACGCACCTTTGCACTTCTCTGAATCGGACGATATGTAGCCAAACCGCAAAAGGTCATGCGAAGCCGCGTACAGGCTGCACGATACCGTGAATCGCGGAATGGTGCAATCCATACGCGCAAACGGTAGATACTTCACAAATCCAACAGGCATTGATTTTGAAGAGCATTGATTTTGAAGCATGATTTTAAGCCATGTTTGCCCGAAAATCTATGAAAATCCGGTTTGTTTGGAAAGCGTTCACAGTTTCATTTGAAAAACCATCTTGCAATATTCAGCGAAATCAAATATCAATCTTGGCGGTCAGAGGTAGAGACTGTCCCCCCCCGTTCTTGATTGGCAGGAGATGGATTTAGCGTTAGAATAGGTGTCGAAAATGTTGGCTTTTCGATTGTTAGGAGCGAGGGATGGCAGAGGTGTATGGGATTCCCCATCTCTCGTCGAACGCTGCTCACACGGCAAAAAAAGTCAGATTGAGTTTCCGCCCGACCGCCCCATACAGTGAGGAACGCCGGAGAGCCGCCAGTGAAGCGGCAAAAGCTCCGCGAGCAATCTCAAGCGAAGTGTGGTATAATTTTTTTGAAAAAGTTTCGGATTTGATGTAGTATTCGCCGCTAAAACCGTAGTATATAGGTGAAGCCGGAAAGGAGGCGATGTGATGATAACAGATGAAAATATCATTGAATTGTTTTTCGCGCGTTCAGAACAAGGCATACGGGAACTGGATACAAAATACGGAAAAGACTGCCACAATCTTTCCTACCATATCGTAGGGAGCAGGCAAGATGCGGAAGAATGTGTAAACGATGCTTATTTGGGCGCATGGAACGCGATTCCCCCGGCGCGCCCCAATCCGCTGCTGACTTATATCTGTAAAATCGTTCGGAACATTTCATTGAAGATTTATTACAGAGAGGAAGCAGCAAAACGAAGCAGTCACTACACGATTGCTATGGAGGAAATTGAAGCCTGCATAGCAGACCCGAATACGGTGGAAACCGAGATAGAAGCCAGAGAATTAGCCCGTATCATTGGAGAATTTTTGGACACGCTGACCCTCGAAAACCGCGTTATCTTCATGCGCCGATATTGGTTTGCCGACAGCTACAAGGATATAGCCGAGTTTATGGGGCTTTCGGAGAAAAACATCTCCGTCCGGCTGACCCGCATCCGGGAAAAGATGAAGCAATATTTGATTGAAAGAGAGGTGTTCGTATGAACGCAAAGAAGTTTTCCGCTGCCATGAGCGAGCTTGACACGAAATATGTTGATGAAGCTCTCAACCATAAAAAGAAAGCAAAAAGGCCCGGTTGGATCAAGTGGGGGGCTATGGCGGCTTGCTTATGCCTTGTGGTCTATGCGGGAATTCGCTTGATTCCTACAGACTCCCCACCCGATGAAAGCAGCGAACTCCCCCTGCTTAACGCGCAGTTTGAAGGTGGCGATATGGGCTTTGAGGGTTTGATGCTGTTCGATATTTCGGAAAGCGGATCAGCAAATCCGTGGACGAAGGATATGGTGCTCGAAACACTGCCCGTATATGAAAATCTTGCCTATACCGATGCTTCGGGTCTACCCGTGTATCTCAGTGAAAACGAGCTGCTTGGGGTTGCCGAAGACATAGCGGCTCGCCTGAACGCCGACATTATCAGCACGGAGTACAAGAGAGTGGAGGATACTGCGCAGCTCTCGCCCAATACAGGGCTTAGTGGCGGAGAGGCGTGGCGCTTAACCGCTAAGACCAGAGAGCATACCATTCTTGTTTCCGGAAATGGGAACGCAGTCGTGGAATTCAACACACAGGGTGTGCTTTTCAGCGACTATACATCGGAAAATGAGGCGAAAACGACAATCGGCACACTCCTGGAAAAATACGCCTCCTTGCTGAACGTGGATGAGCCTGTTATATATACGTGGTGCGACTACACCTTTACCGGGGAACAGTTGCGTAGATACTTCGTATATGAGGATGACACGGATCCGGTACAAAAAATACTCAATTACAACTTCTGCTTAATCGGCTTAACGCCGTTGGAGGAAGGCGGAGAGTTGTCGAATGTCAGCTTTCAAAACAGTCTTTCCTGCACGAACAAAATAGGCGATTATCCCATCATTACAAGCGATGCGGCACGTGAGATGCTGCTCAATGGAGAGTATATTACAACCGTTCCCAGCGAGTATTTGCACGACACAGGGATAAGTGAGGAAATGATCGCCAAGGAAGAACTTGTATATCGCACAGAAAATGTCAACGAGATATTCATGCCTTACTACCGCTATTATATTGAGCTTAAAGAAAGCGGCTTGGAAATGGCTGATGGTCTTAAATTGTACGGCGTCTACTACGTACCGGCCGTCAGTGCCGAGTACCTTGTGGATTTCCCCATATGGGACGGGAGCTTTAATTGACTCTGGATGTTTTCTAATATCCAAATGATTTGGAAAAAGAACCATAATAATCAGCCATACGACGCCAAAATAAAAAACTTTGCTGATAAAGGTGTAGAAATTTGTGTCAAAATCTTTTATCCAGCAAGTGGAGGAGCTGCAAAAATCTCAGATACATGGCCTAAAAGATAAGAATAATCCATTTGTAATATTAAGGTGGTATCATTATGCAAGTCACAGACTTAAAGGCAATATTAGATTATGAACACAATGAACAATGGCTTGCTGCCCTAAATTGCTATAAAGGGATTTGGGATCACAATCCGACTGATGATGTTGCCATTCGGTATTGCTTCTTTTGTTGGTATTTAATTTGGCAATGGGAGCAAATTGATTTTCCCGGAGAGGATATATCGTTTGAAGCCAAAATTACTGTTGATAACAGAATGGGAATATCAAAAGCGGAACTTGAGCATACATTATCAAGTATTGCATGTGGATATTACAATAATTTTCAAATTGAGTATAAATGTATTTTAGTACATCTCAAACGCTTGATTCCTTATGCTTTTTCTTTTTCAAGCAAAAGCACAGAGACATTACTATCAGAATTACAAAAAGCGGCTAAGGGAAACGCCGTTGCACAGGCCATTTTAAGATACCAACAAGATAATAGTTTTAAGTGTAAAAGCGACTCAGATCAAATTTCCATTCAAAAGTTTTTCCCAACCTGCGGCCTTATGGATGAATATTTCCGTTGGTTACTTCTTTAAGTCAAGTGGACAAGGCATTTTCTGAGTAAGGTTCCTAGAACCTGTTCAATGGACCATTGGTTAAAACCGGCACTACAGAAAGGAGATATAGTGAAACATATCCTTAGTTTATTGTTAACATGTATGTTAATAATTGAATGTCTCCTGTTTCTTCTCTGGACTTTAGCATACTTTGACCTAAGTCCAATTCCACAATCACCTTTTGGGCTACAACTCATTGCAATACTTATTTTAATCTTATCTACTGTCATTCTACTTTTTTATATCAGAAAGAAAAACAAGAGATAATTACAAAAAGACTAGCAAATTCAACATTGCCGCCTTAATCGCATAAAAAGGGTAGGAGAAATTTTCTCCTACCCTTTTCATTTTTCCCAAAACCGGCTCCACCAGCTCCGGGGCGGCTCTGGCTGCGGCTGCTGCGGTTCCGGCTGATAATGTACAATAAGTTGCGCAAATTGGAAAATGCATAAAAGAAGACATAGCTTGCAGGCTCTGGTAGAATGAAGTTACCACACACCATTCTGAAAGGAGACAGCAAACTATGTCCGAGAAAATTGTACAGCTAAACGAGGAAGTAATCAAGGGCCAAATCAAGGAATTGGTTCGCGGCAGCGTGGAGGAAACCCTGAACGAGCTGCTGGAAAAGGAGGCGGAGTCGCTGACGCAGGCGGCCCGCTATGAGCGCAGCGAGGCCCGTCAGGGCTACCGCAGCGGCCACTACGACCGGAATTTCACCACGACCTCCGGCGACGTCACGCTCCATATACCGCGGCTCAAGGGCATATCCTTCGAGACTGCCATCATCGAGCGGTATCGCCGCCGGGAGAGCAGTGTGGAGGAGGCCCTCATCGAGATGTACTTGGCAGGCGTTTCCGTGCGCCGTGTGGAGGATATCACCGAGGCACTGTGGGGCAGCAAGGTTTCGCCCGCTACCATCAGCGAGCTGAACAAGAAAGCCTATGTCCACATCGAGGACTGGCGGAACCGCCCCTTGCAGGGTGGACGCTATCCATACGTCTACGTGGACGGTATCTACCTGCGCCGCAACTGGGGCGGAGAGTACGAAAATGTTGCTGTTTTGGTGGCTATTGCCGTGAATGAGGACGGCTTTCGTGAGGTTTTGGGCGCCGCCGAGGGCATGAAGGAGGACAAGGCCAGCTGGGTCAGTTTCTTCCAATGGCTTCGTGGACGCGGCTTGGACGGCGTAAAGCTCATCGTTGGCGACAAGTGCATGGGGATGCTGGAGGCTGTGGGTGAGGTGTTCCCGGACGCCAAATACCAGCGCTGCACGGTGCATTTCTACCGCAACGTTTTCTCCGTTGTGCCCAAATCCAAGGTCAAAATTGTGGCAAAAATGCTCAAAGCGATCCACGCCCAGGAGAGCAAAAAGGCGTCCCGCGAGAAGGCGAAAGCCGTGGTTGCCGAGTTGCGCGCCATGAAGCTGAAGGAGGCGGCTAAGAAGGTCGAGGACGGCATCGAGGAGACGCTGACCTACTGCAATTTTCCCAGCGAACATTGGACACGCATCCGTACCAACAACGTGATCGAGCGGCTGAACCGTGAGATCCGCCGCAGGACCCGCGTGGTGGGGACATTCCCCGATGGCAACTTCGCCCTGATGCTGGTCTGCGCGAGGCTGCGCCATGTGGCAGGTACCCAGTGGGGCTGCAAAAAATACATGAATATGAAGCACTTGGAGGCGGTCATGGACGACGCCTCTATTGCCGGCTGACTTCATTCAGCCGGAGCCTGCAAATAAATTTGCGCATAAATCTTGACGGGACCCAAAAAAGTTACAAAAACACCCAACAGATACTTTCAAAATTTCCGTTGTTTTCAGCCTCAATTCCGTGTGGACAATCTGTTGGGGGTCAAGGCCACTCAAAGCCTTGAAAATACAGGGTTTTTCATAGTCCAAAAATCATACTATGTAGGGGCAACAGATTGTCCTGTTTTTAGGGATAGGAAAAGCGCCGAAATCGCTCTTGCTCCGGAAGCGGAGCAAGAGCGATTTCGGCGCTCGCAGGAATGATATCACATCTCCAGTAAGTCATTGCTTAATGGGAGGCAGAAGGATCGGCGTCATTCAAAAAGTTCTCATTGCTTTTATAAAGAGTTCCCACTCATATGTATCCAGAAGCGACTGTATTTCACGGAAATGATGTCTGCAATAATCTTTGGCATCCATGACAGGCATACTCTTTATTTTGCTATGAGCTTCCTCAATCCGCCTGATTGCGTCCGTAGGAAATCCATATTCAATTAGAGCCTCTCCCAGCAGACTTTTGACACCGGTTTCGTAGTATCTCCGCACACGAGATAGAGAAAATGTCTCAACACCTATTCCTTCCTGCTTCGCAACAAATACTACGATACTTTCAAATAAAGACAGAATTTTGGGTATCTTGTGTTCAAGAACATCTTTGAGTGATTTGAAGGCTTCTGAATATGCCCGGTCCATTGACTTATAATAACCTCTCCTGTACTTGCCTACTTCATATCCGAGTAGTGCTTTAAAACCGCCCTCATAATAATTATTCGCTATTGCCGAGAATTTTTTACATGTGATCTCATCAATCAAACTTGCATTATAAAATGTATTCAAAATTTTGTTAATCCATCTATAGTGTAGGAAGCCCTCGACATCAACAGTATGGGTAAGCAATGGTGAATATTTGCTGAACTCGGAATCAGTCATTAGTAAGTGGAGCAATTTCTCTTGATTTTCTTCGGATACAGTTCGGTTTTTAAAGAAAACTTCTTGTGGAAGAACAAACTGTTGAGTAACGGTCTCTCGTTCCGTTTTCCGCTGGGCATTTATACTTGTTAAATCTTCTATTTCAGCATTATCAAGATCGATAACACTTAATTCATTATCGGAGTAAGTGACAAAGTTCAAGGTCATTGAATCTGAATCTTCGATTTCCTGAAGTTCTTTCGTCATATAAAATACTCGCCCAATAAAACAATGATAATATCGTCCAGCTCTTCCTTTGATGTTTTTAATATCAAAAGGGGTTAGCTTTTTTGATCCCTTAGATGCGTTCAGGATTATCATGTTTTGGGCATCCGTATTTACCCCTTCAACAATTGTGGATGTGCAGAACAATACATCGAAAGTTCCTTTATTGAACTGATCTAAGATTTCCTGCTGAATGTACTTGGGCAACTTACCATGATGCATCCCAAAACCATTCTGCAAAACTTTAATAAGGCTCCATTCATCGACCGAGTGATCGATGTCGTATTCTTTCTGAATATGGGAAAGGAATGTTTTAAAATCATCTGAATATGCATCAAAAGCCCTGAGTGCACCCATATTATCAGATAGTTTATTAGAGTATTCGATAGCTTTTGCCGGCGTTGTACAGTACAACAATGTTTTTCCGTAGTGCTTATTACCAATATATGTCACCACATTCTTGATGCGGTCATTGACTTTTTTCTCTATGGGAACCAGTTCGTTGCTTTCCGACTCGGGAAGAAAACATGGAGTTACTTCCTCTATCTTGCTACTATGTGCATTAACTGAAATTCGCAAGGTTGGTTCAAAATTGATTTCTTTAACTACAATTTGATTCAGTGACAGAAATCGTTTCATGCCCTTGCTAAATCGGTCCTGGTTCAAGTTTGGGCCTGCGAGATAGAATTCATCTACGGATTTCGCCAACAGGTATAAGGCAACTCTAAAAGTTTTTCCCCGGTCTTCGTTCAGAAAGTCGTGGGGATTCGAATTTGTTTTCTTATTCTTTTTACTCTTTTCGTCGTCGCTATCGTCCAATTCGTCATTACAATAATCTTCGTCTATTTTATAAACCTCGTCAAAGAAAAAGAAGTCAATCTTTAAATCAGGGAAAGACGCAATTAGTTGTAGAGCTCTTTCCGGGGTGAAGACAAAAATCTTCTTCGATTCGTCCTCAACAACCGAATCAACCGTTTTGATGATCTGGTAGTCAAGGTTATTATCAGAAACAAAAGCAGACATCATTCGGGCATTTTCCAGAAGCAATGCAACTGTAGGAAAAACCAAAAGAATGTTATTGTATCGGTCCTTATTCAGAAATACGATTTCCCGCATTAAGAATGTTTTTCCATCTTTATGGCTCGATTACTTATATCTTCAAGGGTCGCAAGCGCCTCATTTGGATCCTCGGAATAACCATTGAGCATGTTGTAGCCGAAAACACGCATCTTTTGGGACGCAATGTATAGTAATTGTGCAAGCACCTTGTCCTTCTTCAGCGCATCATTATCAGATATCCAGCAAACTAAATCGCGCAGATGGTTTACGCTCTCTGGATTATCAGCATCATACTGGTTAATCGCTGAAAGCAGTTGCTTAGCATAATCCTGCATAGAAGCCCGCCTCCTTATCTCTCAATCGCTCAATGCTTTCTATCGGAAACACATAGAACACAATTTCAGGGCTGAAGCCTTGAAAAGCATATGTATGCGCATTGAAGTAATCCCGGATACTATCGGTCTCTCGGTCAATCATCTGACAGAGCGCTCTGGCATCCTTGTAGACGGTTTCTTCCCCATAGGCCAACAGACAGGGAATCTTAATCCTTATACCCTCGGATTTGAAATAATCAAGCAGTTTTTTCCCACGCAACGTCGCATCGTCTTCCATAGATCGGATATTGATTTCCTCAATGGCTTCAAGAATCGCTTTTGTGTCATCTGTTAGAGAAACCCGTTTTTCGCATACAAAGAAAATCTGCTTTGACAAATACTCCGCAGTGAGTTTCTCCAAAAGATCTTTGTTAATATCCGTTTTACAATAAGCTTTCCCACCAAGTTTAGCTTGTCCGAGCCATAAGGAAACGCCGGTTTCATCCTTTGAGAAATATGTCAAGTCATATCCCTTGATTTCATTGTTATCGTTTTGCCGAAGGATCGTTCTAACCGCCAGTTTGCAGGCCTGTGGATTATATAGCTGCACAAGCAAATCCAATAGTACTTCACTTGGGAGGCCATCAGTAATATCTGCTCTTTTAGGCAGGCGATTAATATACGCATACTTAGCTGCCTGCTCCAGAGAGGAGAAATGATCTTTCTCATAGTGCTGTACAACCTCCTCTTCTCCGTAGCTATAGAAAAAGAGGTTGTGTCTCATCAACTCACCCAGTTTTTCAACAGAATCTGCCGAAATATTGTGGCTGTACGGCTGATAAACAAACTGATCCTGCAGCGGCGAGAAGGTAAATATGATCCCTCTGCTCTTTTGGAGGATTTCTTTGTCAAATATTTCGTTATAACGCTTAGTGATTGACATCTTAACCTCCTATGTAGAGTGACAAAAGCAGGGTTAATCTTCTAATTTATGAGCAACACAATTGTCACAGAGATCCACTTCGTTAGAAATCATAATACTTCCGCATCCAGAGCAAAAAGTCAGTGCATCGCCAGCGTAGTTTTCGCCACAAGCAAAGCAATGATATTTGTTGTGTTCCTCATCATATGCGAGCTGTTCTTCGCCGCAGTTTACGCATTCAAATACAGGGAACCTACCACCGTCTTTCGCACAAGCGTAAGCACTAATGCCAAGTTCGTTTTCCACATATTCTTCAGCACGATTTGCGTACTTGTAATACAGGAATGTTTCGTTCCGCAAGTCTGTATAGTTTGCCGGTGGTACAATCCCATAATTATCTATGCAATGTTCAACAAATGCACAATGCACCTTTCTTATCATGAGATATTGCTCATGAGACAACTGTTTTTCGTCTTGAACCACACGCATTCCTAAGTGACACAAAAAATCTATATCTTTTAATGAAAACTGATTATCAGATATAAAATCGTCAATTGTATCAATAATCGTACGGTATAAATGGTTTGAGTGTTCAATCAAATATTTCACATATATGGTTTTCATATGCGGTTGAAATACTTGGAATAGCGATTCCATGTTTCCACTGATGGTTCGAATGTTTTGGCGCAAGCTGTCTATTGAAATGTTGCCTTGTCCGGTAGCGTGGGCAAAATCGTCTCGGCTATTTATGTAGGTAGCAAAATTCTTTATTAGCGCATCATCCATGCCGATTACATAAAAAACTTTAAAAATGTCCTTCTCGGGGAACAAGCTGAAATCATATACACTTTTATAGTTTTCAAGAGACGGTTTCTTGCAGTCTTTTCCTCTATAAGCATTTAATGGATAGAGTATATCTTTCATGCGATTTGGTTGGAATTGGTACGCTTTTTCTATGCAGTAGTACACAAAACTCATAAAAATTAAGTGCGCATAAAAATAAGCAACCTGATAGTTTCCGTTTTCGAAATTGTCTACTACGGTTTTCCGTAAATCAAACAAATATTGATCATATATACCTGTGCGCCAATCCACCTTATCTAACGGGAAAAACGCAATAAGGTCATCAATAAAATCTGGATAGTCTACTATTGGCTTAGAATTATTGACTTCCGTGACCGAAGATATTACATCTGCGAAAGAGGATAATGTACGGCTTATGTTCTCGCGGATTTCGTCAGTTCCCATATTACATACCCCACACTTCGGCAATTCTTTCTTTAATCTTCATATCTTCTTCTATAATTTTATCTTGATATCCTTTAATTGCTAATTGATGCTGTTCAATTTCTGCGACAATACTTTTTTGCGTTTCTAATGGCGGCAATGGAATCTTGCAACTCCTTACCAAATCGCTGTTAAGGTTATTTACCACACCTCCAGTCGCCAGTCTTTGATATTCCTGCATAATGGCCTCTGAGCCCAACATATAGCAGAGATATATTGGGTCAAATAATCCTTTGCTATTTCTGATTATCAACCAACCATCGTGAACGCATCCGTCAATACCCAATATATAAGGTCTGCCAAAACTCATCGAATTTGAAAGTATTAAATCACCCTTTTTTACGAAACGAGACTTGCGTGCTCCCTCCAACGTTATTTTTTCTTTTGTGGAATATATAAATAACGAGTTGGGTCTTCCATCTCCAATTTTAATCCAATTAACCCCGTTTGGATCATCTGTAATATAATCGTTAATTGGCCTTGGCGATGCACCTCTCTCAACTTCACAAACATCTCCTATGCATACCATTGGCCACGAACTGTTGAAATCAACAGCTTTTCTGTATCTATCTGCCAATAGTACATAATCCTGTTTTCTAATTTCATTTTTGCTTGCAACGACAATATTCTCGTTTTCTTCATCATCTATCGTTCCCGACTGATAACGCTTAAACAAATCAACAATATATGGAATCTCACTGCCCTTAATCTCTCTGCGCTGCGCGCCAAGATCATATCCGTCGTTGTTCAGCTTAACAAAGAGAATACTATCCTTTTCTTTTGCCAAAGTCCTATCTATCAAGAGAACACTTGTTTTTACGCCGCTGTACGGATTAAACACACCCGCTGGCAGAGAGATAACACCGTAGAGATAACCTCCGTCTACGAGCATTTTCCTTAAATTCTTGTAAGCAATTTGAGCTTGGAACACAATGCCTTCAGGTACAACAATGGCAGCGCGTCCAGTAGGATTTAAGTGTTCTGCAATATAGTCAACAAAGAGAACTTCCGCACGCTTAGCAGAAACACGATAGCGGTTGTGCGGGCTAATACCACCTTTAGGCGTCATAAACGGAGGATTGGCCAGAATGACATCATAGTTATCATCCCATTTTTCCAAGCTTGTCAATGTATCGTACTCGCTAATCTGAGGATTAGAAAAACCATGGAGATACATATTTACACGGGAAAGGCGCACCATATCCGGAGAAATGTCATAACCAGCAAAATTCTGGGCCATACGCTTTTTGTCATCACCAGAAAGCGTGGATTTCCCTTCCTCATCTCGATTCTGTGCATCAATGTACTTGTATGCACTAATCAGGAAGCCGGCAGTACCACAAGCAGGATCAAGAATGGTTTCGTCTTTTCTGGGCGCAACAATTTCCACCATCATATCGATGATATGACGGGGTGTTCTGAACTGGCCTGCATCGCCTTGACTGCCCATGATGGAGAGCAGATATTCAAAGGCATTGCCCAGGTCTTCACTGTTGTCATAGCTAAATTCTGCGATTTCCTTTAGAAAACGGTTCAATGTCTCGGGATCACGATATGGAATATAGGCCCCCCGCAGGATATCACGGAACAAAGACGGTAAGTCAGCATTGTTTACCATCTTGTCGATGCCTTCAGCATACAGATTCAGACGCTCCTGAGCACTGTGTTCGGGGAGCATAATTTGCGTGAAAGCATACTTCTCGTAATCACCAGAGAAAAAGACTCGCTTACCGCCGAATTCAGCGCCGGCTAAATCCATATCATCCATAAATTTATAGATCAGCGCAATGGTGATTTGTTCTACCTGCGCCTTCGGATCAGGCACCTTGCCGACCAGTATGTCGCGCAAGGTGTTTATTTTTCTCTTAACGTCGAAATTCAACATAATTGCTTACCTCACATAAACCTTGACAGGTTCACATTGTCATTTACATAGCCAACCACACTACGCATATTGGGGGCACCAAGCCGCTTCAAATCCGCAAAGGAATAGCTGGGAACCTGCGTTCCAAGAAGCTGATATTTGCCATCTTCAATGACACGCCGAACTTCTTTATCTGTTAAATAGGTTTCAAAGAATCGGCGGACTTCATAATAGTCTCCTGGGGCAACGCCACAAGTCAACATATAGTTGTCGAACTCATCATTGACCAATTCTTTTTTGCTTTTGAACGCAGGAATAATGCCAAAGACCTTGTCCAGCATTTCTCGGACCGTAACTCTGCGATCAACACCGGTAGCACGCCGCAGCTTGTCCCAAGTATAAAATTCGGACGGCTGATTGAGATAGGTTTCCTCGATATAACGCTGCGCTGCAGCGTAATTGCCCTGTTCATACTGCGCTTTGGCTGTGGCATCCTTTTTGACGGTATCTTCAAATTTTTCGAAGAACATACGATCAATTTTCATGCATTGCAAACCAACTTTGGTTTCTGTCAAAGTTTTCAGCGGATCAGGGTCGAAGTTCTCAAAAGTGGTTCCGATAACACCGCCGCCCAAACCAAGCCCCTTGGATGCCGGACGAGGAAGCTTGATTACTTCATCGTAATCATATTTTTCCTCAAAATACTCGCAGTTCCCAAAGAAATCAAACAGTTTGAACGTTTCCTTCGGTTCAGAGTGAAGCTCCTGCACCCCGTTTACATACCGTTTGAAATTGAACGTATATGTACGCGTTCCTCTTCCCTTGATCTGAATAAAGTCCGTGGGTGAGAAGATCGGGCGGAACAGACCGATATTTAAAATATCTTCGCAGTCATATCCGGTTGTCATCATTCCAACCGTAACACAAATACGAGTTTTTGACGATTTATATCCCTCAAGGAACTTCGTGTTGCCGCTCAGATTGTTGTTCTGGAAGTTGATAGTGTATTCCTGCGCACTCTGGACATCAGAAGTAATCTGCATTGCAAAGTCGGAATAGTACATATCCGGGAACATCTTATCAGCGTAAACATTGAGTAGCTGAGTAATCTTTGCAGCGTGCTTTCTACTAACACAGAAAATGATTCCCTTTCCAATTTCGCCTGTCAACGGATCGCGCATAGCGTTATCCATAAAGGTTTTTACGAAGATTTTGTTCGTCTCATCAGAGAAAAACTTTTTCTCAAAATCACGAGCAAAATAAGTTTCCTCTGCGTCCTCATCTTCTTCGTCGCCATGGCTAATTACTGCATATCCCTTGTCAGCCAAGAGCTGCGTAGTAATATCTGTTCGCGCATCAACAACAGTGGGATTAACAAGATATGGACCATCAGGATCGTTGACACCATCGATCAACGAATAGCGGAACGTAGGCTCCCCGCTTTCGCAACCAAAGGTTTTATATGTATCGAGCAACTGACGGCGTTCCCATGCTCTCGGGTCGGAAGCAATCAAATCGTCAGCATCTACATTTTTTAAGTAATCCTTCGGAGTAGCAGTCAAACCCAACTTATATCCAATGAAATATTCAAAGACAGCCCGACTATTTCCGCTGATAGAACGATGGCTTTCATCGGCAATAATGAGAGAAAAATCTGTGGGCTTAAACACCTTTTTGAACTTATTGTTGTAGCTTAAGGTCTGAACCGTAGATACCACGATATCTGCCTTACGCCAATCATCAGTGTGCTCTTTGAAAATTACCGTTTCATAATCGGGCTTCAGGTAGCTAATAAAGTTCTTTTTCGCTTGATTTTCAAGCTCGATTCGATCAACCAAGAACAAGACTCGATTGGCGTTTCCGCTCCGCAAAAAGAGCCGAATAACTGCTGCGGATGTCAGCGTTTTACCTGTGCCTGTTGCCATTTCAAACAGGAAGCGTTGGTTTCCTTCTCGTACAGACGCTTGCAGTGCCTTCAGTGCATTCACTTGATCTTTGCGCAACATCCGAAGGCCCCTGTCACGCAGGAATTGAGCGCGGGTTTCTTCGTTTTGATATTCAGGCGCTTCTGCATAACGAGGTTCTTTTACAACAGCAATATAATCTTCTGCAATTTCCTCGCTGTATAGTTTGGCAGGGTCTGCATTTAAAGCCTTACTTTCCTTTACACTTTCA
>OMEV01000773.1_pt1 | contig 18312 bp, 14 predicted proteins | sample 1645491 | NCBI WGS metagenome assembly OMEV01 (sample SAMEA103958122, study PRJEB25191) | human gut metagenome | biome: human-associated habitat [ENVO:00009003]; feature: intestine environment [ENVO:2100002]; material: feces | place: Germany | collected 2013/2015
GGCGCCCGAGGTTCGCACGGATGTTGAAACCGGGCTCAAGGAGCTCATCGAAGAAAACTATCCGGAGGCTGAAGTTCTCATGGGCACTTCGACCGCCGGCATCGCCCACGCCGCGATAACCGCGCATCTGATGGGGCTGCCGATGGGCTATGTCCGCTCCGGCAACAAGGATCACGGCAGACAGAACCGCATCGAGGGCAAGCTCGAAAAGGGTCAGAAAGTCGTCGTGGTCGAAGATCTTATCTCGACGGGCGGCAGCGTTATCGAAGTCGTCGACGCTCTGCGCGAAGCGGGTGCGGAGGTGCTCGGAATAGTCAGCATCTTCACCTACGGAATGAAAAAGGGGCTTGAGAGACTCGCCGCGGCGGATGTCAAAAATGTGAGCCTGACTAACCTCGACGTGCTCTCCGAAGTCGCGGCTCAGGAGGGATATATAAAGCCCGAGGATGTAAACAGACTTATAGCGTTCCGCAACAACCCCTCGGACGAGAGCTGGATCGGTGGTGCAAAATGAGGAGCATAATAAACATCCTCGACCTCTCCGCCGGGGAGATCGACCAGCTGATAGCCGTCGCCGATGACATCATCGCTCAGCCCGAAAAATACAACGAGGTCTGCCGTCACAAAATTCTCGCTACGCTGTTCTTTGAGCCCTCGACGCGCACAAGACTCAGCTTCGAGAGCGCGATGCTCTCGCTTGGCGGTCAGGTGATAGGCTTCTCCGGCGCGGACTCAAGCTCCGCCGTCAAAGGCGAGACGATTGCCGACACGATAGAGGTAGTCAACGGCTACGCGGATATAATCGCCATGCGCCACCCGAAAGAGGGCGCGCCGGTAGTTGCATCCATGCACACGGCGGTGCCGCTGATAAATGCCGGCGACGGCGGGCATTTTCATCCCACGCAGACGCTCGCCGACCTGCTGACCATTCACCACGAAAAGGGTACGTTTGACAATCTTACAATAGGACTCTGCGGCGACCTGAAATATGGCAGAACCGTCCACTCGCTCATAGCCGCGATGACGAGATACAAGAATGTAAAGTTCGTGCTCATCTCCCCCGAGGAGCTGCGCCTGCCGCAGTTCGTTATTGACGACTATCTCGAGGGAAGCGGGCTTCGATACGAGGAGTGCCGCTCGCTCGAAGAGGCGATGCCGAAGCTCGACATACTCTATATGACCCGCATCCAGCGCGAGCGTTTCACGGACGATGCGGAGTATCAGCGTCTCAACGGCATATATGTCCTCGACAAGGAGAAGATGAGCCTTGCAAAGAGCGACATGTGCGTGCTGCACCCACTGCCGCGAGTCAACGAGATATCGCCCGAGGTGGACTCCGACCCGCGCGCTAAGTATTTTGAGCAGACTCGGTGCGGCAAGTTCATGCGCATGGCGCTGATAATGAAGCTGCTCGGGCTCATACCAAACGAGGTTCAGCCCGAAAAGGCGGAGGAGCCGCAGTATATATACGACAAATACCGTTGCGACAACCCCGCCTGCATCAGCGTATGCGAGCCGGATGTCAGAAGCATTTTTAAGACTTTTGACGCAAACGGCGGCGCGTGCAGATGCATTTATTGTGACAAAGAGCGAAAGTAAAAAAGTTCTCCGATGCGCCTTGACTGAAAGGTCTTGTATTTGGTATACTTTAGGTACAATACAGATGAGTTTTCTGCGACTGACGGATTATTGCAGAGCACTGCAAGGGAACAGAAAAACTCTTTTTCAGCCGACCGTCTGGGCACACCTGAGATATATTCTCGGAGTGTGCCCTTTTTGATTTTTTCAGGAGGTATGAAATGAAGAAAGTCGGTATAGTAATGGGCAGCGACAGCGACCTGCCCGTCATCAGAAAAGCGACAGACACCCTGCGCGCGCTCGGCATCCCGTTTGAAGCGCACGTCTATTCGGCACACAGAACGCCCAACGAGGCCATGGCTTTTGCCCGCTCGGCAAAGGAAAACGACTTCGGGGTCATTATAGCCGCAGCAGGCATGGCGGCGCATCTCGCCGGAGCCATTGCGGCGAACACCACCCTGCCCGTTATCGGCATACCCTGCAAATCCAATACTCTCGACGGCATTGACGCCCTCCTTTCAACAGTACAGATGCCCTCCGGCATACCCGTTGCGACTGTTGCGATAAACGGAGGAGCCAATGCCGCTTTGCTTTCGGCTCAGATACTCGCGCTGAGCGAGCCGGAGCTTGCAAAGAAGCTTGACGGAAAACGCGCCGCCGACGCAAAGGCCGTCCTCGAAAAGGACGCCGCCGTTTCGGCAGAACTCAACTCGGAGGTTTAAAACATGAACGAGATATCAAAGTCCGATGTATACGCCGACGCGGGCGTTGACATAACCGCGGGATACAAGGCAGTGGAGCTGATGAAAAAGCACATCGCGCGCACGCTCACCTCGGGCGTCTGCTCGGATGTAGGCGGCTTCGGCGGTCTGTTCGAGCTCGACCTGACGGGCATATCAAAGCCCGTGCTCGTCAGCGGCACCGACGGAGTCGGCACGAAGCTCAAGATAGCCTTTCTCATGGACAAGCACGACACCGTCGGCATCGACTGCGTGGCTATGTGCGTCAACGATATAATCTGCTGCGGCGCAAAGCCCCTGTTCTTCCTCGATTACATAGCCTGTGGCAAGAACTATCCCGAGAGGATAGCGGACATTGTCAGCGGCGTCTGCGAGGGCTGCGTTCAGTCGGGCGCGGCGCTCATCGGCGGCGAGACCGCCGAGATGCCCGGCTTCTATCCGATAGACGAATACGACCTCGCGGGCTACTGCACGGGCGTTGTCGACAAGGACAGAATTATTGACAATAAAACAATGACCCCCGGCGATGTTATAATCGCGCTCCCCTCGAGCGGCGTTCATTCAAACGGCTTCTCGCTCGTGAGAAAAGTTTTCGATGTTGAAAACCGCAATCTCACCCTCCCCGTTGACGAGCTCGGCGGCAAGAGCATCGGCGAGACCCTGCTCACGCCGACAAAGATATATGTAAAGCCCGTTCTCGCCCTGCTCGAAAAGATAAAGGTCAAGGGCATATCCCACATCACGGGCGGCGGCTTCTACGAAAACATCCCGAGAAGCATCCCCGATTCGCTCGGCGCGAAGATAGACCGCTCGGCGGTAAAAGTTCTGCCGATATTTGATCTCATCGCAAAGGCGGGAAACATCTGTGAGCGCGATATGTTCAACACATTCAACATGGGTGTCGGCATGAGCATAGTCGTTTCAAAGGACGACGCCGACGAGGCGCTCAGCATTCTTAAAGCCTCGGGCGAAGAGCCCTATATCATAGGCGAAATAGTCTCGTCTGCGGAGAAAATCGAGATATGCTGAAAAACTTTCTGAGTTCTGTCTGCGCGGGTGTATTGATTTCCATCGGCGGCTGTGTATTTCTCGCTTGTGAGAACAGATATGTCGGCGCGGTGCTGTTTTCGGTGGCTCTGCTCTGCATCTGCCTCAAGGGCTACGCGCTCTACACCGGCAGGGTCGGATATATAATTGAGAGCCACAAGAAGAGTGATTTTGCCGCTCTTGCGGTTATACTCATCGGCAATCTTATAACGACATTTCTTCTCGGCATGCTCGTGCGAGTTTCTATGCCGCAGCTCGGCGAGACGGCGGCTGCAATTTGCTCCGGCAAGCTCACCCAAGCCTTTTGGCAGACTCTTGTCCGCGCGTTTTTCTGCGGAATACTGATGTATCTCGCGGTAAGCACATACAAAGAGAAGAACACCGTTTTGGGTATTCTCTTCTGCGTGCCGGTGTTTATTCTAAGCGGATTTGAACATTCGATAGCCGACATGTTCTATTTCGGCGCATCGGGCATCCTCTCTTTGAGTGCCGCGCTGTTCATGCTCGCTGTTGTTATCGGCAACTCGCTCGGCGGAATGCTGCTGCCGGCGCTGACTCTTATCGGAGGGAGAAAAAATGAAAGCAAACAAAGCTGAAATCGCCGTTTTTGTCTCCGGCGGCGGAACGAATCTCCAGGCTCTTATCGACGCGCAGAAAAGCGGAATAATCGAGCACGGCGAGATAAAGCTGGTCGTTTCGAGCAACCCGAACGCCTACGCGCTCGAACGCGCGGCGAAAGCGGGAATCAAGAGCGTCACGGTCAGCAAGAAAGAATTCGGCAGTCAGGCGGCCGTTGAAGAAAAAATAATTGAAATACTCGAAGAAAATAATATAGGCCTGATAGTCCTCGCGGGCTACATGAGCATACTGAGCGCGGACTTCACGCGCAGATACGAGCGCAGGATAATAAATGTCCACCCGTCGCTCATCCCGTCGTTCTGCGGCGAGGGCTTCTACGGGCTGCGAGTCCACGAAGCGGCGCTGAAAAAAGGAGTCAAAGTGACGGGCGCAACGGTTCATTTCGTCAACGAGATACCCGACGGCGGCGAAATAATCATGCAGAAGGCGGTCAAAGTCATGGACGGCGACACGCCCGAAACGCTCCAGAAAAGAGTCATGCGGCTCGCCGAATGGAAGATACTCCCGGCGGCAGCCGAAAAAATATCGGACGAGATAGTCCGTAAAAAAGCGGAGGAAAAATAATGGATATTTACGCAGTCAACGACATAGCAAAGCTCATTGAGGGCAACTCCTACGTAGGAAGAGGCATCGTCATCGGCAAGAGCGCAGACGGCACAAAGGCGTGCACCGCATATTTCATCATGGGTCGCTCGGCAAACAGCCGCAACCGCATATTCACCGAGCGCGACGGAGTGCTCTATACCGAGCCGTTCGACGCTTCAAAAGTAGAAGATCCGAGTCTCATTATTTACGCCGCAGTCAGAAATTACGAAAACAAGATAATCGTCACAAACGGCGATCAGACGGATACAATAAACGACGCGCTGAAATCAGGCGGCTCGTTCAAGAGCGCGCTTGAGACCCGCGAGTTTGAGCCGGACGCGCCAAACTTCACCCCCAGAATCAGCGGCATGCTGACCTTCGAAAACAAAGACTTCACATATGAGATGAGTATTCTCAAGAGCGCGGACGCCACGGGCAGCGCGTGCAACAGATACACATTCTCTTATTCCCCGCTCGCAGGTCTCGGTCATTTCATCCACACCTATGTCTGCGACGGCAACCCCATTCCCACCTTTCAGGGCGAGCCGGAGAGAGTCGCTATCCCGAACGATATCGACGAGTTCACGCAGTCACTTTGGAACGCTCTCGATACAGACAACAAAATCTCGCTCTATGTCAGATACACCGATCTCGTGACCGGTGCGGAAGACAGCAGGCTCATAAACAAGAACGCTTGAAAAGGAGAATAAAAATGAAAGAATTCGAGCTCAAATACGGCTGCAACCCCAACCAGAAACCCTCCCGCATCTATATGGCTAACGGCAGCGAACTGCCCATAGAGATCCTCTGCGGCAGACCCGGATACATAAACTTTCTCGACGCTTTCAACTCCTGGCAGCTCGTCAAGGAGCTCAAAGAGGCTCTCGGTCTCCCGGCGGTCACTTCTTTTAAGCATGTCAGCCCCACCTCGGCGGCGGTCGGCATTCCGCTCTCCGACAAGCTCAAAAAAGCCTGCTTTGTTGACGACATAGAGGGGCTTGACGACTCCCCGCTCGCCTGCGCTTACGCCCGTGCCCGCGGTGCTGACCGTATGTCCTCCTTTGGCGACTGGATTGCCCTCTCCGATGTCTGCGATGTAACGACCGCAAAGATGATAAAGCGCGAGGTCTCCGACGGCATCATCGCCCCCGGCTATGAGCCCGAGGCACTTGAAATCCTCAAATCCAAGCGCAAGGGCAACTACAATATAGTGAAAATCGACCCGGATTATGTTCCCGAAGAGACAGAGCGCAAGCAGGTCTACGGCATAACCTTTGAACAGGGCAGAAACAATTTCAAGATAAACAGAGAGCTGCTCTCGAATATAGTCACCGAAAACAAAAACCTCCCCGACAGCGCGGCGCGCGACCTCATAATCTCGCTCATCACGCTCAAATATACGCAGTCAAACTCTGTCTGCTACGCGGTTGACGGGCAGGCTATCGGCGTCGGCGCGGGTCAGCAGTCGAGAATACACTGCACCCGCCTCGCAGGCACAAAGGCAGACACTTGGTTCCTGCGCCAGCACGAAAAAGTCCTGAACCTCCCGTTTAAGGATTCGATAGGCCGCCCCGACAGGGACAATGTCATTGACGGCTACATCAACAAAAACGAAGAAGATGTCTGCGCCGAGGGCAACTGGCAGAAATATTTCACCTCCCGCCCCGAGCCGCTGACCGACGGGGAGATAAAAGAATATCTCGCTTCTATAGACGGCGTATCGCTCGGCTCGGACGCGTTCTTCCCGTTCAGCGACAACATCGAAAGAGCAAAGCGCAGCGGAGTTAAATATATCGCAGAGCCCGGCGGCTCCATCCGCGACGACCTTGTGATAGAGTGCTGCGACAAATACGGCATGGTCATGGCATTCACCGGCATGCGCCTGTTCCACCATTGACGGAGGACTGAAAATGAACATTCTTGTAGTAGGTTCCGGCGGAAGAGAGCACGCCGTTATAAAAAAGCTCAGAGAGAACAGCGAAGTTAAAAAAATATACGCCCTGCCCGGAAACGGCGGCATCGCCGCAGACGCCGAATGTGTCAACATAGGCGCTACAGATATTGACGGCATCGCGGAATTTGCGAAGAACAATCAGATAGACTACGCAGTTGTCACGCCGGACGATCCGCTCGTGCTCGGATGTGTCGACAGGCTTGAGAGCCTCGACATTCCCTGCTTCGGCCCGCGCAAAAACGCCGCGATAATCGAGGGCAGCAAGGTTTTTTCAAAGAACCTGATGAAAAAATACGGCATACCCACCGCACAGTACGAAGTTTTTGACAGCGCGGAGGACGCGCTCGCCTATCTCGATTCAGCCCCCGTTCCGACCGTTATAAAGGCGGACGGTCTCGCGCTCGGCAAGGGTGTTATAATCGCCGCGACGCGCGACGAGGCAAAGGACGCAGTCGTTGAAATCATGCGGGACAAGAAGTTCGGCAAGAGCGGCGACAGCATCGTTATCGAAGAATTTCTGACGGGTCCCGAGGTCTCGGTGCTCTCGTTCACGGACGGCAAGACGGTAGTTCCGATGGTGTCGTCCATGGATCACAAACGCGCACTCGACAACGACAAAGGTCTCAACACCGGCGGCATGGGCACCGTTGCGCCAAACCCGTATTACACAAAAGAGATTGCCGACAGGTGCATGAAAGAGATATTCCTGCCGACGATAAACGCGATGAACGCGGAGGGCAGAACTTTCAAAGGCTGCCTTTATTTCGGGCTCATGCTGACGGAAAACGGTCCTAAAGTCATTGAATATAACTGCCGCTTCGGCGACCCGGAGACGCAGGTCGTGCTCCCGCTGCTAAAGAGCGATCTGCTCACCGTTATGAGAGCCACAACAGACGGCACGCTCGCCGAGACACCCGTTGAGTTTTCGGATAAAAACGCCTGCTGCGTCATCATGGCGTCAAAGGGCTATCCTGTCGCATACGAAAAGGGATATGAAATAGATATCCCGGACGAGATTCGGGACAGCGTATATGTCGCGGGTGCCGCGAAAAAGGACGGCCGCCTCGTAACAAGCGGCGGCAGAGTCCTCGGCGTGACGGCGGTCGAAGATACGCTTCGGGAGGCAATAGCCTCGGCATACAAAAAGGCAGAAAAAATTCATTTTGAAAACGCCTTCTACAGGCACGACATCGGCGCGAAAGCGCTCGCCGCAAGGGAGGAAAAATAAATGGTATACAGAGTATTCGTCGAAAAGAAAAAGGAGCTCGCACAGGAGGCAAAGTCCCTGCTCAGCGAGGCTAACGACCTGCTCGGGATAAAAAATCTTAAAGATGTGCGCGTTATCAACCGCTACGATGCGGAGAATATCACGCCCGAACTTTTTGACTACGCAAAGCGCACCGTGTTCTCCGAGCCGCAGCTCGACATCGTCTCGGACGATATTGAGATAAACGGCAGATGCTTCGCGGTCGAATTCCTGCCCGGTCAGTTCGACCAGCGCGCCGACTCTGCGGCTCAGTGCATCCAGATAATCTCGCAGGGCGAGCGCCCGCTGATACGCACGGCGAAAATATACATCCTCATCGGCGACATCACCGACGCCGACGCGCAGAGGATAAAGAAATATGTCATCAACCCCGTCGAGGCGCGCGAGGCAAGTCTCGAAAAGCCCGAGACTCTCGCGGTAAAATACGATATCCCGACCGAAGTCAGAACTCTTGACGGCTTCATCGAGCTTGACAGGGCGGGGCTTGAGGACTTCGTCAAAAAATACGGTCTCGCCATGGACGCGGACGACATTGCGTTCTGTCAGGATTATTTCAAATCCGAGCACCGCGACCCGACGATAACAGAAATTCGCATGATCGACACCTACTGGTCAGATCACTGCCGCCACACTACTTTCCTTACTGTCATAGACAGCGTGAAATTCGAGGACGAGCTGCTGCAAAAGACCTACGACGAATATCTTGCGGTCAGAAAAGAATTAGGCCGCGCAAAGCCGATATGCCTTATGGATCTCGCGACGATAGCGGTCAAATATCTCAAGAAACACGGCAAGCTCGACCGCCTCGACGAGTCCGAGGAGATAAACGCCTGCACGGTGAAAATAGATGTCGAGGTCGACGGTGTCACCGAGCCGTGGCTCCTGCTCTTCAAAAACGAGACGCACAACCACCCGACGGAAATCGAGCCTTTCGGCGGCGCGGCGACCTGCATCGGCGGCGCTATCCGCGACCCGCTCTCGGGGCGCTCGTATGTCTACGGCGCGATGCGCGTCACCGGCGCGGCAGACCCGCTCAAGCCCATTGACGAGACGATAAAGGGCAAGCTGCCGCAGAGAAAAATCGTCACTACCGCGGCAGCGGGCTATTCCTCATACGGCAACCAGATAGGCCTTGCCACCGGCATAGTCGACGAGATATATCACCCCGGCTATGCGGCGAAGAGAATGGAGATAGGCGCGGTCATCGCGGCGACTCCCGCAGAGAATGTGCGCCGCGAAGTTCCCGCTCCCGGAGATATTGTTATCCTGCTCGGCGGCTCGACCGGACGCGACGGCTGCGGCGGAGCGACGGGTTCTTCAAAATCACACACGGTCGAATCGCTCGAGAGCTGCGGCGCGGAAGTTCAGAAGGGCAACGCGCCCGAGGAGAGAAAGCTCCAGAGACTTTTCAGAAACAAAGAAGCCTGCCTGATGATAAAACGCTGCAACGACTTCGGCGCGGGCGGCGTATCGGTAGCTATAGGCGAGCTTGCGGACGGACTTGAGATAGACCTCAACGCAGTGCCGAAAAAATACGAGGGTCTCGACGGCACGGAGCTTGCGATAAGCGAGAGCCAGGAGCGCATGGCGGTCGTTGTCGAGCCGCACAATGTTGACGCTTTCCTTGCGCTGGCGAATAAAGAAAATCTCCAGGCAGTGCCCGTGGCAAAGGTTCAGGCCGAGCCGAGACTCGTCATGAACTGGAACGGCAAGAAAATTGTTGATATCAGCCGCGAATTTTTGAATTCCAACGGCGCGGACAAGCATATAGACATCACCCCCGAGGCTCCCGCACTCAAAGAGAAGGAAATCTCCGGCTCGTTTGCGGAGAATTACTCGGCACTCGCATCCGACCTCAACATCTGCTCGAAGCGCGGACTTTCCGAGCGTTTCGATTCAACGATAGGCGCGGGCACGGTACTCATGCCGTTCGGCGGCAAGAATCAGCTGACTCCCATTCAGGCGATGGTGCAGAAGATATCCGTCGAGAAGAAGCACACCGACGACTGCTCACTCATGGCGTTCGGCTACAATCCGTTTATAACCGAGCAGAGCCCTTATCACGGCGCATATCTTGCGGTTATCGAATCGGTCTGCAAGCTCATCGCCTCGGGCGCAGAGTTCAAGGATGTTTATCTCACCTTCCAGGAATATTTTGAGCGCCCCGGCAGGGACGGCAAGCGCTGGGGTCAGCCTTTGGCCGCGCTTCTCGGCGCATTCAAGGCGCAGATGGAGCTCGGAATCGGCTCGATAGGCGGCAAGGACTCGATGAGCGGCTCGTTTGAGGACCTCGACGTTCCGCCCACCCTCGTCTCGTTCGCCGTGACAACGGAAAAGACCTCTTCAATAGTCTCGCCAGAGTTCAAATCGGCGGGTCACAAGGTTGTTTTCATCGCGCCGGAGAAAGACGAAAACGGTCTGCCGAAGACCGACTCGCTAATAGATGTGTTCTCCCGAGTTACCGGGCTTCTTCGCTCGGGCAAGGCGGTTGCCTGCTACACCCCCGGCATTGGCGGCATAGCGGAGGCGGTCATGAAGATGGCGTTCGGCAACGGCATCGGCTTTGAATACAGCAAAGACATAACGCTCGAAAAGATATTCGGACTCAGCTACGCGGGCTTCATTCTTGAGCTTGCGGACGGCGCAGAAGAAGCTGGCACGCTTCTCGGTCACACAAACGACAGCGGCTGCATCAGCCTTGGCGGCGAGAACATCGCTCTTTCAAAGCTTCTCGGAATATACGAGAACAAGCTCGAAAGCGTCTACAGCTGCAATATCAAAAACGCAGGCAAGGGTGCTGAGAACTTCTCATATGAAACTGTTGAGCGCAAAGCTCCCGCGATAAAAGTTGCAAAGCCGCGCGTGCTCATTCCGGCGTTCCCCGGCACGAACTGCGAATACGACAGCGCAAAGGCAGTCCGCGACGCGGGCGCAGAGCCGGAGATAATTGTTATAAACAACCTCAGCGCGGACGGCATCAGCCGCAGCGTCGAAAAATTCGCGGACGAGCTTCGCTCCTCGCAGATGATATTTATCCCCGGCGGCTTCTCCGGCGGCGACGAGCCGGACGGCAGCGGAAAGTTTATCACGGCATTCTTCAGAAATGCCGCGATAAAAGAGGGCGTCACCGACCTGCTTGAAAACAGGGACGGACTCATGTGCGGAATCTGCAACGGCTTCCAGGCGCTGATAAAGCTCGGACTCGTCCCCTACGGCAAGATAATCGACACGGACGAAAATTGCCCGACGCTCACATTCAACACCATCGCGCGCCACCAGTCGAGAATAGTGCGCACCCGCATTTCTTCGAACAAATCGCCGTGGCTCGCGCTGACTCATGTCGGTGACATATATTCCGTGCCGATCTCGCACGGCGAGGGCCGTTTCCTCGCAAGCGACGAGCTCATAGCCAAGCTCGCCGCGAACGGACAGATAGCCACGCAGTATGTTGATCTTGACGGCAACGCTTCAAATGATATACACTTCAACCCCAACGACTCCGTCTGCGCTATCGAGGGCATCACATCGCCCGACGGCAGAGTCTTCGGAAAAATGGGACACAGCGAAAGAATCGGAAAAGGTCTTTACAAAAATGTCCCGGGAGATTATAATATTCGTATGTTTGAAGCGGCTGTTAAATATTTTAAGTGATGACAAGGAGAATGGAGCATGGCCTATTTATCCGACATTGAAATTGCGCAGCGCTGCAAACCCGAGCACATCGGCGTTATCGCAAAGCGCGCCCATGTTGACGAAAAGTACATCGAGCAATACGGAAACTACAAGGCGAAAATAGACCTGTCCCTGCTCTCGGAGACGAAGCGGGAAAACGGAAAGCTGATTCTCGTCACCGCCATAACCCCGACCCCTGCGGGCGAGGGCAAGACCACGACGACGATAGGCCTCGCAGACGGACTGCGCAGAATAGGCAAGGATGTCACGGTCGCCCTGCGCGAGCCGAGCCTCGGCCCGGTTTTCGGAGTCAAGGGAGGAGCCGCTGGCGGCGGATATGCGCAGGTGGTTCCCATGGAGGATATCAACCTCCACTTCACCGGCGACTTCCACGCGATAGGCGCGGCGAACAACCTGCTTGCCGCGATGCTCGACAACCACATTCAGCAGGGCAACGCCCTGGGCATAGATGTCCGCAAGATAACATGGAAACGCTGCGTTGACATGAACGACCGCCAGCTTCGATTTATCGTCGACGGCATGGGCGGCAAGGCGAACGGTATGCCCCGCGAGGACGGATTTGACATAACCGTCGCGAGCGAGATAATGGCTGTGCTCTGTCTTTCAAGCTCGATAACCGACCTCAAAGCGAGGCTCTCGCGCATGATCGTCGGCTACACCTACGACGACAAGCCCGTGACCTGCGGCGATGACCGCGCTTTTGAAAGACGCCCTGAAGCCCAACCTTGTCCAGACCCTTGAGGGCACGCCCGCATTCGTCCACGGCGGACCGTTTGCGAACATAGCGCACGGCTGTAACTCCGTCATGGCGACTAAGATGGCGCTCAAGATGGGCGATTATACCGTCACCGAAGCGGGATTCGGCGCAGATCTCGGTGCCGAAAAGTTCCTCGATATAAAGTGCCGCATGGCGGGACTTGCGCCCGACGCGGTGGTCGTTGTTGCCACTGTCCGCGCGCTCAAGATGCACGGCGGGCTCGACAAAAAGGAGCTTGCGGTTGAAGATATCGGCGCGCTCGAAAGAGGTATACCGAACCTCCTGCGCCATGTTTCCAACATCAAAAATGTCTATAAACTCCCCTGCGTCGTTGCGGTCAACAGATTCCCGACCGACACCGACGCCGAGATAGATTTCATCATCGCAAAATGCCGTGAGCTCGGGGTCAACACCGTGCTCTCCACCGTGTGGGCTGAAGGCGGCAAGGGCGGCGAAGCGCTCGCGCGCGAAGTAGTCCGCCTGTGCGAAGAGGAAAAGGGCGATTTCACTTTCGCCTATGAAGATGAGCTTTCGATCGAGGAGAAGATCGAAGCCGTTGTCAGAAAAGTCTACGGCGGCGACGGAATAACCGTCATGCCCAATGCCAAAAAGCAGATAGCCCAGCTTGAAGCTCTCGGTTTTAGCAAATGCCCCGTATGCATAGCAAAGACCCAGTACAGCTTTTCGGATGACCCGACAAAGCTCGGCGCGCCCGAGCACTTTACTGTGACGGTAAAAAATGTCAAGGTCTCCGCGGGTGCGGGATTTATCGTTGTTCTGACCGGCGACATTCTAACCATGCCCGGACTGCCGAAGGTTCCCGCCGCAGAAAAAATAGACGTTGACGAAAGCGGCAGAATAACAGGTCTGTTCTGAGATAATAATTCCGCTCGGAGAAAAAACTCTGCCGAGCGGAGTTTCTATAAATATCGGAGGTAATAAAATGGCTTATTATTTCAACGAAGTATCGCATACCTTTAATGAGTATCTGCTCGTCCCCGGCTATTCGTCGAGCGAGTGCGTGCCCGCGAATGTGTCGCTCAAGACGCCCCTTGTCAAGTACAAAAAGGGCGAGGAGCCCGCGATTTCGCTCAACATTCCGCTGACTTCCGCCATTATGCAGTCCGTCTCCGGCGAGAAGCTCGCCGTGGCGCTCGCAAAAGAAGGCGGCGTATCGTTCATCTTCGGCTCCCAGAGCATCGAGGACGAGGCGGCAATGGTCGCAAGAGCGAAGAATTTCAAGGCGGGCTTCGTCATCAGCGACTCGAACATCACTCCCGACGCCACTCTCAACGACGTCATCGCGCTCAAGGAGAGAAACGGCCATTCCACTATTGCCGTGACCGAGGACGGCTCGGCAAACGGCAGGCTTGTTGGCATAGTCACGAGCAGAGACTACCGCGTCAGCCGCATGACCGGCGACGAGAAGGTCTCGTCTTTCATGACTCCCCTCGAAAAGCTCGTCACCGCTCCGGACACCACAACGCTCAAGGAAGCCAATGATATAATCTGGGACAACAAGCTCAACTCCCTGCCCATAGTCGATTCCGAGGGCAATCTCAGATATTTTGTTTTCCGCAAGGACTATGATGCCCATAAGGACAACCCTAACGAGCTTCTCGACGCCGACAAGCGCTATGTCGTCGGCGCAGGTATAAACACAAGAGACTACGCCGAGCGTATTCCCGCACTTGTCGAGGCGGGCGCAGACGTGCTCTGCATCGACTCCTCCGAGGGCTTCTCGGAGTGGCAGTCGCGTACCCTCGCATGGGTCAGAGAGCACTACGGCGACAGCGTCAAGGTCGGCGCGGGCAACGTCGTTGACCGAGAGGGCTTCCTCTTCCTCGCCGAGGCGGGCGCAGACTTCATAAAGGTCGGCATCGGCGGCGGCTCCATATGCATTACCCGCGAAACAAAGGGTATCGGCAGAGGTCAGGCGTCGGCTCTTATCGATGTCTGCAAGGCAAGAGACGAATATTTCGAGAGAACGGGCGTATATATCCCCGTCTGCTCCGACGGCGGCATCGTCTACGACCACCATATGACCCTCGCGCTTGCAATGGGCGCGGACTTCCTGATGCTCGGCCGCTACTTCGCGCGCTTTGATGAGAGCCCGACAAACAAGATTTCGCTCAAGGGCACTTACTACAAAGAGTACTGGGGTGAGGGCTCCAACCGCGCAAGGAACTGGCAGCGCTACGACCTCGGCGGCGACAAGAAGCTGTCGTTCGAGGAGGGCGTTGACTCCTATGTTCCCTATGCCGGCAGCCTCAAGGACAATGTCACGCTCTCGCTGAGCAAAGTCAAGTCCACCATGTGCAACTGCGGCGCGCTCACCATCCCCGAGCTGCAGCAGAAAGCGAAGCTGACCCTTGTCTCCGCAACGAGCATTGTTGAGGGCGGCGCGCACGACGTCGTGCAGAAAGAGACCTACTCCGATCTGAAAAAATAAGCCTGATTCTTTACGGCAGGGAGCGGTAAAAACCGTTCCCTGCCTTTGAATTTAGGCAAATTTACTTGCACAATCACCAATAAATGAAAAGTTACGGCGCAAAAGGCTGTTAAATCCGACGTTTTTACCGAAAACGCCCGTTAAACTGTTGACACGCCGAAAATGCAATGCTATAATACAGACAATTTAAGACAGCACTTGATAGAGGATGCGAACAAGAAGAGTATCCAGCAGCAACGCCGGCAAGCGGCAGCTGGGGAAAGGCAAGTTCGCCGAAGTTCTATCGCGGTTGCCGCCGCGGTAATGCTGGGCCCTCGCCGAACAGGCGGCGGACTGTCACATGACTTATGTGGAGCGCTATCATCGGTTTTTCTGCACATATAGCAGCATATACAAAGCCTGTGATACCTCTTCGGGTCGCAGGCTTATTTAATTTTATTCAGGAGATGGTACTAATGAACAGAACGAAGAGAATTGTGGCCGCCATTCTGGCTATCGCCATGTGCGCAGTATTATTTGCAGGCTGCGGCACGAAAACCGAAAGTGCCAAGACCGGCGTTGAAGACGGCGTTCTGACCGTTGCCATGGAGTGCGCATACGCTCCCTACAACTGGACTCAGAGCGATGATTCCAACGGCGCTGTCCCGATAAAGGATTCCAGCGACTACGCCAACGGATACGATATCATGATGGCTAAGAAGATATGCGAAGCAAACGGCTGGAAGCTTGAAGTTGTCCGCCTTGACTGGGATTCACTTGTTCCCGCAGTCCAGACCGGCAAGGTTGACGCCGTTATCGCAGGTCAGTCGATGACCGAAGAGCGTATGCAGCAGGTCGATTTCGCAGGTCCCTACCTCTATGCGAGCATCGTCTGCATGACAAAGCAGAACAGCAAGTATGCAAACGCTACCTCCCTTGCTGACCTCGCAGGTGCAAAGTGCACCTCCCAGCTCGGAACCATTTGGTATACCACCTGCCTTCCGCAGATAAATGGTGCTCTTATCCAGACTGCACAGGAGACCGCTCCCTCGATGCTCATGGCTCTTGAGACCGGCGCTGTCGACTTCATCTGCACCGATATGCCTACCGCTCAGGGCGCGCTCATCGCTTACAGCGATCTGAAGATCCTCGACCTCCCCGAAAATGCTTTCAAGGTTGACGAGGGCGACATCAACATCGGCATCTCTGTCAAGAAGGGCAACACCGAGCTCAAGGACAAGATCAACTCCGCCCTTGCAGGCATGACCGCAGACGACTTCAACAAAATCATGAACGAGGCTACCAAGATTCAGCCCCTTTCAAAGTAATCAACAATAATCAGAACGGAGATAACAAGATATGAACAAGCTTGCCGAGCTGTGGAGCGACATAGTCCAGTGCTGGAGCGATAGCTCAATGCAGTATCTGACCGGTGCGCTCAAGACAATAGAGCTCGCTGTTATAGCGACAATCATAGGCTGCCTCATCGGCCTTGTCTGCGGAATAATCCAGACTATTCCGTGCGGCAAAAAAGACAATATCGTAAAGCGGGTCATACTCGGCATAGTCAAGGCTATAGTGCGTATCTACGTCGAAGTTTTCAGAGGCACGCCGATGATAATCCAGGCGATATTCATCTTCTACGCCCTGCCCTACTTCTCGAACGGTGCGATAAACCTTGAACCGACTTTCGCGGCATATCTCGTTGTCTCCATCAACACCGGAGCATATATGGCAGAGACCGTCCGCGGCGGTATAATGTCGATAGACGTCGGTCAGACGGAGGGCGCAATGTCCATAGGCATGAACCACTTCAAAACCATGCTCTATGTCATTCTTCCGCAGACCATACGCAATATCATCCCGCAGATAGGCAACAACCTCATAATCAACATCAAGGATACTTCCGTCATGTTCGTTATCGGCTACGCCGAGCTCTTCGCGGCTCACAAGGCTATCGTCGGTGCAAAGTATGTCTACTTCCCGTCGGCAGTTATAACGCTGACTATCTACCTGATAATGACGGTCATCTGCTCGCTTATCCTCAGACTGTGGGAGAAGAAGCTTGACGGTCCGGAGAACTTCGATCTCTCGACCACCGACACTCTCGCCCACACCAGCGGAATGTACACATTTGTCAAAAAGGCCAAGAAGAAGGAGGGAAGATAATGTCAGAGCCTATTTTACAGATAAATCATCTTTCAAAGACCTTCGGCAACCACGAAGTTCTGCGCGACATTGACTTTTCGGTCAATCCCGGCGATGTCACGAGCATCATCGGCGCGTCCGGCTCGGGCAAATCCACTTTGCTCCGCTGCATAAACCTCCTTGAGACTCCGACCTCCGGCGATATACTCTATCACGGCACGAACATCGACAATATCAAAGGCGGCGCGAGCGCATACCGTTCGCACGTCGGCATGGTGTTTCAGTCGTTCAATCTTTTCAACAACATGACCGCGCTCAAGAACTGCATGATCGGTCAGACGAAGGTTCTCAAGAAGTCCAGAGCCGAAGCCAAGGCTTCCGCACTGCATTATCTTGAAAAGGTCGGCATGGCGCCCTACATCAACGCCAAGCCCTCCCAGCTCTCCGGCGGTCAGAAGCAGCGCGTCGCAATAGCCCGCGCGCTTGCGATGGAGCCCGAAGTTCTGCTGTTCGACGAGCCGACGAGCGCACTCGACCCCCAGATGGTCGGCGAAGTGCTCGAAGTCATGCGCAACCTCGCCAAAGAGGGTCTGACGATGATAGTTGTCACCCACGAGATGGCGTTTGCGCGCGATGTTTCAACGAATGTCGTGTTCATGGCGGACGGACTCATCTGCGAACAGGGCAGCCCGAAGGACATCTTCGAGAATCCGCAGGATCCCAAGACGCAGGAGTTTCTTTCAAGATTCCTCGCGAAATAAAATTAAACAGGATATCTCCGACAAGGAGATATCCTGTTTTTAATTGTATCTGAACAACCGATATACATTTATTCACCCTCTCTCCTATTCTCTTGTCAATTTTTACAAAGCTGTTTGCCAACGGACGAAGGTATGGTACAGATTGACAAAATTGAATTTATTTTGCTGAAACACTTGAATATTTATGCATATAGTAGTATATTATTAGTCAAATAGTTGAATAATTTTGCATTGTCGGCGAATATTGGATCGTTTTTATAAACGCCGTGTTCGCCGAAAGCGCATTAAGCGGGAGACACCATGAAAATATTTATCGACGGCAGCGCCGGCACGACCGGGCTGAGAATAAAAGACAGACTGATGAAACGGAGCGACGTTGAGCTGACAACGCTCAGCGAGGAGCAGAGAAAAGATACCGAGAGCCGCAAGCAGGCGCTGAACAGCGCACAGGTCGCTTTTCTTTGCCTGCCGGACGCCGCCGCAGTTGAGGCGGTCGAACTGGTTGAAAATCCGGACACTGTTATTATAGATACCTCGACGGCGCACCGCACGAGCGAGGGCTGGGCTTACGGCTTCCCCGAACTCTCCCCCAAACACCGGGAGGCGATCATACATTCTAAGAGAGTCGCCAACCCTGGCTGTCATGCCTCCGGCTTCATCTCTTCTGTCTATCCCCTGGTCCAGCTGGGGCTGATCCCCCCGGACCACCCCC
>OMEV01000774.1_pt1 | contig 18287 bp, 16 predicted proteins | sample 1645491 | NCBI WGS metagenome assembly OMEV01 (sample SAMEA103958122, study PRJEB25191) | human gut metagenome | biome: human-associated habitat [ENVO:00009003]; feature: intestine environment [ENVO:2100002]; material: feces | place: Germany | collected 2013/2015
AGCGCCCATCAGAAGGGCCAGAAACACTACATTGGAAATAGTAAACATCGCAAAATAGTGCCCTTTTTCAGCAGGTACTTCATTTGCAATCTGTCGATAAGAAATCAGGCTTGCCATGGATGCAATTAATGTGCCAAGGCCACCAAGGTTTGTGCCAATAATCAGCGCACGGAAATTATCGGTAAATCCAGAAAGCAGGATGGCAGCAGGCACATTACTGGTCACTTGAGAGGCCAGAACGGATACGAAAACCTCATGGCCGGCCAGAATATTCTGCAGCCATCCAGAGAACGCTTCAATCCGACCTAAGTTCCCGATGAAAATGAACAGTGCTACAAAGGTAAGAATCAGAGAATAATCTACGCGGCCAAGAGTGGGGCGGTCAGCAAAGAAGGTGCACACCAAGATAGCGGCGAATGCAACACCGTATGGGAGAACACGCAATACAACCAATAAACAGGCGACAAACAGAATACCGTACAACGCAATGAGTTTCTTGTCTGGTTTTGAGTTTACCGCAGAATGAGTTACAACAATGTCGGAACCTTCACGGCATAGCCATACTGCCCATATAGCAATAAGCACTAATGATATGATGGAATAGGGGAGCATCAACAGAACAAAAGAGCTCATATCCATCCCGCTCTTGCCATACAAATACAGGTTTTGGGGATTGCCCAGTGGTGTAAGCATACTGCCAAGGTTGGCAGCTATCGTCTGCATACAGACGATAGGGAGGAGCAGTTTGCTGCGAACAGATGCGTTCAAACTATTCAGAACGACAAACGTAAATGGCACGAATGTTAGCAGCGATACATCGTTTGTTATCAGCATACTGCTGAAGAAGCATAGGCCAACGAGAACAACTGTTAGCTGCAAAGTGGTGCGGGTATGAGATAGGAGGGCATGGCCGAGTCTATCAAATACGCCTTGCCCCCTCAGTCCGGCCATGACTGTCATTAGCGAAAACAGGATTGCAAGAGTACGGAAATCGATATATCCGAGGTATTCTGCGTCCGGGGGGACAAAGAAAGCGGAAATGATCGCCAAACAAGTGGCAATGCTCAGGACGGGTTCTTTCTGAAAAATGTGCTTAATCATCATAAATAAGATCCTCTTCCCGATCATTCGTTATCTCTTCCGGACGGCAAAACCAAAAGCTGTACCGCAAATACCACCGACAATGTGCATAAAGTTGGCAACATTATCTTGTATAAAGAAGATACTGTATACCTGCTGGCTTAAGTACAGCACGCCAACCAAGATGAAGGTGATAGGGATACCTCCATTCTTACTGCCGGCCAAACTGGAGAGCATGATGAGCATGAATACGATACCGGATGCACCAAGCAATGCAGAAGTGGGGAACAGCACACACTGCAATATGCCGGATACCAGCGCGGTCATAAGGATACCGCTTAGAAGTGTTCGGCTTCCGTATCGTTCTTCCAAAGGTGGAGCGACAACAAGGAAGAGGAGCATATTGTTTATAAAGTGATTCCAACCGCCGTGGCCAAGGACATGACCGAACAACCGGACATAGAATAGCGGATCCGTCATCGACGAGCGATATACACTAAACAGGTGCGAGGTTGTCCAGTTGTTTGTTAAGTAGCCCAATACCAGAGAGGCGAGGGACAAAAAGAAAAAGGTCAGTGTGACGGGGGCATTGTATTGGAGTCGGATGCTGCGTTTCATAGAAGTTCCTCCATCATTATTGGATAGTATTAGTATAGCACATTAGAGCGAAATATGTTGCAGAATAGAAAATAATCTCGTAGAGTAAAAGAGAAAGTAAATAAAACCATTTAAAGGCGATTGGATATTTCACAGGGAAGATATGCAACAGCGGTCAAATCGCAGTCAGCAAGGGCTGCCCCTGCAGGGGGGACAATTTGTGTGCTTTCCTTTTATACTACCGGAAGATGAGAAAAACGGCGATTCAATTAGATAAATATTTTTACCTAATAATATTGACATTCGAAACGAACGTGGTATAATGACCTCATTGACAATTACGTCAATTTATTTAGTTAAATTATGTGAGGTACGTAGTATGAGCTTTGAAGAAGTAAAAGAAGTATTTGTTGACACCCTGAACTGCGAGGAGGACAAGGTGACCATGGAGGCCAGCCTGACCGAGGATCTGGAGGCCGACAGCCTGGACGCTGTGGAGCTGAACATGGCACTGGAAGAGGCCTGCGGCGTGTCCATCCCCGATGAGGAGCTGGCAAACCTCAAGACCGTGGGCGATATCTTCAACTACATCAATGCCCATGTCTGAGGCTGACCGAGGCGAAACGAGATGAACAGTATCAAAGACCTGCTGCCGGGCAGCATGCGGGAGCGCACCTTCCAGCTGAAGGCCCGGCGGGATGCGGGTGCCGTGTGGAACGACCCGCAGTTCGTGGAATGCAAAAAGTGCGGACGCCGCGCCACCCGCCAGATCTGGAACAAGGCGCAGTACGTCTGCCCCAACTGCGGGGTGCACCTGCCCATCGGCGGGTACTACCGCCTGAACCTCATCCTTGATAAGGGCAGCTTCCGGGAACTGGATGCCGACCTTGCCCCGCAGGATGTGCTGCAGTTTCCCGGCTACCCGGAAAAGCTGGAAGCACAGACAGGCAAGACCGGCTTGAAGGAAGCTGTCATCACCGCCACGGGGCGCATCGAGGGCACCCCGGTGGTAGTGGCAGTGCTGGACAGCCGGTTCTTTATGGGCAGCATGAGCACCACCGTGGGCGAAAAGATCACCCGCGCCGTGGAGCACGCCACCGCAAAGCACCTGCCGCTGATCATCTTCTCGGCCAGCGGCGGCGCCCGGATGCAGGAGGGCATTTTCAGCCTGATGCAGATGGCAAAGACCTCTGCCGCCATCGAGCGGTTCTCCGCCCGGGGCGGGCTATACATCAGCGTGCTGACCCACCCCACCACCGGCGGCGTGACTGCCAGCTTTGCCAGCCTTGGCGATATTATGCTGGCAGAGCCCGGGGCGCTGATCGGCTTTGCGGGCCCCCGGGTCATTGAACAGACCATCGGCGAAAAGCTGCCCGCAGGCTTCCAGCGCAGCGAGTTCCAATACGAGCACGGCTTTGTGGACAAGGTAGTGCCCCGTACCGAAATGCGCGAAACACTGGCGCAGCTGCTGCGTCTGCACGCCTGAGGAGGAAGCGCCTTATGATCAAGGACATCTTACAACAGCTCGCACCGCTGGATGAAAAGATCGCCGCCCTGCGCGGCGACCCGGCGGACGAGAACATGACCGATATCACCAACCACGCTGCCGAGCTGGCAGAGCTTTCCGCGCAGGAGGACGCTTTGCTGTCCGGCTGCGGGGCGCTGACCGCAGAGGACAGGGTCTTTCTGGCACGTCACCCGGAGCGCCCTCACATCGACGAGATCGTGGATGCACTGTTCACCGACTTTTTTGAGCAGTGCGGCGACCGTCAGTGCAAGGAAGATGCCGCCATTCTGGGCGGTGTGGCGCTGTTCCACGGCCAGCCGGTCACGGTCATCGGCCACCGCAAGGGCAGCACGCTGGAGGAAAACATGCGCTGCAACTTCGGTATGCCCGGGCCGGAGGGCTACCGCAAGGCCCTGCGCCTGATGAAGCAGGCGGAAAAATTTGACCGTCCCATCATCACCTTCATCGACACCCCGGGCGCATACCCCGGCAAGGACGCCGAGGAGCGCGGACAGGGCGAGGCCATTGCCCGCAACCTGATGGAGATGAGCGGCCTGACCGTGCCGGTGATCGCAGTGGTCACCGGCGAAGGCTCTTCCGGCGGCGCGCTGGCGCTGGGTGTGGCAAACCGCATCCTCATGCTGGAAAACGCCGTCTACTCGGTGCTGAGCCCCGAGGGCTTTGCCAGCATCCTGTGGAAGGATTCCTCCCGCAGCGGCGAAGCCTGCGAGATCATGAAGCTGACCGCACAGGATCTGTACAAGGACGGCATCGTGGAGGAGATCATCCCGGAGCCGGTGGGCGGCGCACAGCGCGCCCACGGGGTACTGTTCGGCAATCTGGACGAGGCACTGCAGCGTCAGCTGCGCAGCCTTGCCCGCATGAACGGCCGTCAGCTGGCCGAGCAGCGCTACCAGAAATTCCGTCAGATCGGAGAAATGAGGAAAGCATGAAGGGTTTGCGTCTGATCGCCACCGGCGGGGCTTTGCCCGGCCGCACGGTCACCAACGAAGAGCTGAGCCGCACCGTGGATACCAGCGACGAGTGGATCACCACCCGCACCGGCATCCGTACCCGGCACTACTGCACCGAGGGCGAAAACGCCGCCACACTGGCCATTGCCGCCGCAAAGCAGGCGCTGCAGCGCAGCGGTCTTGCCCCGGCAGACATTGCCTGCTGCGTCTGTGCCACCCTTTCCGCACCGGACGCCACCCCAAGCGTGGCCTGTCAGGTGCAGGCGGCGCTGGCGCTGCCGGAAAACCGCCCTGCACTGGACGTGAACGCCGCCTGCTCCGGCTTTTTGTACGGCACGGCGGTGGCGCGCGGCCTGCTGGCTACGCTGGGCGGGCGGTATGCGCTGGTCATCGGCACCGAGGCGCTCTCCCGCCTGATGAACCCCGCCGACCGCTCCACCTGCGTACTGTTTGGCGATGGTGCCGGTGCGGCAGTGTTTGAACTGACCGACACCACCGTGCCCTTTGCCATCACGCTGGGTGCCCGGGGCGATGCCGCCATCCATGCCGGCGGCCCCAGCCGCGCAGGCTCGGCACCCATCAGCATGGACGGCAGGGCAGTGTTCCGCTTTGCGGTGGATGCCCTGCCCAAATGCCTGCACACCGTGCTGGACGAGACCGGCCTTACGCTGGACAATCTGGACTGGGTGGTCTGCCATCAGGCCAACAGCCGCATCATCGACCACTGCGTCAAGGCGCTGCACGCCGATGGTGCAAAGTTCTACAAAAACATGGACCGCCACGGCAACACCAGTGCTGCCAGCATCCCGGTGGCGCTGAACGAGCTGGCTGAAAGCGGCCAGCTGCACCCCGGCCAGACCCTTGCCTGCATCGGCTTCGGCGGCGGCCTGACATGGGGCGGCATGATCGTGGAATATAAAGGATAAAGACCATGAAACTTTTAAACGAGATCCTGGGGACGAAATACCCCATCATTCAGGGCGGCATGGCAAACATTGCCACCGGCGAGTTTGCCGCAGCCTGCTCCAACGCCGGTGCACTGGGCATCATCGGTGCGGGCGGCATGAATGCCGATACCCTGCGCCAGAACATCCGCCGCTGCCGAGAGCTGACCGACAAGCCCTTTGGTGTAAACATCATGCTCATGCACCCGCAGGCAGATGCGTTTGCCCAGATCGTGGTGGAGGAAAAAGTCGCCGTGGTCACCACCGGCGCAGGCAACCCGGGAAAATACGTTTCCATGTGGAAAGCTGCCGGCATCAAGGTGATTCCGGTGGTGGCTGCTGCCGTGCTGGCACGGCATTTGGAGCCGCTGGGCATTGACGCCGTCATTGCCGAGGGCACCGAGAGCGGCGGCCATGTGGGCGAGATGACCACCATGGCGCTGGTGCCGCAGGTAGTGGATGCGGTCAGCGTGCCGGTCATCGCCGCAGGCGGCATTGCCGATGGCCGTCAGCTGGCGGCTGCGCTGGCACTGGGTGCTTGCGGGGTGCAGGTGGGCACCTGCCTGCTGGCAAGCGAGGAGTGCCCCATTCACCCCAACTACAAGGCCGCGCTGCTCAAGGCCGGGGACAGTGACACCATCGTCACCGGGCGCACCGTGGGTGCGCCGGTGCGTGTACTGAAAAACCGCATGAGCCGGGAGTATGTCCGTCAGGAAAAGGCGGGCGCCGATAAGATGGAGCTGGAAAAATACACGCTGGGCAGTCTGCGCCGTGCCGTCTTTGAGGGCGACACGGTAAGCGGCAGCCTGATGGCCGGTCAGGTAGCCGGAATGCTGCACGAGGTGCGCCCCGTGGCGGACATCCTTGCCGACCTGTGGCAGGGCGGGAGGCAGCGCATCGCCGCGCTGAACGCCGAATGCTGACCCTTGGCGGCAAGCCCCTGCAAGTACCCATTTTGCAGGGCGGCATGGGCGTGGGCGTCTCGCTGGGCGGGCTGGCCGGTGCGGTAGCAGCCTGCGGCGGCATGGGGTGCATCTCCACCGCCGATGCAGGCTACCGCGAGCCGGATTTTGCCCGCGACCCGGCGGCTGCAAACCACCGCGCCCTGACCGCAGAAATTCAAAAAGCCAAGGCCATTGCCGGGGGCATGGGTCTGGTAGCCATCAACGCCATGGTAGCCACCCGGGACTATGCCGACGCCATCCGCACCGCCGTAGCGGCGGGGGTGGATGCCGTGGTCTCCGGTGCGGGTCTGCCGCTGGAGCTGCCGGGCATCGTGGGCACCAAAGAGGTGGCCATTGCGCCCATCGTATCCAGCGCCCGGGCGGCAAAGCTCATCCTGCGCCGCTGGGCAAAGGGCTTTGACCGCACCGCCGATTTTGTGGTCATCGAGGGCTGCAAGGCGGGCGGACATCTCGGCTTTGCCGAGGAGGACCTGCTGGCAGACCGCTGCCAGACTTTGGACGAGATTCTGCCCGGGGTGCTGGCCGAGGTAAAGCCTTACGAGGAACAATACGGCCACGCCATCCCGGTATTTGTGGCGGGCGGCGTGTACACCGGTGCCGATATGGCACACTTTACAAAGCTTGGCGCTGCGGGTGTGCAGCTTGCTACCCGCTTTATCCCCACCTACGAGTGCGACGCCTCCCAGACCTACAAGGACGTGCTGCTGGCGGCAAAGCCGGAGGATGTGCGCATCATCCACAGCCCGGTGGGAATGCCCGGCCGCGCGCTGAACACCCCGCTGGTGCAGGCGCTGGCTGAGGGCAAGCGCTTCCCGCCCAAGCACTGCGCTCGGTGTCTCAAGACCTGCGACCCCGCCGCTGTGCCCTACTGCATCACCCACGCCCTCATCGAGGCGGTGAAGGGCAACGTGGAGGAAGGGCTCTTCTTCTGCGGCGAAAACGTGGGCAGGCTGGACCGGATGCGCACCGTGCGCGAGCTGATGGACGAACTTGTGACCGAATGGAGGCAGAATTTATGAAGCTTGCCGTACTTTACGCCGGTCAGGGTGCGCAGCACCCCGGCATGGGCAAGGAATTTTACGAAGCATCTTCCGCCTTCCGGGCGGCCTTTGACAGCGCAGCGCTGGATTTTGATCTGCACCGCGTCTGCTTTGAAGATCCGGACGGCGTTTTGAACCAGACCGAATACACCCAGCCCTGCATGGTGGCCTTTGCCTGCGGCGTGACCGCCGTGCTGGCCGAAAAGGGCGTAAAGCCCGCCTATCTGGCGGGGCTTTCGCTGGGCGAATACTCCGCGCTGCAGGCAGCCGGGGTGTTCACCGCAAAGCAGGCCATCGAGCTGACCGCCTTCCGGGGCAAGGCCATGGCCGAGGCTGCAAAGGGCCTTGACTGCGGCATGACCGCCGTGCTGGGACTGGACAGAGAAAAGCTGTCTGCCTGCTGCGAACAGGCGGCAGAGACGGGCTGTGTGCAGATCTGCAACTACAACTGCCCCGGCCAGCTGGTCATCGGCGGCGAGAAGGCCGCTGTGGAGCAGGCTGCCGCGCTGGCAAAGGAAGCCGGTGCCCGCCGCTGCATCCCGCTGAAGGTCAGCGGCCCCTTCCACACAAAGCTGATGGCTCCCGCAGGGGATGCGCTGGCACAGCGCTTTGCGGGCGAAACCTTCGGCACCATGGAGACGCCGGTGCTGTTCAACTGTCTGGGACATGAAAAGGCCGAGACCGACAGCATCCCGCAGCTGCTGGTAAAGCAGGTGCAGAGCAGCGTCTACATGGAGGACACTTTGCGCCGTCTGGGCGAGCTGGGCGTGGACCACATTCTGGAAGTCGGCCCCGGCAATGCCCTGAGCGGTTTTGTGAAAAAGACCCTGCCCGGGGTGGTCTGCACCGCAGTGGAGACCCCGGAACAGCTGGATGCGGTGCTGACCGCATGGAAGGATGCAGAATGAGTGAAGAAAAGCTGACCCGCGCCGCCATTGTTACCGGCGGCAGCCGGGGCATTGGCCGCGCAGTGTGCGTGGCACTGGCAAAGCAGGGCTGCAATGTGGTGGTGAATTACTGCCACGGCGCAGAGCCTGCGGAGCAGACGGCAGCGCTCTGCCGCGCCGAGGGCGTGCAGGCGGTGACTGTGCAGGCGGATGTATCCACCGCCGAGGGCTGTAAGGCACTGTTCGATGCCGCTGCCGAGGCCTTTGGCCGGGTGGATGTGCTGGTGAACAACGCGGGCATCACCCGGGACAACTTGATTTTGCGCCTGACCGAGCAGGATTTTGACGCAGTGCTGGACACCAACCTGAAAAGCGCCTTTCTCTGCTGCAAGGAGGCCGCCCGCCGCATGGTGCGCCAGCGCTATGGCCGCATCGTGAACCTTTCCAGCGTGGTGGCGCTGCGGGGCAACGCCGGGCAGACCAACTACGCCGCCAGCAAGGCGGGGCTCATCGGTCTGACCAAGAGCCTTGCCCGGGAACTGGCCGCGCGGAACGTGACCGTGAACGCGGTAGCACCCGGCTTTATCGACACCGACATGACTGCCGTGCTGCCGGAGGCGGTGCGCACCGGCATGACGCAGGGCATCCCCGCAGGCCGCGCAGGCCAGCCGGAGGATGTGGCACAGGCAGTGGCGTTTTTTGCCGCAGAACAAAGCAGCTATCTCACCGGGCAGGTGCTCTGTGTGGACGGCGGCATGGCAATGTAAAGGAGAACTCTTATGGAAAAACGCAGAGTTGTGATCACCGGCCTTGGCACGGTGAACCCGCTGGGCAACAATGTGGCGGACAGCTGGGCAGCAGCCCGTGCCGGTAAATGCGGCATCGGCCCCATCACCCAGTTCGACACCACCGACTTCAAGTGCAAGCTGGCCGGTGAGGTAAAGGATTTTGACCCCGAGACCGTGGTGGACAAAAAGGAAGTCCGCAAAATGGCGCGCTTCACCCTGCTGGCACTGGGCGCTGCCGCCGAAGCCATTGCAGACAGCGGCCTTGATACCGAGGCCGAGGGCAAGGACATCGGCGTCATCCTGTCCAGCGGCATCGGCGGTCTGCCCACGATCGAGGAGCAGCACGCCCGCGGCGAGGAAAAGGGCATGGAGAAGGTAAGCCCCTACTTTGTGCCCATGGCCATTGCCAACATGGCAGCGGCGCAGGTGGCCATCCGCTTCGGTCTGAAGGGCATGTGCACCTGCCCGGTCACGGCCTGCGCCGGCGGCACCAACGCCGTAGGCGACGCCTTCCACCGCATCCGGGACGGCTACGAGCCGGTGATGGTCTGCGGCGGCGCGGAAAGCTGCATCAGCCCCTTGGGCATCGGCGGCTTTACCAGCATGAAGGCACTTTCCACCGCCACCGACCCGGATGCTGCCAGCCTGCCCTTTGACGCCCGCCGCGGCGGCTTTGTCATGGGTGAGGGCAGCGGTGTGCTGGTGCTGGAAGAACTGGAGCACGCAAGAGCGCGCGGCGCACACATCTACGCCGAGGTGGTGGGCTACGGTGCCAACTGCGACGCCTACCACTTTACCGCGCCCGCTCCCGGCGGCGCAGGTGCCATCGACTGCATGAAGCTGACCCTGGTCGATGCCGACATCGCACCGGAGCAGGTGGACCACATCAACGCCCACGGCACCGGCACCCACATGAACGATGCCTGCGAGACTGCCGCCATCCACGCCGTGTTTGGCGCACACGCAAAGGAGATGACCGTGGTCAGCACCAAGAGCATGACCGGCCATCTGCTGGGCGGCGCGGGCGGCATCGAGGCCGTGTTTACCGCGCTGGCACTGCGGGACCAGTTCGCCCCGCCCACCATCCACTACGCCCAGCCCGACCCGGAGTGCGATCTGGACTATGTGCCCAACACCGGGCGGCAGCAGGAGATGCAGTATGCGCTGAGCAACAGTCTGGGCTTTGGCGGCCACAACGCCTGCATCGCCCTGCGCAGATGGGAGGGCTGACCCATGGCAGAGCCCCGTACCGTGCGTGAAAACGCCAACACTCTGAGCAGCGTGCAGATCGCGGAGATCCTGCCCCACCGCTACCCCTTTGCCCTCGTGGACCGTGTTCTGGACTACGAGCCGGGGCAGTGGGCCATCGGCCGCAAGTGCGTCACCCGCAACGAGGAATTCTTCAACGGCCACTTCCCGGCACAGCCGGTCATGCCCGGCGTACTGCTGCTGGAAGCACTGGCACAGACCGGCGCTGTGGCAGCGCTGAGCCTGCCGGAAAACAAGGGCAAGCTTGCGCTGTTCGGCGGCATCAAGAGTGCCCGCTTCCGCAAGCAGGTCACCCCCGGGGACGTGCTCACCCTCCACTGCGAGCTGGTACAGCAGCACGGCGCTGTGGGCGTAGGCAAGGCCTCGGCATGGGTGGACGGCAAGTGCGCCGTCACCGCAGAGCTGACCTTTGTGCTGACCGACGCAGCAGAATAAAATGAATGAAAAAGAGATAGGCGATCCCTTTCGGGAAAGCCTATCTCTTTTTTTGTGTCTGTTCCGGTCGGTTTACTCTGCGGCAGCTGTCCCGGCGTCTGCTTCAGCAGTGGGGGCAGACTCTGCCGTGGCGGTTTCTGTTGGGGCGGTCGCTGCCTGCTCCTTCTCCATCCACTCCCGCACACGGTCGGGGCGGTTGGTGATGTAGGCATCGGCGCTGGTGCGCAGCAGGCTGCGGACGGAATCTTCCGTGTCCACCGTCCACAAAGACACCTTGATGCCCATCTCGTGCAGTTTGTCAATGAAACCGGCGTTTTTGTAGGCGGTGTGGTACTCACAGCTGACCCACTCCGGCACAAAGTCCAGACTGCGGATATAGGTGGGCAGATCCCGTTGCGCCATCAGGTTTTTATAGATCTCGTTCAGGCTCTCGCCGGGAAAGTTTGCCCGCAGCATACTTACCTTATCGCTCATCCAGCGGGTCATCCAGCTGCAATTTTCCTCGTCTGCTGCGCTCTCCGGCAGGGCGGCGTCCATGGCTTCCATGTCGTCCATGCCGTTGGTCAGTCCCAGATCCTTCCAGATGATGGGCGGCGGCAGCAGCATGCTTTCCAGCTCGCCGTATACCAGTGCACCCACCCGCAGTTCGGGCAGCAGCTGCTTTGCCTGCCGCAGCAGCGCGTGGTTGAAGGAAACAAGGATCACCTGATCCACGATCTCCGTCTGCCGCAGCACCTCCAGCACCCGGGGCACAAAGTCCGGGTCGTTGTCCATGGTGGATTTCAGTTCCAGATGCACGGTGCATCCCGGCATCTGCTTGCACAGCTCCATGGCCTCCTGCAGGGTGGCGATCTTTTCGTCCTGATAGATGGCGTCCTTCCAGCTGCCGAAATCCAGCTCTTTCAGATCGCCCATGGTCATATCATAGATCTTGCCGGAAATATCCGTGTGCAGATCGATCATATAGTCGTGGTGGATCACAAGCCCGGCGTCAATGGTCTGCTGTACGTCCATCTCTACGCCGTCTGCGCCAATCTCCATGGCTTTTTTAAAGGCTGTCAGGGTGTTTTCCGGTGCAAGATAGGAAGCACCGCGGTGTGCAATGATTTGTGGTGTCATAAATTTTCTCCGTTATCGGTTCTTCCTCACACTTTTACGCCCCGGCGCTGCCATACCGCAAACAGTGCCGGGGCGCTTGCTCAGGTCAGGTCCTCGCCGTCCGAGGCAATGACCTTTTTATACCAGTAAAAACTGTCCTTCCGGCTGCGGGCAAGGGTGCCGTTGCCGTCGTTGTCCTTGTCCACATAGATAAAGCCGTACCGCTTTTTCATCTCGCCGGTGGAGGCACTCACAAGGTCGATAGGACCCCATGTGGTGTAGCCCATCAGCGGCAGACCATCCTCGTTGATGGCCTTTTCCATCTCCTCAATGTGCGCCCGCAGGTAGTCGATGCGGTAGCTGTCGTGGATGGAGCCGTCCGGCTCTACGGTATCCACCGCACCCAGACCGTTCTCCACGATGAACATGGGCTTTTCGTACCGGTCGTAGATGGTGTTCAGGGTCACCCGCAGACCCACCGGGTCGATGGCCCAGCCCCACTCGCTGGCTTTCAGGTAGGGGTTCTTCACCGATGCAGACACGGCGTTGCCTTCCGCATTCTCTGCCGCCATCAGTTCCTTATCCACCGTGATGCAGCGGCTGGAATAGTAGCTGAAGGACACAAAATCCACCGTGCCCTCCTGCAGCGTGCGGTCGTCCTCGGACTGTGTGTGCAGCTGCACCCCGGCGCGCTCCATCCGCTTTTTAGCCCACACGGGGTAAGCGCCGCGCACCTGTACATCGGTAAAGAAGTAGTTGTCCCGGTCGGCCTCCTGCGCCGCCCGCACATCCTCCGGGGCGCAGGTGCGGGGGTAGAACTGCCCTGCCGCCAGCATACAGCCCACCATGGCATCCGGCATTTTTTCGTGCGCCAGCTTTACCGCCTTTGCGCTGGCCACCAGCTCGTGATGGGCGGCCTGATACTTGACCTGCTCCACATTTTCGCCGGGGTAGAACACCAGCCCTGCGCCGGTAAAGGACAGGTGCAGCAGCATGTTGATCTCATTAAAGGTGAGCCAGTACTTTACCTTGCCCTTGAAGCGGTCGAACAGCACCTCGCAGTAGTGGACATAGGCGTCCACCATGCGGCGGTCTTTCCAGCCGCCGTATTTTTTGATGAGGGCAATGGGAGTGTCAAAGTGGCAGATGGTGACCAGCGGCTCAATGCCGTACTTATGGCACTCGTCAAAAATGCTGTCGTAGAAGGCCAGTCCTGCCTCGTTGGGCTGAGCATCGTCGCCGTTGGGCAGGATGCGGGTCCATGCAATGGACAGCCGGAAGCACTTGAAGCCCATCTCTGCAAACAGGGCGATATCCTCTTTATAATGGTGATACAGGTCAATGGCCTCGTGGCTGGGGTAGAAATGTGCGTCATCACAGCCCAGCATTTCCATATAGCCCGTTGCCACCGGAAAACGGTCCGGGCCGAAGGGGGTTACATCCACCGTAGCCAGACCCTTGCCGTCTGCCTGCCATGCACCCTCGCACTGGTTGGCGGCGGTAGCGCCGCCCCACAAAAAGCCCTTGGGAAATTTGCCCATACTCTTTACCTCCTTGTTTACTTTTGCGCCCCTGCGGAGCGCAGATATACGCATACTACTATGATACCGCAACCGGCGGCGCTTGTCCATGACTGCATTTTGCAAAGGTGCGTGCATTTGAGGATAAAGTACGACTTTTATCGTCAAAACGCCGAAATTTCCTACTGTTTTTTGCGCACTTTTCACGATAAAAACACAAAACTTGCCTGTTTTTCTTTTATTCTGTTCCTTTTAAACCGCGCGGCAGTATGGTAGAATAATAGGGTAAGAACTGCGCTGCGCTGCTGCGCTGCTGAGAACATGGAAAAAATGGAGTGTTTGATTATGACTGAGTTCAAACCCATCAAAGAAGGCAAAGTCCGCGAGATCTACGACAATGGCGACAGCCTGATCATGGTTGCCACCGACCGCATTTCTGCGTTTGACGTCATCCTGAAAAACAAGGTCACCAAAAAGGGCACCGTGCTCACCCAGATGAGCAAGTTCTGGTTCGATTACACCCGCGATCTGCTGCCCAACCACATGCTGAGCGTGGATGTGCAGGATATGCCGGAGTTCTTCCGCCAGCCCCAGTTCACTGGCAACAGTATGATGTGCCGCAAGCTGACTATGCTGCCCATCGAGTGCATCGTGCGCGGCTACATCACCGGCAGCGGCTGGGCCAGCTACCAGAAGACCGGCAAGGTGTGCGGCATCCAGCTGCCCGAGGGCCTGCAGGAGTCCGATAAGCTGCCCGAGCCCATCTACACCCCCTCCACCAAGGCAGAGATCGGCGACCACGACGAGAACATCTCCTACGAGCAGAGCATCGACGTGCTGGAGAAGCAGTTCCCCGGCCACGGTCTGGAGTACGCCACCAAGCTGCGCGACTACACCATTGCCCTGTACAAGAAGTGCGCCGAGTATGCACTGTCCCGCGGCATCATCATTGCCGATACCAAGTTCGAGTTTGGTCTGGACGAGGACGGCAACGTGGTGCTGGGTGACGAGATGCTGACCCCGGACTCCTCCCGCTTCTGGCCGCTGGAGGGTTACGAGCCGGGTCACAGCCAGCCCTCCTTCGACAAGCAGTTCGTCCGCGACTGGCTGAAGGCCAACCCTGACAGCAACTACGACCTGCCGCAGGATGTCATTGACAAGACCATTGCCAAGTATCTGGAGGCCTATGAGCTGCTGACCGGCAAAAAGCTGTAAGCGTATCCCGTATCCATAAAAACCAAGGCCGCTGCGGAAAATTTTCCGCAGCGGCCTTTTTTGCGCCCCGCCCTCTTGACAAGGGGCGGGGAGATGGGTAATATATGTATCGTATCAAACAGTTTCACATCGAACAATTTGAACAGAGGAAAAACATTATGTGTACACAGCACCCTATTGAAGAGCCCTGCAAGCTGGACCCGCCGTGGGAAGGGCCGCAGGTCATCCCTGCCCAGCTGCGCCGGGTGGATAACTTGATCTTCCGCAGGCTGAACCAGTTTTCCCGCGCCAACGGGGTAGAGCAGACCACCCCCATGCACGGGTGGATCATTGAGTATCTCTACCGCCACCGGGACGAGCCGGTGTTCCAGCGGGACATCGAGCGGGAGTTTTCCATCACCCGCTCCACGGTGACGAACATTTTGCAGCTGATGGAGCGCAAGGGCTACATCCAGCGGCTGAGCGTGCCGCAGGACGCCCGGCTCAAGCAGCTGGTTTTGACCGAGGAGGGCATCCAACGGCACGAAAAGACCCTGCTGTCCTTCCACCAGACCGACGATTATGTGGCCGGACTGCTGACCGAGGAGGAGAACGCAGAACTGCTGCGGCTGCTGAACAAGCTGCGGGAAGCGTTGAAATAACCACCTTTTCCGTCAAAGCGCCGAAAAAGGACTTGTTAAATTAGCAATTATGAACATTTTTCGAAAGCTATTGACATTTAAATTGTTATGTATAAAATTGTTTTGTACCAAACAAATAAATTCAACAGGAGGGAACTCAGATGATCAAAAAGCTTGTGTCGTATCTGGGCGAGTATAAAGCCGCCTCGATCAAGACACCGCTCTTTGCTGCGCTGGAAGCCATTATGGATGTGCTGCTGCCCACCATCATGGCCTTTATCATCGATCAGGGCATTGAAAAGGGCGATATGAACGCCATCATCCGCTACGGACTGCTTACCTTTCTGGTGGCAGCCATTGCGCTGGTGCTGGGCGTGCTGGCGGGCAAGTATGCCGCCGAGGCATCCACCGGCTTTGCCGGAAATCTGCGCGATGCCATGTATGAAAATATCCAGCATTATTCTTTTTCCAACATCGACAAATTCTCCACAGCGGGTCTTGTCACCCGCATGACCACCGACGTGACCAACGTGCAGAATGCGTTCCAGATGATCGAGCGCATGTGCGTGCGTGCCCCGGTGCATCTGGTGTTTGCACTGTTCATGGCTGTGGTCATCGGCGGCCCGTTGTCGCTGGTGTTCGTGGTGGCAATGGCCTTTCTGGTGGCGGTGCTGGCTGCCATCATGATCCCCACCTTCCGCATCTTTGACCGGGTGTTCAAGAACTACGATAACCTCAATGCCTCGGTGCAGGAGAACGTCTCTGCCATCCGCGTGGTCAAGAGCTTTGTGCGTGAGGGCTTCGAAAACGAAAAATATACCGCCGCCTGCGAGAGCCTGTACAAGCAGTTCGTCAACGCGGAAAGCCGCCTGAGCTTCAATAACCCCGCTATGCTGGTGGCGGTATACGGCTGCAACATCGCGCTGAGCTGGTTCGGCGCAAAGTATGTGCTGCACGGTGCCATTACCACCGGCCAGCTGAACGCCCTGTTCGGCTATATCATGAACATCCTTATGGCACTAATGATGCTGAGCACGGCCTTTGTCATGATCGCCATGTCCGCCGCTTCTGCCAAGCGTATCGTGGAGGTGCTGGACGAGCACACCGACCTGCCTCCGGCAAAGCAGCCGGTGCAGCAGGTGGCAGACGGCAGCATCCAGTTCGACCACGTTACCTTCAAGTATAAGCACGGCAGCGGTCAGCCGGTGCTGAACGATATCAGCTTTACCATCCAACCCGGCGAGACGCTGGGCATCATCGGCGGCACCGGCAGCGCAAAGTCCAGTCTGGTACAGCTGATCCCCCGCCTGTACGATGCCGAGAGCGGCACCGTGCGGGTAGGCGGCGTGGATGTGCGGGATTATAACCTTGATGTTCTGCGCCGCGAGGTCTCCATGGTGCTGCAGAAGAATGTGCTGTTCAGCGGTACTATTCTGGATAACCTCCGCTGGGGCGATGCCAACGCCACCGAGGAAGAGTGCATCCGCATGGCAAAACTGGCCTGCGCGGATGAGTTCATCCAGCGCTTCCCGGATAAGTACAATACATGGATCGAGCAGGGCGGCTCCAACGTGTCCGGCGGCCAGAAGCAGCGCCTGACCATCGCCCGCGCCCTGCTGCGCAAGCCCAAGGTGCTGATTTTGGACGATTCCACCAGCGCCGTGGATACCGCGACCGATGCCAAGATCCGCAAGGCCTTCCGGGAGGAGATCCCCGGCACGACCAAGATCATCATTGCACAGCGCATTTCCTCGGTGCAGGATGCAGACCGCATTCTGGTGCTGGAGAACGGCCAGATCAACGGTCTGGGCACCCACGCAGAGCTGCTGGCGACCAATGCCATCTATCAGGAGGTCTACAACAGCCAGACGCAGGGCGGCGGCGATTTCGACAAGCAGGGAGGTGCGCAGTAATGGCAGTAAAAGAAGTACATGGCCCCGGCCCGCGGGGCGCACGGGGGCCGCGCCCCAAGGTGGAAAACCCGGGCAAGCTGCTGAAGCGCATTATGGATGAGGTGTTCCGCAACTATCTGCCCCACTGCATCCTTGTGCTTGTCTGCATCGTGGTCAGCGCGCTGGCCAATGTGCAGGCCAGCCTGTTCTTGCAGACCTTGATGGACGATTACATCGTACCCATGACCCGCCAGCAGAACCCCAGCTTTGCACCGCTGGCCGGTGCATTGGTGCGGATGTGCTGCATCTACCTTGTGGGCATTCTGGCCGCATGGGCCAACGCCCGCATCATGGTCAACGTAACGCAGGGCACGCTGCGCAATCTGCGCACCAAGCTGTTCACCCACATGGAAAGCCTGCCCATCCGGTATTTTGACACTCATCCTCACGGCGATATCATGTCCGTGTACACCAACGATGTGGATACCCTGCGCCAGATGCTCAGCCAGAGCATCCCGCAGCTGGTATCCAGCGTCATCACCATCGTATCGGTGTTCTTCAGTATGTGTATGCTCAGCTGGCAGCTGACCATCGTTACCATGCTCATGGTGGCGCTGATGCTGTTCTGCTCCAAGCAGATCGCAAAAAGCTCCTCCAAGTATTTCATCCAGCAGCAGCGGGATCTGGGCAAGGTGAACGGCTACATCGAGGAGATGATGGAGGGCCAGAAGGTGGTCAAGGTGTTCACCCACGAGCAGCAGACCCTTGCCGGCTTCCGTGAGTTGAACGACCAGCTGAAGGAAAGCGCCAAACAGGCCAACGCCTTCTCCAACATCATGATGCCGGTCAACGCCCAGCTGGGCAACATCAGCTACGCCATCTGCGCGCTGACTGGTGCAGCCATGGCCGTGGGCGGTGTCGGAGGCATGACACTTGGCACCGTGGTGGCCTTCCTCAGCCTGAACAAGGGCTTCAATATGCCCATCAGTCAGGTGTCCATGCAGGCCAACAGCGTCATCATGGCACTGGCTGGTGCGGAGCGCATCTTCAAGATGATGGACGAGCCCAGCGAGACCGACGAGGGCTATGTGACGCTGGTAAACGCCAAGTACGACCGCAACGACCAGCTGGTGGAAACTGCCGAGCGCACCGGTCTGTGGGCGTGGAAGCACCCCCACCACGACGGCACCACCACCTACCACAAGCTGGCGGGCGATATTACCTTTACGGATGTGGACTTTGGCTATGTGCCGGAAAAAACGGTGCTGCATGACATCAACCTGTACGGCCGTCCGGGGCAGAAGATCGCCTTTGTCGGCTCCACCGGCGCGGGCAAGACCACCATCACCAACCTCATCAACCGGTTCTACGATGTGCAGGAGGGCACCATCACCTATGACGGCATCGATGTGAGGGACATCCAGAAGGACTCCCTGCGCCGCTCTCTGGGCATTGT
>OMEV01000787.1_pt1 | contig 17949 bp, 18 predicted proteins | sample 1645491 | NCBI WGS metagenome assembly OMEV01 (sample SAMEA103958122, study PRJEB25191) | human gut metagenome | biome: human-associated habitat [ENVO:00009003]; feature: intestine environment [ENVO:2100002]; material: feces | place: Germany | collected 2013/2015
CCGTCTGGATTGTGCTTTTCCTTTCTTTTTGTTACCTTTAATTAGCCATGAACTGCTTCATGCCCTGAGACTTGGCACCAGATAGCCATAGGTAAGCATTTGATATGATCTCCAGCTTTTCCCCGGCTCCACACCGTGCGTGCAGCTTTCACCGCACACGGCGTTCCATCGAATTTGGTCATACAGGGCTTGCAACACTTTATGTATGATGCTTTTTGCCAAATTCGACTTGTGGCCTTTCCTCCACCGTTTACTTTTTCACGGCTTCATAGGTACTACGCCACTACTTTCACTGAAACAAAGAATGGTTATTGCCTTCTCGCGAAGGTATTCCCATTCACCATCTCGCAGCCTTGCAACAGGCTAAATGTTTTCAGCTTCCTGCGTTCCGATATTTCTATCATAGGCCGCATTTAGGTTCTTCCTCTAAGCCTGTATTCAATTCTTTACGAATCGTGCCGCCTGTAACGGCACATGGACTTTCATAACAACCATTTTTACTTGTCCACGAATGCCTCCGTATAAGGAGTACCACCGTTTCGATGGTATCAACGTTTAGACTTGTACATTCAGAAGTTCGTCAGTATTTCCATACATACTAACCATGTGCGGCTGACACCCGGCATATAGGATGCACTATCCACCTCTGGACAGCTTTCGGTTTCGGCCTTGCGGCCAAAACTACGGCATCTCTCTGCCGACTTCACCGAGCTTCTGACAATCGGCGGTTGCGCGCCTATGCCAGTCGGAGTATTAGTGTGGACGCTTCGGGACGTTATCCCCTCATTTCATCCATCGAAATATCAGTTCTCCAAGGTTTTGGACTTCATTCGTCCTTCGACCTGTGCCTGACCTTTTCAGTCAGGAACGCATCGCACGGTTGTCGTTGCCGTAGCCCTCCAGCAGATTGATCGCACCCCAAATGCCGAGGCCAGCGCCCAGCGCCACAACGAGGGTCTGAAGAACACCAACAGCAGAATTAAAGAAAGCCATAAATAGTACCTCCGAAAAATATGTTTTTAGATTTTGGAGGGTACATTTCTTCCACGAAGTTTCATCGAGTCGTTGTCAAAGCAGGCTGCCGCCGTCAGGCGACAGGTTCACCGGAAAGGTCTGCCTGATACACCTCAACTGCATCATCCGGCTTGAGCTTGAGGCGATGGGACAGAAAACGCTCTATGTCAAAGGCGTATTTCTTGTCATAATCCGCTGTGTAGCGGTAGAGGGGATGCTTGGTGAGATCATATTTGTTGGACAGAAACGGGCGGACGCCGCGAAGCTGCAAGATGCACTTGCCGCCATCCAGCACGGCAAGCTCGTCCACGCTCATCAGCTCCTTGCCCAATTTCTGATAGTTCAGCGAATGGGAAACCTCGCGGCCACGGCTCTCGCCGGTGTTATAGCTGTCGATGGTTTCCTTGCCCAGCGCCGCCGCCAGCTCTTTCAGCGTACCGGGTTCCTTTCCACCCAAAAAGATGGAGCAGTCCATGTTGCCGATGATCGTATCCGCGCTGTCTTTATACAGGGCTTTGAGCTGGCTCTGTGCCTGCAAGACAAGGCAGCAGGAGATTTCTCTGGAACGGATCGTCGCTACCAACTTCTCAAGCCTCGGTATCTGGCCGATATTCGCGGCCTCGTCGATCAGGCAGCGGACATGAACCGGCAAGCGCCCGCCGTACACATCGTCGGCTTTTTCACACAACAGGTTGAAAAGCTGGGTATAGCACATGGAAATGAGAAAGTTAAAGGTATCATCCGTGTCGGACATGATGATGAACAGGGCGGTTTTCCGGTCGCCCAGCGTGTCCAGTTGCAGCTCGTCATAGGCCGTCAGCTCCCGAAGCTCCTGAATGTCAAAGGGCGCAAGCCGTGCGCCGCAGGAAATAAGTATGCTTTTCGCGGTCTTGCCGGCACTTAGCTTGAATTTGGCATATTGGCGGACGGCGAAGTGGTCTGGCTTGCGCTTTTTCAGCTCCTCGAACATCAAATCCACCGGATTTTTGAAGTCCTCATCGTCCTCGCGCACCTCCATCGCATTGATAAATTCAATGAGCGTGGAGAAGTTCTGTTCCTCCATCGGCGCTTCATAGTGGATGTAGCCGATGAGGGCGGTGTAGAGCAGCGTTTCCGCTTTCACCCAGAAATCGTCACCGGCTTTGCCCTCGCCCTTGGTGTTGGCGATCAGCGTCGTGACCAGCTTCAAAATGTCCTTTTCCGAGTGGATGTAGGCGAACGGGTTGTAGTGCATGGACTTCTTGAAGTTCAGGGAATTGAGAATCTTGATCTGATACCCGTTCTTTTGCAGCGCATGGCCGCAGGAAACCACGATGTCCCCTTTGGGATCTGTGACGACGAAGCTGGTGGGATAGGTTTTTGATGTGCATTGGAGCAGATTGGGCTTCAACCAAAAGCGGGTCTTGCCCGAACCGCTGCCGCCGACGATCAGGACATTTTTATTCCGCGCCGTTTTGGGGTCTTTGGGGCGGCTATTCATCGTCAGCCGCTCCGTCTGCGTGAGAATGATGTTGTTCTCAAATGCGGGATCGACGTAGGGCTTGATGTCCTCGGCGGTTCCCCATCTCGCGCTGCCGTACTCCAGATTTTTGCGGAATTTCTTGGCATTTTTGCCCTTGATATAGACCGCCAGTCGAATGGCGATGGCGGCGGCAGCGCCTACGCACAGGTCAATGGGATGAAAGCTGGGGACAAGGGAGTGAAACGCCGTGTTCAGGCCGGTCATAATGTTCAGCAGTTTCGCCGAAGCGTCCGAACCGGGAGCCAGCCGCACCGCCTCGCTGACCTTGGTGGCCAGCAGTGCGATGAACACATACGGAATATTGGGAAGGATGAGCTTTTTGACGTTGACTTGCTTCATCGTTCCAGCTCCTTCCGCTTTGTCCTGTCCACCACAGCCGCCTGAATGAGCGACTTGAAGTGTTGCAGCTTTTCCAGCACCGAGGGGCGTTCCGCCTTCCTGACCTGTTTGGCAGTGTATTCCTTGAACGCGGCGGTCATGGCGTCGGCGTCCGGCGCTTTGAAGAACACCATGTACCGCTTTTCGCCCTTGACCTTGAATGGAGCGAAGTCAATGCCATACTTCCGGGCAATCCGGTTGAATGAGCCGATATTCTGATCGGTGACTTCAATGCTCTGCAATCCCTTATCCTTGGCGGCAAGCTGCTTGACGGTCATTTTTCCGTGGGGATTGGCCTTGCCGTGCTGATATTTCTGATAATCGTTTTTTAGCTGCTCCAGCAGCTTGGCAACGGCCTTGCGAAATTCCTGTTCACCCAGCTTTCCGCAGGAGATCATCAGGGATACGATTCTCTGTTCAACTTCTTCCTGCATGACTTATCACGCTCCTTTCCTTGGATTTGCAGGGAGAATGCCGGGACACTAAGGCGGTACCACCAGCCGGTGCAGAAGATGCTCATTCATTTCTGCGCCCCTGTCCCTTGACGGTCAGGATGCCGTCCAGCGTGGTGGCGGTGATCCGCAGGCGCTCGGCCACGGCGATGTCATTTTTCACGCTTTCATCCACGGTGCTGCCGCAAACCACCAGCACACGAGCGCGGCGCAGATACTCCCGCGCCATGTCGATGCAGTCCTTGTGCTCCTGCGGAATCTCATCGCGTAGGAACAGCGGCAGAAACAGCGTGGGGCAGATGGGCGAAAAGCCCGCGTCATAGACCGCCCTGCAATACTTGGCGGCATTTTCGGTGTTCTCAAACTCATTCTCGCTCCACGGAGCGGTGATGTAGGCAAGGGGACGTTTCATCAGTATCAAATCCTTTCTCCCGGAATCGGGCATGAAAAATGACGGCCTTTAGGGGCCGCCGTGAAAATCGTGATTGACCAGCATGGCATAGTGGTTGTCGATGGTGGAAACGGAATTGAACAGCGCCGCCATGAGATAGGCTTTCGTATTCCAAACGCGGGTGGTGTTCTCGCGGATACCGTCCATGACCTTTTCGATGTGCATGGAGGTGATCTTTTCAAAGCGCTGTTGCACGAAGCCGGTGGGATATTCCGCATCCCGCCCGATCTTGACTGTGGGGCTGCGGTTCATAGCAACCTCCAGCATAATCTCCACCAGCTCATCAAGCTGCATCCGGTCATACTGCTGACAGAGAATGTCGTATTCGATTTGCTCTCTGATCTCCGCTTTTTTCTCAAATCCGTCCGTCATTCCGCCCGCCGCAGGCAGAAAGAATGAATGAGTGCTTGATAGATCAGTATTTGATTTTTGAGTATTAGATTTCTTAGTATTTAATTGCGCGGGATTATCCGTATCCGGTGCCTCCGTATCCGGGTTATCCAGATACGGGTTTTCCGTATCTGGTAAAGTCGTATCCGGTGGAGAGGGCTTTCGGGGCTTCTCGAAGATGGTGTACTCCGTGTCGGAAATGCGCCCGTCCTTGCCGCGAAGCTGACGGCGGATGATGTAGCCCGCCAGCTCCAGCTCCTTGAGCGTTTTCCCGATGGCGTCCACGCCCTCCTTGCAGATCGCAGCCAGCCCCCGCGTGGTGTAATTCCACTCGTCGGGGAGGGAGAGCATCATGGAGAGCAGCCCCTTGGCTTTCAGGGAAAGATTGCTGTCTTTCAGGTGATGGTTGCACATCACCGTGTAATCCCGCGTCCGTTCAACGCGAAATACAGCCATATTGCTTCAATCCTTTCCGCAGGGCAGTCAACCTGTTTGGCCGTCCTCCTCGGCAAACCGCGTATCCAGCCGCTTTACGCTCCAGTTCTGCTTGAACTGTCCCAGCGGGCCGGTGCCGAACTGCGCCAGCGCACGGCGATCCAGCTCCAGCAGCTTTTCCCACAGCTCCGGGTGATGCTTTCGCAGCTTCCGCAGCTCGTCGATACGCTGGAACGGGCAGCACCAGCAGGACACACGGTGGTAAATCTCATACAGCCCGCCGAAATCAAAGCCACGGTCGTAACAGGCTTGGAGCGCCTGCGCCTCCGTGATGCCCCATTCCACGAGGGGATACCGCTCGTCCTTGCAGCGCCACGCTTCATCGGTGGCGATGCCGACGTAGTGGATCGCGCCCAGCTCGCCTTTGAGCCGGTTGACCTCCTTGGTGATGAGGTGCGTTTTGAGCTGCCCGGTACACCAGCGGACGCGGATTCCCGGCCAGCCGTTGCCGTAGGGCGGGATGCCCAGCTTTGCACGGTTTTCCAGACTGCGGGGCTTCTGCTTGGGTTCGTCGAACATCAGGTATTCAAAGCCCTTGGGATGCCGCAGCGTGGTAATATGGATGCCGCGCTCCCGGAAAAGATGCTCGTCCAGTTTGGCAAGGTGTTCATACATTTCCGGGAACTCCATGCCGGTGTCCGCTGACAGCACCATGTCGATGGGCATACCTCGTTCGATCATCAAAAGCAGCATGGCGGTACTGTCCTTGCCACCGGACAGGCTGACAGCGTGAAACTGCTTGCCGTTTGCGTTCTGAATGGTTTCCCGCATGGGGAAGCCGCTCCGTTTTCACTCCTTTCCCACATCACAACTCATAGATGGGCTGCTCGTGTTCGTAGTAGGGATCGCACAGGGCGGCAAGCTCGGCCACCAAGTCCTCCAAATCCAGAGAAATCTCGCTGTCTGCCCAATCGCTGCCCTTGTAGACGCGGTACTCGGTGACGTATTCGCCTTCTCCGGCGTTCACGCTGAATTTGGCAACGACGGCAAAGCCCATATCCTCCAGCAGCCACAGCTCCATCGACCGGGCGGCAAACACCGCGCCGATATAGCTGTCGCCCACGTCCTCATAGAGAAGCGTCGCTCGCTGCTTGAACAGCTCCGCGCTTCGATAGTCCAAGCTCAGCGCATTTTTGCCGTCTGCGCGGTAGGCATAGACCGTTTCAGCCTTGTTCCAAACGGCTTGCAGCAGGGCGTGATAGTCGATGTTTTCCAGAAACTCGTCAATCTCCGTTTCCGTGTAGCCGACCTCCGTACCCTTGCGAAACAGCGTGGTCAGCGCTTTTTCCAGCTCTGTTACTCTGCTCATGGTAATTCCTCCAATCATTTTAGTGCCGCCGCTTTTTCCGGTCAGGGAGGATATGCCCCTCAATGACGGCGGCGTGTTTGCGGATTTTGATTTCTCCGCGCCTCTCGGATGCCTGCGCCTTGGCATATCCCACGTCGGAGAGAAACAGCCGCAGCCGTTCGCCCTTTTCTCCCACAGGGGATTTCCACGACAGGACATCAAAAATAATCATGTGGCGGGTTTCGTCCATAAAGCGCTCCAGCGCAAGGATGCTGTGCCCGCCGACAAAATCATCAGCGTTCATATTCGGCACCTCGCGCTCTGATCTGAAAGGCGGCAAGCCCGTAGCGGGCGATCAGAGTGGCGTTGACGATCAGGCGCAGCGCCTCCGGGTCAATCACCTCCGGTTCCGCTAAGTCCGCCATCGTGACCGCCTCCGTCTTGTCGCAGAGATCGCGCGCTGCCATGAACAGTGCGTAGTTGTGCGGCGAGGTGTTTTTCAACACCGCATAGCCGAACTCGATCCCGTCCTTGCAGAAGCAGTTTGCCGTGCGGCGGTAAATGTCGTCGTTAGAGGTCAGCAGGTACATGGCCGCATAATAGGCGTTGGTGTCTCTGCGGCGGCGATAGCCCTGCACGGCGCACTGATACTGCATCCTGCGCTCATGCTGCTCGTTGCTCCAAAGGCTTCCGGGATAGTGCTTGATCAGCAGGTTCAGGCGCGAGGACAGGCGGCGGTCGCGGGGGAATGTTTCCATGACGGCCTCGCGGTAGCCGACCACACCGGCCTCGATACGCTCGGCCAGCCACGGGCAGCGCAGGGCGGTACAGCCCAGCTTTTTCACATACTCGGTACAGAGCTGGCAGCTCACATCCTTGGGGGTATATTTGAATGTGTTGATATACATGGCGTCCTCCTTTTGGCATGAAAATAGCGGACAAACAAACTGCTTGTCCGCTCAACGGCTCTGGTCGCGCTGGCGCTTTTTCTGCCATGCGTCCAGTAATTTGAAAATGGTGTTCTCGATCTGGAACGGGGTATAGGAACGCGGGAAGTATTTGCGGAGCTTTTCACCGGAAAGGGTGATGTCGTTTTTCTCCGGTTTCTTCTGCTCCATCATAATGGAGAGCATGGTGTCCTCGTTCAGCTCGCCGCTCTGACTGAGCTTTTTCATCCGCTGCGCCTGCGAGAGCGAGGGGGTGGTCTGTTCGCTGTCGATGGTTTCCAGAAGCAGCCCCTGCTCCTTGGGTGTCAGCGCCGCAAGCTGATAGGCGGGACTGAGGGCGATTTTCTTCTCGTCCACCATCTGCTGAAGCTCCGGGACTAACTGCGTCAAGGCGATGTAGTTGCGGATGGTATCTCCGCTCACACCGGCATCCTGACCAACTTCATCATCGCTGCGGAACTTCGCCGAAATTTTCGGCGAAGTCAGATCCGTTCGTGCGCCCTGTCGCTTGATGGCCTCCATCTTCATCTTGTAGGCTTTGGCGCGTTCGGAGGGGAGAATGTTCTCACGCTGAAGGTTGCTGTCCACCATGATGATGGTGGCAGCGTCCCGGTCAATGTCGCGGACAATGACGGGCATGGTGGCCAGCCCAGCCAGTTCGCAGGCGTGTTTGCGGCGGTGGCCTGCAATCAGCTCATAACCGCCGTCCTCCCGTGGCCGCGCCAGCGCGGGGACGAGGACGCCGTATTCCTTAACGCTTTCGGCAGTTTCCTGCATGGACGCATCCTCCCGCACCTGAAATGGGTGATTCGGGAACGGGTGCAGTTCGGAGAGCGGGATTTGGACGACTACTTCCTGCTGCGGTTTCGGCTTTTTGGATGGCACGGGCTTTTTGCCCGGTTCTTTCTGCGCTGTTTTTTCAGTCATCGTGTTCCTCCTGTCGGCATCTGATTTTGGGTACAAAAAAAGGACATTTCTTCTTTTCAGAGGAAATGTCCTGATTTCTTGGACGGGCTGACAGCCCGCCCAAACAGTATTTAGTTTTTGTCGTTACTATAACACCCCCTACGATATAACTACTTCGCGGCTCGATTTTTCGGTTTGGAAAAGGATGAAAAACCTTGCCAGATAACCGAAAACCCTTGATATACGGGGCTTTTCCGGTTTGTCGTAATTATACCGTAAGGGCATACTTTCGCAACGCTGGCGCTGGAAAACGGTATGGATGTGAAAACGCTCTCCGCCATGCTGGGCCATGTGTCGGCGGCCACCACACTGGACATCTATACCCACATCACCGATGATATGCAGCGGGCAGCCGCCGAAAATATTGACCGCGGCATCGGCAAGGCAGCGCCACAGGAGGACGATTCAGAGCCGGGGCAGGAAACTGCACCGGCCCAGGCGGAAAAGCCGAGTATGACCGATTTCAAGCCCTATGTGGGCCGCAAGCGCAAGTCCGGCACCGGCTGCGTCACCGAGATCAACGACCACCTCTTCGAGGGACGCTACTCCCCCAAATGGCCCGACGGCAAAAAGCACGCCCGCAATGTCTACGCCCATACTCGTGAGGAGTGTGAGGAGAAACTGAAGGTGTTGATCGTGGAGATGAAGGCAGAGCTGGCGGAGCTGAAGCGGCAGAAAGCGGAGGGGACGCTTCCGTTGCAGGAGATAGAGAAGGATAAAAAGAAAGACCGGAAGAAAGCGAGATGAGCATGTAGCGACAAGAAAAAAGCACCACCAGGTATACAGCAATCAGCATGCCTGATGGTGCTTTTTGAAAAGCGCGAGATAACAGTCTAAATAGAGTTTTAATTGAGCCTAACAATTAGAGCGTTCCATCAATCGTAACAACATTTCTAAGCTGAATATTATGATGGAGGAAATTCTTATAATCGAGTTGCTGCGCAACCTCATCATAAACAGGGGCCTTTCCGTTTGGGTCCCTGATAGTCAGGAGAAGGCAGTATTCTTGCGACAGTTGATAGTTTCGGGCGCGAGCATCTTGCTCAATGAAGTCTCTATAGAGTCCCTCAATCTTCAGATACCACTTTCTGTCGCCGCGCAAATAACGTTGCCTGTTCGATGTAGTCATTTCAGATAAATCAATGGCATACTTTTTTACGGGGTGGAATTTCTTTCCGTACTTTACAAGTGTACACTCTCGTTCAAAACCAGTGAAAGGATGTGCTCCTTTTACACGTGCACTATATAGACTCTCAAGCAAAATGTTCTGAGGCTCTTCTAACCCCTTTGGATTCTTGATACCCTTTTTCGATGTATCGCGATCAGTTTCGGTTTCATAGGTACCAAAGAGAATGTCAATATTAGATTGGCAGTACTCTCCAGCTTGCTTATCGTCCAGCAAAGATTTTGTAACCAAAGTGACTATAATCTGACCAACGAAATTTCCATCTTTATCCACCAAACTTTCAGGAAATGGAAAATCGAACATCTCGATAAAACTTCCTTTTTCGAGTGTGTCTCTCAGAATCAGAGTAATTTCATCTTCTGAATTATAAAGCATCTCTTGGACACTTGAAGGCGCACCAAATCCCATTTGAGTTACTTTATCGGTCATTGACATGGAATTGTTAGCAGGATACTTGGCATTATGAATCAAAAGAGCCCGAATCAATAATGGATCAAATTCCTCTTTGACCAAATGGGTTAATTCTGCAGCCATACGAGAAACCCAAGGCGTAGAGAAGCTTGTTCCGACATTGTAGGCAGGGGTGCCATCAATCGAGAAAGATTTGATTCCTGTTTTTTCGAGTTTACCAGCATTCATACCGGCGTTTCCGCCATAAAACACAACATCAGGTTTTACAATACTGCCTGGTCCCGGGCCAATCCTTGTGAAGGGGGAAGGTGCATCTACTTCCGCGTAGTCATAAGGCCCTTTTGCATGTGCTAAAGAGCCGACTACAACAGAGCGAACGGAATCAGCCGATTGGGCAATTCTACTTTTTGGCAACTGTCGAGTAAAGTTGGTACAATTACCTGCAGATTTAATAATGAGAACATTGTTTTCGTCTTGAATATTATTAAGCGCCATTCCAAAATCAGAAAAATCATCCAGACTTGATTCAATACTTGTTCCAAGAGAAAGATTCCACACTTTAATGTGCCGGTTTCGTTCTACAGCCTCTCGAATGTGCTCAACAAGATCATCTACATAGATAGTTTGCTTAGAACTATCGGGATATACTGCTGCATCAAAGAGATGGACACCCGGCAACATCGTGGTTGATAATCCATTTAGTTCATCACCGTACTCGATAATTCCTGATACAAAACTACCGTGTGAAGGATCTTTGTATTGATCGGGATAGCTGGTGAATGAATCTGCCGTTTTCCACGCACTCAAATAAGGATTATCTGCAATTCCGGTATCCAAAATACCAACAACAGGATATTCTATACCTTCAATTGGAGCCTTCGCTACGATTGTTGTAGGTGATGTGAGGGTGTCGAGAGTTACAGAAATGGGAAGCATTTTCTCAACAGTGTAGATTCCTTCAAAATCTTCTAACAAGTTCAGTTGTTCCATGCTATCGATACAAACTCTATACACCGTCATATCAGGTGTAAATTTTGTTTTTTGTTCAATAGCGATTCCAGCAGCTGCACACTGTTGCTCGAAAACTATTTTCGTTGCGCAATTTAAATCATAATTATTATAGTTTATCAGCCGGACTTTATAATAACGGATGCTTGCATCGAATTTGTCTACTGCGGGATAGAATGGTTCGATATCTACAATCGAGGAAATCAGTTTCGCACGGGTCTCAGTGTCAGAAAGCGCGCGGTCAATGGTTTCTAAAGTTGATTCACTTGAAACCATCGTAAGCAGACAACGATTTCCAGCGAATCCAAGAACATTGCTACCGTTTTCGTCTATATATAACCCCGTAATTTCGCTGCGATGGGATTTCGCAATTGCCTTTTCTTCCAAGGTGGTACATACCACCAGAGGCAGTTTCTTCTCCTGGCTCTGCCGTTCGCGGAAAACTGTAATGACATCACCCACACTACTGGTTAGGGCAGAAGACTTAGCAGTCAGGGCATCGCCTGTTAAAACCCAACTTGGAGGAGCAGAATTGCCTCCCCCTTCAGTAGAACGATCATCATAGTCTTTTCGTTTCTCGAAAAACTGAATTGGTAAATGTTTCTTTGCCACTATTGCTCATCCCCTTTCAAGCCAATACAATTACGTACTTGACGTACTGAAATTCCAAAATATTCAGCAATTGTTCGTTGGGCAATTCCGCATTTCAAAAGGTAATGAATTAATTCGGGCCTTTCCGCATTGCCGTGCCGTTTAAACAAAAGAATTTCTATCAAAAAATCAATAGCACTTACATCATTTTGGTTTAATATTAGTTTTTGTTTTACAACGTTTTGTCCGAGAACCTGAATGTCCGAATATGACAATCCCTGCATCTGTTTAAAGATAGTTTTCATATGCTTATCTGCAATATCATCAGTGTTCAGCGTCGCTGTAATTTTAGAGAAATAAAGCTGAATCTCAGTAATTGCAGGTTTCGGAACTTCGATAACGGTTTGAAATCTTCGCCAAATAGCATCATCAAGCAATTCTTGGTGATTAGTGGCTGCAATCAACACCCCGTGTTGACAATAGGTATCCATATTTTGCAACAGGCTATTTACGACCCGCTTTAATTCGCCTAATTCGTGCTGGTCATCTCGCGCTTTTGCAATTGCATCAAACTCATCCAAAAAAAGAACACATGGCTGTCGATTTGCAAAGTCGAATACCCGCCTTAAGTTTTTTGCAGTATTTCCTAACAAAGAAGAAATCAATGCGTCCAATCTGGCGGTTACAAGTGGTAACCCTAAACGATGCGCAAGATAATATGCTATACTGGTTTTTCCGCATCCCGGAGGGCCATACAGAAGCAGAGACATATTAAACGGCATCCCCATGTTGTCTAATTTATCCTTGATCTTAATTGTGTTTTCAAAGTCTATTAATCGAGCCTGTATAGCTGGCGATAGGATAATTTCAGGCTGAGCTGGACAATAGTCAATGTCTACAATTCCCATGCGACTCTCTTGATCTACCGGAGGTGCGACAAGTGCATCGGTCATAGCAGATCCATTGTTTTTTTTTGCAAGAAGTGAGTCTATTCGTTTGCTTGATTTTAGATCACCATCATCGGCCAATTTCTTAGATAAAAGCAAAGCATAATTCTTGACTTTATCTTTGTCCCGGTCTAAGCCAGCTTCAATAATTCTTAATATTTCAGAATAAAACATTTGAGTACCCTCCTGTGCGTATTATTTTAACACATGCACGAAACAAAGTCAATATAAATCGTACCAAAATGCAAAAAAGCGTAACAAAATACGCGGAACTGTATCAAATTGGTTGAAATCGTCATGTTGACTCTTAGAAAAAGTAAAGTGCGGATTCCCGGGGCAAAGTCCGGGGATCCGCACTTTACTAAACTCTATTATCACAGATGTTAACGCAAAAAGTGCGCCGCAATAAACAAGGAATAAGCAAAAGCCTCTGAAATCAACCGATTTCAGAGGCTTTTGCATTGGGGTGCATATTTCCGCCCAAGGGGTTCACTCCTGGGCGTTAAGGGGGGGATTGGGGACTTGGGATGTTCACCATCAGAGTTAAGGTTCGATAATGCCGTCATAGTCGTCTTCGTCGGTATGAATCTCATGCGAGCAATTAGAACAGCTCCAACAGTCGCCATCCCAATACATGATTCCATTACATTCGGGGCAATCCTTGTACTTTTCGGCCTCCGGTTCAATTTCGCCAGAACAGTAAGGGCAGTGTGTGTACTCCGATTCATCATACACCTTGTCACAGTTAGGGCACATCTGCATTATTTTCACCTCCTTTATTATGCGTATTTTCTGTATCGCTGGTACAGGTGTTACAGGAGGGAGATGAAACGATTTCTACCTCCGTAGAGGCTGCGGACTTAAATCCATCCAGAATTTCCTTGCCGTCTGCTTCATGCGCACGCTGGGCGGCCTTAACTTTGTGTTTGTCATACAGATAGTACCCGGTGCCGAATAGTACGGGAATGGCCAGCCCGATAGTCGTGCCTTTAAGCAGACCGCTTTTTTCTCCGATTTGTTTGCCGACTTGGTACCCTTCATATCTTCCTTCATCGAGAAAATAGGTCGCGATTTTCTTTACGCCTGTCTGCATGTCCCCGCCGATGTTTTTTAGTGCCTGTGTAATGTCTGGCGCGCTCTTACCGGTTGTCTCCATCAGATCATAAATCTCAGCTGTAGTATTCATCTTGGTGCCTCCGTTCATATGGTTTTAGGATAGGCATTTTCTCACCTTGCCCAGGGTGGCTCCTTTGTGGCAGAAGGGGCAGTGGAAGATTTGAAAGGAGAGGTGAATGCCACAGAGTTTAGGTTTGTTCCGGCGTGTCGAAATTTTTGCAGTAATGCCTGAATGCTGCAGACACATACTTTCCGGCACCCTTACCGTGAGTTGCCTTATCAAAGAACCCATAGTAGCCTGGGTCGGCATAAAGTTGGACCGATTGCCGCATAAGCTCCTTCGGGGAAATGAACGATTGGTTGTAGAGTTTTGCGTAAAAGTTATAAATTTTATCAACAACGGACTGTACCTCGTACGACCACGGCTTGTATTTTTGCTTGCCGAAGGAAACAATTTCCTCAAGAGCATCGTTTAAGACTTTGCCGGGGCCTTTGTCGATATTATCTTCAATGTACTTGTTAACCGCTTGCTGGATAAATTCTGCCGCCCCCGGAAGCTTATACTCGGCTTCGATTTCTTCGGCACCTTTGCTCCCAGGTGCTATTAGGAATGAGGCAATCATCAGTCCAGAGACCGCATTGGACAACAAGGGACTCGCGAGCTCGTGGAATGCCTGAACAGCCGTCTGAACAGGATCTTCATCATAAGCCAGACCGTTCTTATAAAGGTCAAGTACGCTTTCAAATGCCTCAAACATATGCTCAAATTCTTCGTCCGTGATGGGGCAATCTCCGGGTTTGGTTTCATCATTTGCAAATTGCCGAGTCACGGCTCCCAGGACCCCAAAGGTGTCGTTGAAGGTGGCACCCATCATAGCGGCTTGTGAATGAAGCGCCTTTGGAGTAAGGCCAGTTTCCTTCATGAGATTGGCAATATTGATAAGGTTATCAATCTCCTGCCTTTTTTGCTCCAACTGCTTTACTTGAGTCTCGAGCGTTGTTGAAAAATCGTAGCAAGGGTCATCAAAGACAGCCTTTATCGCCTTCTTGTCATAACCCAGTTCTCTATAAAAACGGATCTGCCACAAGCGGTCAATGGCATCGTCGTCATACATCAGGTAGCCGTATTTGTTTCTTTCAGTTGGTTTAATGGCTACTCCATATTTCTCATATTCTTGAATCATACGAACAGTTAGACCAACGATATCAGCTGCTTTGGTTACTGTTTTCATCACCAACACCTCCCTACAATTAGAGACTAAGACACCACGAGCCGTGTTGTCAACAACTAATTTTATTTTCTTCAAAAAAATTGAACTGTGCGCTGTTTTGTTTAGCAGCGCACAGCTTTAGTTGATTATCCCCCAAAGTTGCGTTACATAGGAAGTTAGTCCACTGAACCCAGGTCGGTAGACGCATGTGTGCCAAAAGCAAAAAGAAAACCGTCAAAGAAACTGCTCCTTGACGGCTTATAATATATCCTCGGAAACCATTGGGCTGAAAGTGCTTGAAAGGAAATAAACAAGGACGGTTATTCTATCAAAATAACCGTCCTTTGGTCCGAGTGGAGCGATTCGAACGCTCGGCCCCGTGAACCCAAATCACGTGCGCTACCAACTGCGCTACACCCGGATATTCATTTTTCTGCCATGATACCACGGCGAGCGGAAAAAATAAAGATTTTTCTGTCTGTGGTCATTTATGTGGTCAAAGCCGATTTTATACCGCTTTCGGCAATCGTGGAAAGTCCCGCAAACGCAGGTGTTGCAAGGCTTTGCGGCGTTTCACCTTACCCTGTCCCGGATACAACCACGGCACTCCCAAAGCAGGCGCGCTACCAACTGCGCTACACCCGGTTATATATTGTCGGCTTGAGCGGCCGCCCCCATAGTATACCCTACAGCGCGCCCGTTTTCAAGAGCTTTCTGCACCGGCGGCCACAAAAAGAGACCCCGCCCGGGGCTGCCGGAAAAAGGCAGGCAGCGGGCGGGGATATGAGGGAAGGGGAATGGCTTGCGGAATCAGACTCTGCGCCGCGAACGGGGAAGGCCGCTCAGCTGCTCCGTCAGCTCTCGCACCCGGCGCTTGCCGTCGGCAATGTGCCGGTCGATGGCAATCCGCTCCCGGCAGGCCCAGGCCTCATGGGTGGGCACCTGGGCCAGCAGCTTTGCCGCCGCCGCAGCCAGCCAGACGGCGCCGGAACCCTCCCCGGGACGGGTAAGCTCCGGCTCCAGCACAACGTTTTCATATTTCCGGGCACTCTCCCGGATGCAGCGGACGGCTTCCTGCAGCTCCTGGGCCGCACAGACGGCCAGGTCCGCCAGGTCATGGCTTCCAATGTTTTTCAGCAGTTGCCGCAGCTGCTCCAGCAGGCAGAGGGCTTCCTGCATCCGCCGGACGTCCTCACCGGCGGTCTCGGGGTCAATGGACAGAATGGTCAGCTTGCTTGTCATGGATGTTCTCTCCTTCTTCTTGGTGGCGTGATCCTCCCGTGCCGTGGCGATACCACGCTTTTATGTCATTATAACCCAGGATTTCTCCCATTTCATGGAATTTGCATAATTCGCCGCAAAATGCGCAGAACTCGACATTATTTGCCATAAATTTCCAATTCTTGCAATTATATGCGGCATATGCTACAATGTATACTCGTTGAATAAGGGGGATTTGTTTGTGAGCACGACGGCTTCCATGATTTATAACATCTGCCTGCTGGCGGTCTGGACGGCGTTTCTGTGGAAAAATCTGACGCCCCGATTCGGCTTCCGGATAACCATGCTGATCTGTGCGGTGGTGGTCCCGGCGGTGGCGCTGGGGGTCAACTATGGGCTGAACCGGCTGTCGGTGCTGCGGCTGATCTCCATTCCGCTGCTGTTTCTGATCCTGGGGCTGACGCTGTACCGCAGCCCGATTCCCCTGACGGCCTTTGTGGCCCTGCTGCCGGAGGCAACGCTCCTGATGATGGAGATGATGCTGTCGATGGTTTTCCCGATGCTGTTTGGCCTGAACGGAGAGGTCGACTATTGGCACTCCGCGGCGGCGGAGCCTATGGCTCTGCTGACAGTGTCGCTGTATGCCGGAACTCTGGCCCTGGCCACCCGGGCTCTCTCTCGGAACGGCCGGCCGCTGAGCCTGACCCAGTGGCTGATTTTCGCGGTTTTTCCCTTGCAGCAGAGTGCCTGCCTGATCACCATGTTCCGGCTGTATGCCCAATTTCCGGAAGCCGTCAACTGGCCGCGAATGTCCGTTCTGATCCTGCTGTTTGCCGTGTCCGACGTGGCGTTGTTCTGCCTGATCGGGCAGACCGCCCGGAAGGCGGAGCTGGAGACCGCCAACCGCCTGCTGAATGACCAGCTGGATAACCAGCTGAAGCACTACTCCGCCCTGGTGGATCAGTACGAGGACAACCGCCGCATCCGCCATGACATCGCCCACCATATGCACACCATCCAGCTGCTGCTGGAGAGCGGCCGCCGCCAGGAGGCCACAGCCTATGCCGGGGAGCTGATGCGCCAGCAGGAGCACAGCTCCCAGCTGGGCCAGTGCGAAAATCCGCTGGTGGACGCCTTCCTGTTCAGCCGCATCCGGGAGGCCCGGCAGGCCGGGATCCCGGTGGAGGCATCGGTGGTGCTGCCCCGGAGGCTGCCCATTGCCAACGTGGATCTGGTGATCCTGTTCGGCAACCTGCTGGACAACTCCGTGGAGGCCTGCGGCCAGGTGGCATCGCCGTTCATCCGGCTGGAGGCCGGGCTGCGGAAGGACTATCTGGTGGTGACGGAGACCAACCCCGCCCCGGCGGATGACACCCGGAAGAAGCGCCGCATTCCCCAGCTGGAGCGGGGCATCGGCCTGCACATTCTGACGGACCTGGCCGGGCGGTACCACGGCTCCTGCACCCAGGAGGTCCGGGACAGACAGTTCACCGTGTCCATTGCCCTGCAACTGCCGGAAAATCAAGGAGAAACGGAGGAAGCCTGATGTTCCGTCTTGCTATCTGCGACGACGACACCCTGCATATGCAGAATACCCTGCGCTGCGCCCGGGAGACGCCGGAGGCCGCCGACTGCGACATCCGCACGTTTTCCGCCCCCGGGGAGCTGATGGACGCCGTTACCGGCGGGGGCTACCGGCCCCACATCGCCCTGCTGGATATCTGTATGCCCGACAGCAGCGGCATCGAGCTGGCCCAGCGCCTGCACGAGAAGCTGCCCCGTTGCCAGGTGATTTTCGTCAGCAGCTTTCTGGACTATGCCACGTCGGTATACGACGTGGAGCACGTGTATTTTATCCTGAAATCCCAGATGGCCCAGCGGCTGGGTCCCGCCCTGCGGCGGGCCATGGACGCCCTGGGCACCGTCCGCGCCGACCTGCTGCTGGAGCGGGACGGCGCATCGTACCGGGTGCAGGTGTCGGAGGTGCTGTATGCCGAGCGGGTGCTGAGAAAAACCCGGGTGGTCACCACCCGGGGAGACTTCATGACCCAGCGGACTCCCGCCCAGCTGCTGGAGGAGAGCCGGGGCTTCATCCGCTGCCACCAGAGCTATTGGGTGAATCTGTCCCGGGTCCGGTGCATCAGGGACGGGGCCTTTGTCATGGAAAGCGGCGGCTGCGTCCCCATCAGCCGCACCTATCAGCATCCCGCCCGGGAGGCGTTTTTCCGCTCCCTGGTGGACGGCGAGAAATAAGCATAAAAAATCAGGGCCCTGAAAAGGTCCTGATTTTTTATGCTTATGTTCCGGGTTCTGCCGGGTCCGGGGCGGGATCGGGTTCGGGTTCAGGCTCCGGGT
>OMEV01000789.1_pt1 | contig 17923 bp, 12 predicted proteins | sample 1645491 | NCBI WGS metagenome assembly OMEV01 (sample SAMEA103958122, study PRJEB25191) | human gut metagenome | biome: human-associated habitat [ENVO:00009003]; feature: intestine environment [ENVO:2100002]; material: feces | place: Germany | collected 2013/2015
CATACCTGCAAAAAACACCTTCAGGCGCTCCATAAAGGCTTCAATATCTCCCGAACGAAGCTCCCGGATAAACTTGGCGATATGAAAACCCGTTTCATCATCAGAAACATTGGTATAATAAGGTACCAAAAAATTCAAAAAGCCGTAACAGACCTCATCATTAGGAAATTTCAAAGTATAAAGGTCTACTTCTTTATCATAATGCTTTATAGTCAGATACCCGCTCTGATAAATCATAGGAAGAGGATTATTCGCTTCCGCCCGGTACTCGCTGAAAGCGGAATTAGTTGTTTCGATGCCGTTTATTAAAAGACGGAGATCGTAATCACTTTGCTTCAACAAATCAACCAGGTAAGTGGGTGTACCTGTCTGAAACCAGTAGTTACCAAGCTTCAACTTCTGCAAAGCATTCAACACACTGAACGGATTAAAAAGCCCGACAGTAGTATCCTCACAGAAATGATAACCGTCATACTGCTTCTCAAGACGATCAACAATTTCCTCAAACGTCAGGCCCAGAAACTCACCCAGATTCTTTATCTCAGGCACAAAGTTACTTGACAGTTCCTCTTTCGTGATGCCACACAATGAATTATAGGCATAATCCATACTGATATCATTCAACTGATTCAAGTCACTGAACACACTGACCTGTGCAAACTTGGTTACCCCTGTCAGGAATACAAAACGAAGATAACGGTCCGCACTTTTCAACACGCCGTAAAAAGCTTTCAGCGTACGGCGGTATTCTTCCAACAACGGCTCATCAAGAATAGCCTGAAGCAATGGCTTGTCATACTCATCAATCAGTACTACAACCTGCTTACCGGTCTGGATATATGCCTGCTCTATTATATAAGCAAAACGTTCTTCAGAACTACGATTACGCTTCTCATTTCCATATTTTTGCTCCCATTTTTCTAAATACTGATTAAGCATTGCAGCCAAGTCATCGGATGTCTCATACTTCTTGGCGTTCAAGTCCAAATGTAGCACCGGATACCTCTCCCATTCAGTCTCCAGATTCGTAATAGCAAGTCCTTCGAACAGATCTTTCCGACCCTGAAAATAGGCTTCAAAAGTAGAAATAAGCAAACTCTTGCCGAAACGACGCGGACGACTCAAGAAATAAGGTTTACCGACATTTGCGAGCTGATACACCATAGCAGTTTTATCCACATAAAGATAATTCTCCTTACGTATTTCCTCAAAAGTTTGTATGCCTATCGGCAATTTGCGCATTTGTTCCATTCTATTCTTTTTTAGAAGCCATATGCAAATATACAGCTTTTCATCTGTCTCTGATAAAATTAGTAAAACACAGGCATAAATAAAGAAATCAGCCTATAACATAACAGTCTATATTACGCTTCTCCTTACTAAAGTTCACCCCTACTTTCACCAACTTTCTCCCATCTAAAGTATAAGGTATCAAATACCCTTTTTCATCTATCTGCTTCAGCGCTTCTTCGGCAGTTCCATTCAGTTTGAATTCAAAAACAAAAATAAAGTCTTTTGTTTTCACAACTGCATCGGCACGACCACGAGCACTACGAACCTCCGTTTCTACAAATTGTCCCATCAGGGTGAAGACAACATAGAAAATCGCCTGATAATGACGCTCAGTATTCTCACTCAGTTCATAAGGCATACCTGCAAAAAACACCTTCAGGCGCTCCATGAAAGCATCTACATTACCGCTCCTCAACTCACGCATGAATTTTACAATATAAAAACCGGTCTCTGCATCAGACACTTCTGTATAATAGGGTATCAGGAAATTCAAAAAGCCATAACGAACCTCGTCATTAGGAAATCCCAAAGTATAAAGACTGACCTCTTTATCATATCCCTTGATTGTGAGATAACCACTCTGATAAATCATAGGAAGCGGGTTTCTTATCTCCGCACGATATTCCGAAAAAGCAGATGCCTGTACTTCTATCCCATCAATCAACAGGCGCAAATCATAATCACTCTGTTTCAGCAAGTCAACGAGATAGGTAGGTGTACCCGTCTGAAGCCAATAATTATCAAACTTATAACTATCAAAAACATTTAACAGGCTAAAGGGATTAAAAACACCTTCTGCCGATTCTTCAAAATGATAGCCATCATATAAGGCCGTCAAACGACATACGGTTTCGTCAAAAGTAAGTCCGTTCTTCTCTCCCAAATTATCAATTTCGGGAGTAAACGTTTCCACCAATTCATCCTTCGTAATACCACAAACAGTGGCATAAGCTGGTTTCATACTGATATCGTTCAACTGGTTCAAGTCACTGAACACACTGACCTGTGCAAACTTGGTGACTCCTGTCAAGAATACAAAACGAAGATAACGGTCCGCACTTTTCAACACGCCGTAAAAAGCTTTCAGCGTACGGCGGTATTCTTCCAACAACGGCTCATCAAGAATAGCCTGAAGCAATGGCTTGTCATACTCATCAATCAGTACTACAACCTGCTTACCGGTCTGGATATATGCCTGCTCTATTATATAAGCAAAACGTTCTTCAGAACTACGATTACGCTTCTCATTTCCATATTTTTGCTCCCATTTTTCTAAATACTGATTAAGCATTGCAGCCAAGTCATCGGATGTCTCATACTTCTTGGCGTTCAAGTCCAAATGTAGCACCGGATACCTCTCCCATTCAGTCTCCAGATTCGTAATAGCAAGTCCTTCGAACAGATCTTTCCGACCCTGAAAATAGGCTTCAAAAGTAGAAATAAGCAAACTCTTGCCGAAACGACGCGGACGACTCAAGAAATAAGGTTTACCGACATTTGCGAGCTGATACACCATAGCAGTTTTATCCACATAAAGATAATTCTCCTTACGTATTTCCTCAAAAGTTTGTATGCCTATCGGCAATTTGCGCATTTGTTCCATTCTATTCTTTTTTAGAAGCTATATGCAAATATACGTTTTTTGTTCGAAAGTGGGAATATTTGTTCTAGCATATTCTCAAAGAGCTATAAATTAATCAGATTCTTCGCCATGTGCTTTAAAAGGACGGGATTTAAGAACGTAAAAAAAAAGAACGAACCTAAAGAACCGCCTTATGAATGTACAGTTTTTCATAAACGAAATCGGATGTAATTTCAACTTTAGAAAACCCAAGTCCAAGAAACCGACGAATACCTATTTTGTGGTACGTGTCAGGAACAAGCAGATTAAAAAAACGGTACGATATCCATCATTCAAAAAAAGACTGGAGCCAAGACAATCATCCCTTTGATTCCGATGGCAGAAGAAATCATAAACAAATATGTCGGAAAGGAAATCAAATATTATAAGGGAAGTAGATCTGCATTAAACAAGGAATTAAAAACTATAGTCCAAGAGGCCGGTCTTGATGAATCTGTAACCTATGAAGAGAATGGTACCCAATATACCAAACCTCTCTACGAACTACTTCATACCAATACAGCCAGACATACATTTTCTACCATCACGTGTCACAAGGGCATTCCAAGAGAAGATATAATCATTGCAACCGGACATGAAAACGCCTAGATGCTGAATAAGATCTATGCCCACCTGACCGCCAAAGACAGATCCCTAAAGGTGATGAGTGCATTCAAAGAGAAACTCGGTGACGGCATTTTCGATATGGGCGGTCAAACAGAAATGGAAAATAATGAACAGGTACCGATCCCAACCGTTCCAGTCAGACCGAAACAGAAGACAGACGCATTCAATTATGTCTTTGCTGGTGAACTGCTGTTAAAACTCTCAACACTGCGGAATAAAGGTATAGACATTACCAAAACTGCCTGATACAGAAGAAGCAGTCAGAATACTCAAGGAAATCAGTAGGATAGACGGGATAGACTAGGATAAGTGTAGGAACAATACACAATTACGGGATAAGATTGCCGGAATAGCCGCTGTCGTGTGGTTCATTGCACTTAAACGGGATGATATGGTACTGATACAGATGTTCCAGAACAATATCGCGGAGCTAAGCTTGAAGAGTATCTTTTTCAATGAGGATGTCATGAAGGAACCAGAACTTATGTCTTTGCTGAAATCCAGTGAAAAGGCGCTTAGATTCGTAGAGATACTAAACCTCAGGGATGCGGAGGAGCTTGAGGAATATAGGAAGTGGCATAAGGAGTGGCTTGTTTATTCCTCTCAATTGATGGTTCCAATTAGAGAATACTGATTTGCTGTCCCAGCAGTATTTTTTGTTCCTCCGGATATATATATACTTATACTGAAATTCTATTTGGGAAAATATAAGGATGGAATCATAATTAATAATAAATTGAATACAAAATTCATGTTAAATTATAGAATTCAACATCTTATTATCACCAACTACATTTTTTCGTTTACATAACCACCTATAAAATACAGAAAATGCAAAAAGCAGAAATTTTGTGGGATAACATTTGGTCGACGAATATTAGAATATACCTCATTGGCATTTCGGACAAATTAAATCGTGATCTGATCAATCTCTTCCGATGTCAATCCTGTAGCCTGGGAAATGATATTGACAGCAACACCAAGTTTCTTCAAGTTACGAGCATTATTCAGATTAGCTTTTTTCGCTCCTTCCTCTAATCCTTCGGCTTTACCTTCTTCCCTCCCTTTTCTTTCAGCCGTTGATATTACACTGTACCAATCCCTGAAAATCTTGAGGCTGTCCCAATATTCGCTTAATTCAGTTTTGGAGAACTTCGCTATCTCGGCTGCTTCAAAGAGGCGGTCGAATACCCTGTTCTGTAAGGCCCGGGGACGTTCAAGAAGCGAGGAGAGATTACGGAGAACAAACAACCATTTATCAAACATGGTTTCCAACTCATCCTCGGTCTTGTTGAATTTGGGCATCTCCAGATAAACGAAGGTAAGCTTATCATAAAAGACTTTCTTTGTGTAAAGATCGACAAGTTTAACCTCATGATGGAAATACTCAGTATCAGAGGAATCAAAGGAGAAATTCAGGATACCGACCACATAGACAGCCTTCAGTTCATAATCCCACTCACCACGCCTTGCCTGCTCCCGGATAGGGAAGGTGGAATAGAATACACTGCGGTCCTTGAAGAACTGCTGCTCGCCACGCTGCATCTCTACCAGGAATTTCTCACCTTTCTCATTCTCACAGTACACGTCAAATACAGCCCGACGGTCATACTCCTGAGATCCAAGATGCTCGGCGTTAAGATAGGTCACATCCTTAATCACCTCTTCCTTGAACAATAGAGCATTCAAAAAACTGATTAACAGTTCTTTATTCATAGTCGTGCCAAATAGGAGTTTAAATCCAAAGTCTGTATATGGATTTACATATCTGTCCTGTATGCCTTCTGTTCCCATTGATTCCTGTTTTTACCGTTTAAGACCTAACCCTGCATAAAACCAAACCTCACAGCCGGGTACAACAATTACAAAGGTAACAATTATAATGGAATATTCAAGAGCGACATGATAAATTTCTTCTTACCTTGAAGACTTCGTCCCATTATGCCCCCTTCTTCTCCGATATAGAATTCATCAACATGTACCAGTCCATTAAATGGATGGTTTTCGCTGTTTTGCATGGTCAATTATATCTTACGCTTGAATTCCCATACGGTTTTCTGGAATAACAATTTCTTATTTTTAATAAGTATAAAAAGGACATCTAAACGATTCAGATGCCCTTTTTTGTATCATTAAAGTCCTATAGTCAGAGAGGTCTTAAGACATATGTATAGTGGTATACTTTATTTTTCAACCAGAACTCTTTATGGACTCTGGGCGACCAACTGTCGTCTCCTCCAAGCCCCATTTGTTTATAATCAATATGCAACCAGTTCTTTTCACCACGAATTAATGTATGTTCTTTCTTACTACGGTTCAAATCTTTATCGGAGTAATTCTGAATATTAAAATTAAAGAGTGGCTTTCCGGTTATGCGTATTCCGTTTCCGGAATCATCGTATATTTCCAGCCAGCGGTTATCCGTTTTGTTTCCGTTTTCTTGGGGCATGATATGTGAAAAGAACTGTTTACTGACTGTCCCCTTATAGATACCGACGTAAGCAGATTCTTTTCTGTCATCATAGCTTTCATGAGGTCCTCTTCCAAACCAGGTCAGATTTTGCCACTCAATGGGTAAAGCACACTCCATCCCGACTCTTGCCAATGACAAGACATCTACATTTACATGAAAGACCACATCAATGATAACTTCACCTTCGGGAGAAACTGTATAATTCGCCTTTTGCAGGATATTGCCTTCTTTGCATTCCAATAGATTATTGGCATAGACTTGTACATATCCGGTAGGTAGGACTACGAAATCCAGTTGCTTCGGTTTTATCTTATAATCGTCCAGTCCTGCTTTGCGCCACGAACTTGCGTAAGAATTGTCGCGTCCTTCGTCGTTGTCGGTTGGAACCCGCCAGAAGCATGGCAGCAGGGGAGATTTAAGCAAATCACTTCTTCTGTATACGAACTGTGACATTGCCCCTGTGAGTTTATCAAACTGTATACGAAAATCTTTTCCCGTAACTGTAAGTCCGCTTTTCCTTTCCACCCGAAGAGGGGAAGCGGTGCTGGCTTCTCTTTCTATGGACGGCTGGGGAAGCAAATCTAAAGCTAATTGTTCAGAAGCTATCTCGACATTGCCATCAGAGTGGTTCTGTTTCTTCGTATCATAAAAACTAAAGTTTACATGATACTCATTTCCTACTTTCAGATTTTGTCTGGGGAAATTCAACTCTATCAATTGTCTGCTTTGGGGAGCTATATTCAAAGTAGTAACGGTATCACGCTTTATAGGAATTCCATTTTCTAATAATGTCCAACACAAAATAATTCCCTTTGTATCTACAAAGTAGTTTGTGTTTGATATTGAAACAAGACCTTCGTTTATATCTATATTCTCTACGTTGAAATTTTGATAGACTTTCTTCAGCTCATATATCTCCGGTTGAACTTCCCGGTCTGGATTCACCAAACCGTCATTTGAATTAGCCCCGTCGCTATAATTCATGACTTCCCAATATTCTTTCCCATCTTTGTCTTTCAGACGTAATCCCTGGTCTACCCAATCCCAGGTAAACCCTCCGTGCATACGTGGATATTTATAAAATAGACTCCAAAACTTTCTGAAATTACCTAAACCGTTTCCCATAGAGTGAGCATATTCACATATCAACATAGGACGTGACCGATCCTCATTATACTGCCTGATAATCTCATTAAGCGGATTGTACATATTGGAAATGAAGTCATACCTTGAAAGTACTTTAGCATAAGCAGGGTTCTTTGCCTCATAATGAACCGGACGTTTCTCAGGATCACACCTTTTTATCTCTTCATAGGCCTTGTCAAAGTTCTTCCCCCAACCGGATTCATTTCCCATAGACCAAAAGATGACAGAAGGGTGATTCTTATCTCTTTCCACCATGTTCACATTTCTTTCGACAATGGCGTTTTTCCACTCACCCCTTTCTCCGACATGGAATCCTTTTGCCCACAGGCCATGACTCTCTACATTAGCTTCATCCATTACATACAGCCCATATTCGTCACACAAGTCATACCAATCCGGATGATTGGGATAATGGGACGTTCTCACAGCATTTATATTAAATGATTTCATCAGTTTTATATCACGCTCCATCATCTCGCGTGTAATGTATCGTCCGGTGTAAGGATCGAACTCATGCCTATTGACTCCCTTTATTTTTATAGGTTGTCCGTTTAACAGCAACAGTCCATTTTTAATTTCTACTTTTCTGAATCCTATCTTTTGGCTAATAACCTGTTGAACGGTTCCATGCTTTCTTGATAGTTCTATGTCCAAGCGATATAAATCAGGTGTTTCTGCCGTCCACTTCAAAGGAGAAGATACTTTCTCTGAGAATGAGATTTCTTGCTCTTCACCCGAGGCTACACTGAACGGAAGCTGTTTTGTCCATATCAATTTGCCGGTTGTTTCTTTTAAAGAAACACGCAAACAACCATCGCTGACGAGTTCTTTTGTCTCATTCTTTACAGAAATGAGTGCACTCAGTTCCGCGTCCTTATACTTCCTATCCAGGTTGGGGGAAATAGAAAAATCCCTGATGTGGACTTTAGGAAGCGCAAACAAGAAAACGTCACGATAGATACCGCTTAATCTCCAATAATCCAAGTCTTCTAAGTAACTGCCGTCAGACCAATTCAGAACCTGGACAGTCAATTGATTTTCACCCTTCTGCAAATATTTGCTGATGTTAAACTCTGCCGGCAACATTCCGTCTTCGTGATATCCCACCTTTTCCCCGTTTAACCAGACATACATGGCAGATTGCACTCCGGCAAAGTGCAGAAAGATTTCCTCATCTTTCCAATCAGCCGGAACAACAAAGTTCCGACGGTACAGGCCTATCGGATTGGATTCTCGGGGAATATAAGGCGGATTAGGCTCAAAAGGGTATTTCACATTCGTAAAAACAGGTGGGTCATATTCTCCTTGCAGCTGCCAGTTACCGGGGACTTGAATATAATCCCATGAACTATCATTATAGTTCGTACTATAAAAAGCGGCAGGTAAGGCATATATTCCGGAGATATATTTAAATTTCCACTCTCCGTTCAGTGAGTGTATCATAGAAGACTCTCCTTGTTCTGCTTCTGCTACAGATCGATAAGGTATATAAGAGGCATGAGCCGGTTCTGTATTTACACTGTTTACTTCAGGATTTTCCCATTCGGACAATACTTCCTGAGAATGGACAAGTGTTACAGTCCAACATATAATAACCAGGATCAATATTCTTTTCAGCATATCTATTTTGTGACATTAAATGTTTTGTACATAAAAAACTGTTCTCTTTTGTCATTGGGGGTAGGTTGTACATCTACTTCCTCTAAAATGACTCCTTGTACATCCGACGTTACAATAGCAGGCCTGTAATCAAGAGAGTGGACTTTCAATTTCACATTATCCAGCCGGATATCATCTGCATGACGTATGAAGATTCCCCAAGCAGGAAGTTCCTTGAATTGTGAGAACTCCGGATAGGCAGTTCTCATCTCAGGTATTCCTTCCAGTTCTTTCGCAGTCAATCCACATTTGGCATAGAAGGGATTGCCTCCTCCCGGAGATTCTATATCTATATTCTTGAGAGTAATCCCTTGAATTCGATCTTCAGGTAAACCGATAATGCTTGCAGGAGAAATGTTGCGGGGCAGATGCTCTACCGGACCTTCATATGGATAGCCCGCATCAGGCTTAGAGTTTGCCAACTTTACATTGAAGTTTGAAAGAGTGACATTCTTCATAAGCGGCCTCCTCCCGGAATTCCAACGGTCTCCTATTCGCAGGTAGAATGCATTCCCCACATTCACAGCATGTACGCTATCGACAAATATGTTCTCAATGATGCCTCCGTCCACAGTGGCGAATGTTACGGCGGAACGGTAGGTGTTATAAACTGTAAGATTCTTGATGATAAAGTCACGAAAACCTCCTTTTGATGCTGTTCCGAATTTTAAGCCACTGGCACTTGAACGTATGATGCAATTATCAACTACCACATTCTGGCAGATTTGCGATGGTTCATGTGATTTGAAACAGATGCCATCATCAGCGGCATCGAAAAAGGAATTGCTGATTCTGACGCTATCGCAATCTACGATATCTATCCCGTCATTATTCCAGTAAGATTTACAATCAACATTTATATGGTCTATAATGACTTGCCGGCATTGGTCGTATGCTTGATTCCAACTTGCCGGATCGTGCATCCGTATTCCTTCAATACGTACATTCCGGCATTCTCTGAAATAAATATTATGAGGGCGGTTTGTTTCATCGGGCCTATCCAGGTGCAACGGATCATCTATCAGTCCTCTCTGGATGTATGAAATCAGATTGTTCGCAACTATAAATCCCCTGCCATCAATTGTTCCTTCGCCTGTCACTCCGATATTATCTTGCTGTACGGCAAAAAGCAAGGCTGTCCGTTGTATATATTCATCCTTTTCATAATCTAAGGCATTACATGAACCTAATAAAACAGCTCCTTTCGCTAAGTGCAAAGTAACATTGGACTTTAGATATATAGTGCCGGTCAAATAGTTTCCGGTATCAAAAATGAGTTTTCCTCCTCCTGCTGTGTGGACATAATCAATCGCATATTGGATGGTGCGCGTGTTCAAAGTCACTCCGTCAGGTTTTACCCCAAAATCCATTATAGAGTAATCATGTCCCCGGACACCGGTCCAACAGAGGAATAGAGCCGACAACGCATATAGTAATTTTCTTTTTAGCATAGTATCAAATCATTATTTTTTCATCTTTACATATAACTCATTCAAAACTTCTCTTCGGGTAGAGACTCCCAACTGGACTTTTATATTCAATTTAGACAAGCGCTTCCAGCAACTTAAAGTCTGTTCCTCTATCACTTCGTCTAATCTTGCTTCCCATTCGGGTAAAAAGCCTCGAAGTCCCATGTATTGCACCATTGGGAAATCTTTGTCATCCAATGAGACATCTTTATAGTAAATCAGAGTAGTACCTTGCTCAAGCAAGACATCTTGCATCATAGATATATTGATGTTCCTGACTTTTACCTTTTCATCTATTGCAACCGAAGACGCTACACCGGCAGCTTGTCCCATAGCCATCCAGCATGGCTCCATCCTGAGTGTAGAGAAACCGATATGTGAACCGGAGATAGGGACCGGAAACAATAAATTATCTATATCTTTGGGAACAATCACTCCATAAGGAACAGTGTAAGGTGATGTCGGATAGCCCAGAAAACCATTCAGGTGTACCATACCGGGTTCCCGCTTATGGGTGGCATGTGAATCAAATCCATAATGACTGGCTGTGATACTTGATAAGTACACAGGAGGTCTTCCACCACCTTTTACAGGCATCGCATCACTTGCTATGAAAAAATGAAGTCCTTCGAACCGCCGTCCTTCGCGTACATATACTTGTCTGGGAAAATACCCGTTATCTGTGTATTCATCTTTTGCATACCCCCATTCGCGAGCCGCTTTCCGGAAATGATCGGGTAATTCTTTATCGTTTTGGGCAAACCAGAGCAATCCCTCTGTATATTCCCTTAGTCTTGTTGCAAATTTGTCACGCCATGCCCAACCAGCTGTAGGCCATGCCCAGTTCTCTTCGGGCAGATCTGACGAGACAAAGGCAGCATGCTGGTTATTGGCATCTGTTTTTTCATTTGGAATCTCAACCAAGTTTACTACTTTTCCAAGTCCCCATTTGTCACCGGGAATCATAGTAGGATTGCCTTTAGCTATATGCTTTCTATTAGCTTCTAACATTTCCGGAGTAACATTCACCATCTCAGCTTGGGTGTGACGCCCCGTCCAGACATCATCGATAATAGATGCATATTCATTGCGGTCATAATTTTGAGGCTTTGTTATGGGGACTTTATTATTCGGATTCCTGGTCAGGCACAACCGGTAGTTGTAGGCTTGGACAGCATTATCTCCAATAAATGTGGAAGCATCCATTTCCGGACCATGCCAGTATTTGTAAACACTGCCTGCTCCGGGTTCTCCAAACTCATTTTTACCTTCGCGCCCTACTCTAAAGGGTACTCCAGCTGCTGCTGCCAGATCTCCCTCATAGGTTGCATCAATGAAGATCTTACCTCGATACTCTTCTTGAGTATTTTTATCACGATTCAGTATATTGATTTGCACAATTTTGTCATCCACTTTTTTTAGATTGCGGGGACTTGAATCAAATTGTCGCATTGTTAAAACAGTGATTAGGCCTTTATATTCTCCCAGCCAGTCAGTAAATACTTGTTCTGCTACTGAAGGTTCGAAACGGAAACCATCATCACATCTCTGATATTGTGTGGAAGTCACACCATATTTCTTTTTATAATAGTCTTTGATGCGGCAAGTGAACTCTCTGAACAATCCTGTAGTAGCTGCCCGGGTTACAATATCCGTTGCTCCCAGTCCATTGGAAGGCAAGCCTCCGATATGCTGTGTACGTTCCAGGATAACAGACGTTTTCCCAAGCTTGGCAGCTGCAAGTGCTGTGGTCAATCCGCCGGGCGTTCCTCCCACTATAACAATATCATATGTTTGCTGTGCAAAAACATTGATACTCCAAAATAATAGTAAAGTTATTAGTGATTGTTTCATTGTAGTTTCTATTTAGTGATATTAGTAGATTGATATACATGTATCTGTTGCTTCTTTTTTCCGGGTTCTTGGATTGTCATTTTACTCATGTTGACATGGTGTGCGTCATCCAGTACTATAGCCGGTCTATAATCTCTTTTTCGGGCAATAAATGTAACGTTCTCTAAAGCAATCCCCTCAACATGTCGGAGATAGAGCCCCCACGCCGGGAGTTCTTTGAAACATGAAAATTCAGGATATGAATCTGCCAACTCAGGAACTTTATCTAATTCTTCCGGAGTAATGCCAACCTTTGCTATTTCCGGTTTTCCTGCTCCCGGGTGATTGATTACCACATTTTTCAGAGTCACGTGTGTTATGGGATGCCCTTTCAGTCCAATGATACTTGCCGGAGATATATTTCTGGGCATATGTTCTATTGGTCCTTCATACTCATATCCTGCATCCGGTTTCCCCTCGGGAATTTCCACATACAAATTAGAAATAAGAACGGAGTCCATAGAACCGACTTTATCCGAATGTGTACGGTTGCCTATCCGAAGGAATATAGCATTTCCTGTATTATAAGCTTGCAAACTATCCACTACAATGTTTCGGACATATCCTCCGTCAGGAGTGGCTATCGTTAATGCTGAACGATAAGTATCATAAACCTTATTGTTTATAATCCGGATATTTTCATATCCTCCAACTGTCATAGTACCTAATTTTATTCCGTTAGCACTCGAACGCATGGTACAGTTACGAATCACTACGTTCCGACATGCAGCCTCGGCTTTATGGGATTTCAGGCAGACTGCATCGTCCGAAGCGTCGAAGAAGGAATTTTCTATCACTACGTTCCGGCAATCGACGATATCAATGCCATCGTTATTCCAATATGCTTTATTGTCGACTGTAATTCCCCTCACCCATAGCGAGTCGCACTCTTCATATTCCTGTGTCCAGTCACAGGTGTTTTTTATAGTGATTCCTTCTATAGTTATACCCTGGCATTGCTTGAAATGGATTCCTCGTGGTCTACGCGGTCTGTCGTTCTCCAGAGGATCTTTGATAAAACCTTTATGCACCTGGTCGATTATATTATATGATACTTGGCGTCCTTGTGCATCAATGACTCCTTTCCCATAAATAGCTATATTCTTTTGACTTATAGCTCGAATCATACTGTAGCAAGGTCCCTCCATATTATAGTCGTACGGGTTTAGAGAGCCTACCAGTACTGCCCCTTCCTTTAATTGTATCGCTACATTCGATTTGAGTTCAATGCTACCTGTTAAATACCGGCCGACATTAAAAACTAAAACACCTCCTCCTTCTTTGTGAATATAATCAATGCCGGTCTGGATAGAATTAGTATTCAACGTTACTCCATCAGACTTTATGCCAAAGAAAGATGCATTATATTCTTTGCTCCATACTGAAGAGCAAGAAAAGAAAAAAAGGATTGATAATATATATATTCTCATAATCAACTATTTAAATGTTTCTGACGGATTGTCCGTCATGATAAATTCTAAAAGACCTCCGTCTGTGATTTCATGATGAAAGATTCTGAAGCGTTTCAATTCTTTTCCATTCAAGAAGACCGTCTTTACATATTTATTCTCTTTCGATAAGTTCTCAGCACGAATGGTGAAATTCTTTTCACCTTCCAGACGTAACACCATTTCTTTCAATTGAGGAGCACCAATAATATATTCTCCACTGATAGGGTCTACGGGGTAAAATCCCATAGCAGAGAACAAATACCATGCGGACATCTGTCCACAATCATCATTCCCGCATAATCCGTTGGGAACGGGCAAATAAAAACGATCAAAGATTTCGCGGATAAGTTCTTGTGTTCTCCAGGGTTCTCCTGCATAGTTGTATAGGTAAGCCACATGATGGCTGGGCTCATTACCATGAGCGTATTGTCCTATAAGCCCGGTCACATCCGATACAAAACCTGTATTTACAGTCTTGTTCTCAAGTCGGAAAAGTGAATCGAGTTTTACTGTAAATGCTTTATTTCCTCCCATCATCTCAATCAAAGAATCTACATCGTGTTGCACATGCCATACATACTGCCATGCATTGCCTTCGGTATAATCCCCTCCGGAAGTTCCGGCATGTGATAATCTGAAAGGATCAAAAGGTTCTCTCCATTTGCCTTGTGAATCTTTTCCTCGCATGAGTTTGGTTGCCGGATCAAATAGGGATATATATGCGCGGGCTCTTCGGGAAAAGAAATCATAATCTTCCTTTTTTCCTAATGCTTTTGCCATCTGCGCCACGCAATAGTCATCATAGCAGCTTTCTAAAGTTCTGGAAACCGATTCTTCAGGAACAAGATCGAAAGGATAATATCCATACTGATTGTATGTTTCCCAATCAGACTTCGGATGGGACTCTAATGATGATTTTCTGATTGCTTCGTAAGCTCTTTCCGGGTCAAAACCTTTATACCCTTTCAGATATGCCTCTACAATAACGGGTATAGCATGGTTGCCAATCATACAATGATTTTCTTTGCCCCATAAAGCCCATATAGGCAAATAACCTTGTATATCACAATGAGATAACATTGAATTGACAAATCCATTGACTTTCTCTGGCACTAAAAGGGTATATAGAGGATGAGCGGCACGATAAGTATCCCACAAGGATAAGGTAGAATAGTATTCTCCTATGGGAGAATGGAGGATGCTGTCATTAGGCCCCCTGTATCTTCCATCCACATCAGTTATATTATTGGGTTGGATACACAAGTGGTAAATGGAGGTGTAGAAATTTACTTTTTGCTCTTCTGTGCCCGATACGTCTATACGTGATAATAAGTTGTTCCAGGCTTCGGTAGCTTGAGTCTTCACCTTCTCAAAGTTCCAGTCCGGATTTTCTTTTTCCAATGCTTCCTGTGCGCCTTCTATACTGACAGTAGACAGGCCGACTTTTACTTGAACGCTTTCCCCTTGTTTTAAATCAAATGAAAGAAGAAGGCGTTTGGCTTTTTCCCCTTCCTGGGGTTGAAGTTCCTCAACTGCCATATAGGGTTTGTCGAATTTGATGACATAGAAGAACTCTCTTTCTACCCACATCTTTACCCTATTCTTTCCGGCAATGCTATGTTGATCTAAAAGTTGCATTTCTGCATCTATCACATGAGTCCGTAGTTGCTCGTCCTTACTTACAATTCCACTTTGAAGGTCTACCAGAATGTGTGCCAGTCCTTCTTTTCTGAAAGTATAGCGATGCATGGCCGTACGCTGTGTCGCAGTCAATTCTACATCCACCTCAAAATCAGATAAAACTACCGAATAATATCCTGGATAAGCTTTTTGATGCTCTTTATCATATCGACTTTTATATTTGCCATTTTGTATATCACCACAAAATGGCAGGATTAATATATCTCCTAAGTCGGGACATCCCGTACCATTCAGATGGTTTTGGGAAAATCCCATGATAGAGTCATCCTCGATATTAAAGCCGGAGCAATATCTCCACGAGCCATTTCCACTTTCCGGGCTTACTTGTATCATTCCGAATGGTATACAAGCTCCCGGAAATGTATGGCCATTATCTGCATTACCAATAAAAGGATTCACATAACAGCAATAATCCTGTTCAACATTACTACATCTTATGCTCAGAAAGCATACTCCAACTATAGCAAATACCCACCAAAAACATTCCTTTATTCTCATTTAATTTATTTTTTAAATAGTGACTTTACAAAATCAGTATTATTTCCCCAACGTTTATTGGGAGACTTTCCTAACTCTAGAGTCAAATCTCCGCCTTGCATGATTTCTTCATAACTTAACCAGCTTCTATTTAGAGTTTTGCCGTTTAAAACTACTTTTTGAATATAGATGCACTCTGCATCAGGGCGATTTACATGGATTTTAAATTCCTGTTGAGAGGTTGGGTGTAATGTGACCGTATCAAAGACCGGAGCACTTATCCAATAATAGGGTACACCCGGGCAGACTGGAAATAGTCCTATGGAGGACAGTACAAACCAGGAAGACATGGTTCCTGCATCGTCATCCATTTCTTTCAAATATCCCCGTGGAGTGGTAGTGAAGATTTTACCAATATAAGGTTTTTCCCACTTTTCATGTGTCCCGTAATAATTGGTGGTAGGTTCAAGTAATATCTGACGGACTAACTTTTGCGTTTTCCATGGTTCCCCAAGATAATAATATAGAAATGGAACATGTATATCAGGTTGATTCCCCATGTTGAATAAATTATTCTCAAAGAAATAATCTAATTCACTCAAAACCTTTTTCTTGCTGCCCAAAGTAGAAATCACCCAATCGAAATCATGAGGTACGAACCAACGGTATTGCCATATAGTACCTTCATACAAACCGTCACCGTGCATTATATCTGAAGTAGGGCCAATGTTCTTAAATTTCTGTAACCATATCGGTCTGTAGTCTTTTGAACGTAAAGAGAACTCTTTCTTTAACTCTTTATTACCCATTTTCCCTGCGAGTTCGGAAACTCCCCAAAAGTCATATCCTCGTTCCAATGCTTTATCCGGTGAATCATTGGAGATATCTTCTGCTTCTTTTAGCATCAATGGAAGTAGTTCATCGAGAGAACCTTCAAACATTCCTTTTTGCAATGCATCTAAAATCGTGATAATAGAGTGCTCTGTACGTGTTGTCAAAAACGGTTCCGTTTTCGTTGCGGAGCGGGGCTTACCTTGTTTGTATAACTCTGCAAGTGAGGAAATCATCTGTTTGTACTCCGTGGGACAAACAATAGACAGCAGAGGGTATTTTGTTCGGTAGGTGTCCCAAATAGACCAACCATGATAATAGGGTAACTGCTGGCTTTCATATACTTTTCCATCACTTCCCCTGTAACTGCCGGAATAATCATTGATTGTGAAAGGAGTTTGGCAAGCATGGTAGAGTCGTGTATAAAATGATGTCTTTAAGTCTTCATCAGAAGTCTCTACTTGTATGTGCCCCAATAAATTTTCCCAGTTGGCACGTGCATTGGCACGTACTTGCTCGAAAGACAGGTCCGAGCACTCTTGTTTGAGATTCGCTTCGGCTTCTTCTGCACTGACGGAGGATAATCCTATTTTTAGTATAATTTGTTCGTTAGACTCTGTCTGGAACTTCCATAGCAATTCTGAATCGTTGTTTTCCGGTTTACAGATAGATTTATCTTTCTCAATATAATAATAAAATTTGTAACTACCTAAATCACAAGTGCAGGCGGAACGCACGAATCCCCTTACTGCATTGTTTCCTACAATATTATGCTCTTCGGCGATATGTTTACCGTAAGAATGTTTAAAATCTATTTTTATGCCTGCTGCTTCTGTAGACGGATAAGTAAAGCGATAGATAGCGGCAGTTCTGCCTGTAGTAATTTCAACTTTAAGCTGATTATCTAAAGTTATGCTATAATATCCGGGAACTGCTACTTCCGAAGCTTTATCCATCTTTAGGGGCTTGCATGATGTTCCGACAAAAGGTGTTATCAACAGATTCCCTCCAACACCTATGCAGCCTACTCCAGGCATTCTGGTCTGCGAGAATCCCTTTAACTGCTGTGCTTGATAATCATAACCTCCGTTTCCACGGGGCATCGTTTCCGGTCCCGGTTTAATCATTCCAAACGGAATGGTCGCGGATGGATCGGTTTGTCCATGATCATCGGAAGTGCCAATGAAAGGATTTACAAAAGAGGTTTGTTGAGCTTGAACCATAAAAAGGGGCAAGCATAATACTAATATTACACTGAAGTATCTCATATTAAATATTTTAT
>OMEV01000806.1_pt1 | contig 17464 bp, 14 predicted proteins | sample 1645491 | NCBI WGS metagenome assembly OMEV01 (sample SAMEA103958122, study PRJEB25191) | human gut metagenome | biome: human-associated habitat [ENVO:00009003]; feature: intestine environment [ENVO:2100002]; material: feces | place: Germany | collected 2013/2015
AGTTCTGGTCTTTGATACATTGGACCAAAGACCAGAACTAAATCAAATTCCTTATTCGGAAAGCGGGAAAGTTTCATTGCATTTCCCTGATAGGCTTTTACAGAACTGTTTTTCTTTTTTAAGATCCCAAGATTATATTTAACCAGTTCAACAGCGGTAACATCGTAACCTTCTTCGGCAAGGGCTACACTGTAACGGCCGGTACCGGCACCTACATCCAGAATTTTTGCTGATTTATCTTCCGGAAGATATTCATGTATATATTTCATAGAAGTGGTAAATTCTACTTGTCCATGTCGGCTTCCAAGACGTTTTTCTTCGTTAAATTTATTATAATATTTCTCAAGTTCAGTCATCATAGTGAAAGATTCTCCTTATATAAAATAAATATCTGCTCATACTTTATCCACTTTAACATAAAGTCCGGGCTTATGTGCATAAAATATTTATGGAATTGAGAAAATTTATTTCATTCTGTATAATGAGATAACAATAAGATCCAGATGATAGTAAAAAAGAGGAAATGATCATGAACAATACAGAAAGCATAAATGAAAAAATAATACAGAATATGATAGAAATTACGGATTTTGACGCTCCGGAACTAGATGTATATGCAAGACTTACAGAAGCACAGCTCTTGAACAAGGATCATCCGGAGGATGGACTGTTTATTGCAGAAAGTCCGAAAGTTATTAGCCGGGCATTGGATGGAGGATATGAGCCTGTGTCTGTTCTGGTGGAAAAAAAGCAGGTTTTGGAAGATGCGGAAACGATAGCTGTACTTGGAAAATGTGGCAATGTACCGGTATATACGGCAGAATTTGAAGTACTTACGAAACTTACGGGATTTAAACTGACCAGGGGAATGCTATGTGCGATGAAAAGAAGGAGGTTGCCTGGCCTGCAGGAAATCTGTAATGGATGTGACAGAATAGCAGTATTGGAGAATGTAATGAATCCTACAAATGTAGGAGCGATTTTCCGCTCTGCGGCAGCACTTCACATGGACGCGGTGATTCTGACAGGGGGATGCAGTAATCCACTTTACAGGCGGGCAAGCCGTGTAAGTATGGGGACAGTATTCCAGATTCCGTGGACATTTGTGGATAACTCTGTAATCTGGCCGGAAGAAGGAATGAAGATATTGCGTGAATTGGGATTTAAGATGGCGGCGATGGCTTTGAAAGAAGATTCTGCAAGCATTGATGATCCGGAACTTATGAAAGAAGATAAGCTGGCAGTGATACTGGGAACAGAAGGAGACGGACTGGCGCCGGAGACAATTGCAGACTGCGATTATACGGTAATGATTCCAATGTCGCATGGTGTAGATTCGCTGAATGTTGCGACCGCCAGTGCAGTAGCATTCTGGCAGTTGGGAAAGAGATAAATAGGACAGATAAAACATTAGATATGCTGCAGTTGAAGAATTGCTTATAAAAAGAATGTAAAATAAACAGACTTGTGTTATGATAAAAAGCAAAAAGACAGAAAGTATAGGAGGAATCATAGAATGTATATTACATGCCTGGACGTAGAAGGAGTACTGGTACCGGAGATCTGGATCGCATTTGCAGAGGCAAGCGGAATCCCGGAACTTAAAAAAACGACACGCGACGAGCCGGATTACGATAAACTGATGAGATGGAGACTTGGAATCTTAAAAGAGCATGGCCTTGGACTGAAAGAAATTCAGGCTACGATTGAAAAAATTGATCCGCTGCCGGGCGCAAGAGAGTTCCTCGACGAGCTGCGCACCTTCTCCCAGGTGATCCTGATCAGCGACACCTTCACGGAGTTTGCCGCACCGCTGATGAAAAAACTCGGCTATCCGACCCTGTTCTGCAACTCCCTGGAAGTCGCAGACGACGGAGAGATCACCGGCTTTAAGATGAGAGTCGAGCAGTCGAAGCTCACCACGGTCAAAGCACTGCAGTCTATCGGATTCGAAACGATCGCAAGCGGCGATTCCTATAATGACCTCGGCATGATTCAGGCAAGCAAGGCAGGATTCCTGTTCCGCTCGACCGATAAGATCAAAGCCGACTATCCGCAGATCCCGGCGTATGAGACGTATGAGGAGCTGCTTGGAGCGATCAAAAAGGCAATGGAGAAATAAGTATAAATACGTTTATAAAAAATGCAGAGAACCGAAAAAACAGGTTCTCTGCATTTTTTAATTATTTTTTTAATTCCGCAGACCGCTGCTCACCAAGTTTGATGCATTCCTGAATCCACTGCAGTGCAGCTTCTTCCCGGTACACCGCGCCGCGCAGGACGAGATAATCCGAAAACGCGCGGTCATCTGTGGGAGGGATTTCATCAAACTTTTTCTGGTTTTCCAGCAGATGTTCCAGATGCTTCTGATGCTGGGAAAGCTGGTCGGCAAGAAAACGCTGCTGAAAATCCGGCGAAGCGCCGTCGAGGAAGAAGAGCCGCAGGCGGGATTCATCCTTGGATGCCGTCTGGATCGGGCAGAGCGTTTCTTCCCATTCCGAAAAATCGCGCCGTCCTTCATCGGTGATCGTATAGACCTTCTTCTCCAGCACATTTCCCGTGATTTCCACCCGATACTGGATCAGCCCCTCGGCGTTCAGTGATTTCAGTTCCGGATAAATCTGGCTGTGCTTTGCATTCCAGAATTCAAATAAGGTTGTCTCAAATTCTTTCGACAGTTCATAGCCTGTCATTTCATTTCGGTTCAAAAGTCCGAGAATCGCATATTTCAAAGTTCCCATTCGCATGAAACTCCTTTATCCAAATAATTTTTCAAAACCGTTTTGCTTTTGTGTTTTTGAGTATAGCACAGCTTCACCGGAAAATCCACAGAAAAAATAAGTAAAATAAAACATGTAAAAGTTGACATGTTTTGCGGTTGGTGATAAGATAACAAAGAATTACAATTATGAGGAAAGGATTTGAACTGCACCTATGACAAACAACAAAAAAGACCTTCTGAAACGTTACCTGATTTTTCTTGCGGGACTGTTTGTAAACTCCCTCGGGGTTGCACTCATCACCAAAGCAAATCTCGGAACGTCTCCGATCTCTTCGATCCCTTACGTATTAAGTCTTAACTTTGCATTATCTCTCGGAAACTTTACGATCATCTTCAGCATCCTGCTGATCGTTCTCCAGATTGTGATTCTCGGAAAGAATTTCAAACCGGAATCCCTTCTTCAGATCCCGGTATCCATTGCCTTTGGATTTTTCATTGATTTCAGTATGATTCTGTTAAACGCACTGAATCCGCAGATGTATGCGGCAAAAGTTGCTTATCTTCTGATCGGATGTCTGATCCTCGGCGTCGGTGTTTACATGGAAGTGCTCGCTGATGTTGTCATGCTGCCGGGCGAATCCTTTGTCCGCGCGGTTGTTGCCAGATGGGAAACGGAGTTCGGTGTGACGAAAATCGCATTCGATGTTTCGATGGCCGTCATTGCCGCTGCCGCTTCGTTCTTCCTGGCGCGTGAGCTGAACGGTGTCCGCGAGGGAACCATCGTAGCAGCCCTTCTGGTCGGATTCATTGCCAGAACGATTGGCAAAAAACTGCATTTCCTTCCGGGGATGCTGTTTGAATAAAAAAAAATGGGGTATTTTACAGATTTAAAAAAGAGGAGGAAGCAAAAATGAAATACGATTACCCACACCTTTGCAGCCCGATTACCATTGCAGGAAAGACCTTCCCGCACCGCATGTTTTCCGCACCGATGGGCGGAACTGATATCACGAACGACGGATGTATCGGACCGAAGTCCGCAGCATTCTATGAGCTTCGCGCAAAGGGCGGAGCAGCAGCTGTCACCGTCAGCGAGTGCATGGTACACCCGGTAACCGATGGTTCCCATGCGTATCATCTGGATACCGCAGTCTTAAATTCCCTGGCATCTGCAACGTACGCTGCCGATGCAATTTCCCGCCACGGCGCTGTGCCGAGCCTGGAGCTGTCCCATTCCGGTATGTATGCCGGAACTTACATGACCGATAAAACGAGACAGCACGAAATGTGCCAGTGGGGCCCGTCCGACACGACACGCCCGGACGGCGTACCGGTCCGCGCACTGTCGAAAGAGCAGATTGATGAGATCGTACAGGCATACGGAACGGTAGCAGGCCTTGCCAAACGCGCCGGTTTCGAGATGATCATGATCCACGGCGGCCACGGCTGGCTGATCAACCAGTTCCTCTCCCCGTATTTCAACCACAGAACCGATGAGTACGGCGGAAGCCTGGAAAACCGCTGCCGCTTTGCCTGTCAGGTACTCGATGCCGTCCGCGCCGCTGTCGGCCCGATGTTCCCGATCGAGTTCCGTTTCAGCGGTTCCGAGCTGTTCGAGGGCGGCTATGATCTGGAAGAAGGTGTCCGCATCGCACAGACATTGGAGTCCCGCATCGATCTGCTTCACGTTTCCGCCGGAACGTATCAGAGAGGCTTCGGCGATACGCATCCGTCGATGTTCAAAGACCACGGATGCAACGTTTACCTCGCAGCCGAGATCAAAAAACACGTTTCCATTCCGGTCGCAACGATCGGCGGTCTGAATGATCCGGCGCAGATGGAAGAGATCATCGCATCCGGAAAAGCCGATGTTGTTTACATGGCAAGAGCCCTTCTCGCAGATCCATTCCTGCCGCGCAAAGTCATGGAAAACCGTTCCGAAGATATCGTGCACTGCCTGCGGTGCTTCACCTGTATGGCAGAGCGTGCGGCAACCGGCACGAGACGATGCACCGTCAATCCGCTGATCGGAAGAGAGATGGAGGGCGATGAAGTACAGCCGGCTCTGGTGAAGAAAAAAGTCCTCATCGCAGGAGGAGGCCCTGGAGGACTGTATGCGGCATGGACTGCAGCAAGAAGAGGCCACAGCGTGGTGCTCTGCGAGAAAGAAGTAGCGCTCGGCGGTATCTTAAAGAGCGAAATTGCCCTGCCGTTTAAACGGGAAATGTTCGCGCTGACCGAGACCTACGAGCGTTTCGCAAGAAATGCAGGTGTGGAAATCCGCTTCAACACCGAGGTAACACCGGAGTACGTCGAGAAAGAAGCACCGGATGCCCTCATCATCGCCGCAGGCTCCCGTCCGCTTGTTCCGCCGATCAAAGGCATGGATGGAGAGCAGGTTGTCGTTGTCAATGAGCTGTACCGCAATCTCGACAAGATTTCCGACAAAGTCGTTGTCATGGGCGGCGGCCTCGCCGGATGCGAGTGTGCGATCTCTCTTGGCATGGAAGGAAAAGAAGTTCAGCTCGTCGAAATGCGCGACGCCCTCGCCCCGGATGCAAACGTCCGCCACCGCCCGCTGCTCTTAAAAGAAATCGAAAAACAGGTCAAAGCCGTCCACACCGGTTACCGCGCCGAGGAGATCACCCCGGAAGGCGTATGGTGCACCGATGCGAATGGGGAGCGCCACCTCGTAGAAGGAACCACCGTCATCTGCGCCCTCGGCCAGAGAGCAAGAACCGACGTTGTAGAGCAGCTCCGTAATACCGCGCCGTTTGTACGCGTGATCGGAGACGCAAGACGTGTATCTACCATCACCAATGCCGTATATCAGGGGTATCATGCGGCGCTGGATATTTAATCAAGAATAGAAATTTTGGAAATGCTGTACCATGGAAAAAGAATCCGTGGTGCAGCATTTTTTAAAAGATAAAGTCTACCAATCCGCGTTTTTTCCGTGTATAATGGGAAATGAAGCATTTTCGGAAGTCATTCATTCGGAAATTTATGTAGATAAAACACCGCTTCTGGAATACACCAATAAAGTAATCAGTACGACATCAAAATTTATCTGCAGCAGCCGTCCCAGACGTTTTGGAAAGTCGATTACAGCGGAGATGCTGTCAGCATACTACAGCAAGGGCTGTGATTCCAGAAAGATGTTTTCTGGCCTTGCGATCAGCCAGACGGCAGACTTTGAGAAGCATCTGAACCAGTACGATGTGATTCATCTGGACATCCAGTGGTTTCTTTCGAATGTCAGCGATCCGGAACAGATTGTGGCCTACATTACAGAATGTACACTGGCCGAGCTGCGTACCATCTATGCAGATCAGCTTCCGCCGGAAGTTTCCACCGTTCCCGACGCTCTGTCCCGGATCAAAGAGGCGACCGGACAGAAATTTGTGATTATTATTGATGAATGGGATGTCCTGATTCGTGATGAGGCCTCCAACCAGAAAATTCAGGATGATTACATTAATTTTCTTCGTGGAATGTTCAAAGGGACGGAACCGACGAAATATATCCAGCTTGCGTTTCTCACGGGTATTCTTCCGATCAAAAAATTGAAAACGCAGTCTGCCTTAAATAATTTTCATCAGTATTCCATGCTGAATCCAGGCCCGCTGGCTTCCTATATTGGATTCACAGAAGATGAAGTTTCCGCTCTCTGTCAGAAATACGGACAAAATTTTGAGGAAGTCAGACGATGGTACGACGGCTATCTGCTTGGAAATTACCATGTATACAATCCAAACGCGGTGACAAGTCTGCTTCTGGATGGGACATTCCAAAGCTATTGGTCGGAGACGAGCACATACGACTCGATGGTTCCTTTTATCAATATGGATTTTGACGGATTGAAAACAGCAATTCTGGAGATGCTTTCCGGCGCCGCAGTTCCTGTCATGGTTACCTCTTTTAAAAATGACATGGTCAGCTTTGTGAATAAAGATGATGTTCTGACGCTGCTGATTCATCTAGGGTATCTTGCCTATAATCAGCAGACGCAGATGGCATACATTCCAAATGAAGAAATCCGCCGGGAATTTCTGACGGCGGTTACTTCCAACCGCTGGAATGAACTTCTTACCTTTCAGCAGGAATCTGCAGAGCTTCTGGATGCTACACTTGCTATGGATGAAAATGCGGTTGCTGCAGGAATTGGAAAGATCCATGAGGAATATACTTCTGTGATTCAGTATCATAATGAAAATTCACTCAGTTGTGTGCTCACGATTGCTTATTTAAGTTCCATACAATATTACTTCAAACCCATTCGTGAACTTCCGACCGGGCGCGGTTTTTCCGATTTTGTCTTTCTGCCAAAGCCGGAATACCGATACGATTTTCCGGCGCTTGTAGTAGAACTGAAATGGAACAAGAATGCGGAAACGGCACTGGATCAGATTAAAAGACAGCATTACCCGGCTTCCATTGCATCTTATACAGGGGATATTCTGCTGGTTGGTGTTAATTATGATAAGAAGACGAAGATTGAAAAATATTTGAAATCAGGAGAAAAATGATGAAAGTTGTGATTGCAATTGATTCTTTTAAAGGAAGCCTTTCCTCTCTGCAGGCAGGAACAGCGGCCGCCACCGGGATTTATCGTGTCGATCCGAAGGTGGAGACGGTTGTGCGCCCGCTTGCCGATGGCGGTGAAGGTACCGTTCAGGCACTGACCGAAGGTCTTGGCGGACGGCTTGTCTCCGTTTCGGTGACCGGTCCTGCCGGAAAGCAGGTTATCTGCCCGTATGGCATCATCGACCGGACGCAGACCGCCATTATCGAGATGTCGGGGGCTGCCGGTATTACGCAGGTACACGGCGATGAGAAAAATCCGCTGTACACCACAACGTACGGTGTCGGTGAGGTTATCTGCGATGCCATCCGCAATGGCTGCCACCGCTTTATCATTGGAATCGGCGGAAGTGCCACAAATGACGGCGGTATTGGTATGCTACAGGCACTCGGTTTCGGACTGCTCGATGCAGAAGGAAAACAGGTTCCTTTTGGTGCTGTCGGACTGGAATCTCTTACCGCGATTACGGCAGATCACGTTCTGCCGGAACTTTCGGAATGCACCTTCCGTATTGCCTGCGATGTAACGAATCCGCTCTGCGGTTCCAACGGCTGCAGCGCCGTTTTCGGACCGCAGAAGGGTGCGGATGCTGTCATGATCAAACGTATGGACACATCGCTTGCCTCCTACGCCGCACTCTGCCGGAAAACATTCCCGAACGTCGACGCGGAATTTCCCGGAACGGGTGCTGCGGGCGGACTTGGATTTGCTTTTCAGACGTTTCTTTCTGCTTCACTGGAACCCGGCATTCAGATCGTACTGGACGAAACCCGACTTCGTGATGATGTGAGAGACGCTGATCTTGTCATCACCGGTGAGGGACAGCTCGATGGGCAAACCGTGATGGGAAAAGCGCCGATTGGAGTTGCAAAACTGTCAAAAGAATACGGCAAACCTGTCCTTGCGTTCTCAGGCTGTGTTACAAAAGATGCATCTGCATGCAACGCCGCCGGAATTGATGCCTTTTTCCCGATTCTGCGGAGCGTCGTTTCACTCGAAGAAGCTATGGATGTGAAAAATGCGGCAGAAAATATGACCGATACGGTAGAACAGGCTTTTCGGCTATTTTTGCTTCAGTAAAGCGGATATTCGCAATCCGCTTCGCTACTTGCTTGAGTCGGTTAAAATACAAGACCGTTTTCTCCTGCTTTAATTTTTGCAGGAAGGACAGAAAACACGTCGTGCTCTCATCGTCTTAATTCCAGCAGATATTCTGTCGTTCCTGCTTCCAGCTGTTTCGTTCCTGTCCACCGAAATCCGTGGCGGTTGTAAAACGCAATGGCACGCGTATTTTTCTCCAATGCCCATAGATGGTCTGCGTCAAACTTTTCAATTGCAAAGGTAATCAGCCCGTGGCCGACTCCGTTGTTCTGCAGACATGGATCTACGTATAGTTTACAGATTTCGGTTCCGTTGATTTCTGTAAAACCTCTTATAATTCCATCATCGTAGACATAGATGCGGTTTAAGATTTCTTCTTTCTTAAAGTACTGGTCGATCATCGGAACTACCTGCATTTCACCGAAGGAATAGGCCTCCTCGTGAAAAATCGGGAAATAATTGATTCGGTTGTTGAACACGAAAATTTCCGCAATTCTGGACAGGTCTTTCAGTTCTGCTTTTCTGATTTTCATATTTTCTCTCATTTCAATTTCCAATCAACACTTTCTTCCCCCGAAACGCAAGTCCATAATGCCTGATCTGCTCCTTTGCGATTCCTCTGGCAAGCAATTCTGTGTCATACTGTTTTTCCTGAATCTGACGAAGTGCATGCTCCACCGTCTCTTCCAGCGACTTTTCTTTTGATGTGTTCTGAACCTTAAATTCCATTACGATCGCATCCAGGTTTTCTTTCAATGGCTCCATTACTACGTCATACCTTCCGAATCCACTTTCTCTGTTGGAAGTGATTCTGTATTTTCCGGCCAGATCAACAATCAGCCCAAGGACAAATCCATGGTAAAATCTTTCTGGTTCGAGTTCCTCTGATGGTTTTCCGCCCGTGTCGAAACTGCTGAATGTCTGAAGTGCTACCTGATTCATAAACTGGTTCATATAATCCAGATCTCCGGCAAGCAGAGCATCTTTAAAATTGCCATATGCAGAATCTTCTTCTGTAAACCAGTCCTCTATCATTTGTTCAAACATCAGCATTGTCTCATGATTTGTCACTTTCAAATCATACTGGCGCTTTCCTGTTCGGTTATCCATTTCGTACCGATCCACTTTCAGATATCCGCTCGCAAGCATAAGACTCCAGATGGCTCCCCGCTTTCTGCCAAGCTGTTCAAAAATAACCTGCTCATCCAATTCTGTGCAGATCACTCTGCCGTTTAATAAATCTTCCATTTCCGTCTTGATCTTTGCAGGACTTCGACGGATCAGATTGGAGATCAGCATATTTCCGCTGGTGTCTGCCCAGTACGTTCCATATTCTCCCGTGTCCAGATATTTTGTAATGGACCACGGATTGTAAATATCCTTCCGTTTTCCAAAGGAAAATCCATCATACCAATAGCGGACGGTTCCTTTTTCATCGGACAGCCCATTTTCCTCCAGCGCATGAAAGACTTCTTCTTCTGTAAAGCCAAACGAGCCGCTGTACTTTTCCGATGTTGTTGTTACAACTTCAAGATTATTCAGATCGGAAAAGATAGATTCTTTACTGACTCTTGTTATTCCTGTCAGCAGTCCCCGTTCCATATAGGGATTCGTTTTGAATGTGGAATTGAACAGGCTTCTGATAAACGCAGTAAGATTCTCCCAATACCCATGAATATACGATTCCTGCAAAGGAGTATCATACTCATCCAGAAGAATAATCACCTTTTTTCCGTAATAGCGGCTCAGATAATCGGACAGATAATTGACAGCTACTGCTGCCGCATCATCCGACATATTTTCTTCAACGGAATCAAAATAGGCGCGGTCTTTTTCATTTAATACTTTGCTGGATTTGACAAATTCAAAAGTACTATATAATTTTACCAGCTTACGAATTACCGCTCTTCTTGCAGTCTCATATGTGGTTGCCTTGATATCTGCAAAGCTGAGGGAAATCACCGGATACGTTCCCTGCAGCTTACGAAATCTTTCCTCTTTCCAGATGACAAGGTCTTCAAAATATTTGCTGCATTCGGAATGATTTACGGAAAAGAAATATTCGACCATACTCATATTCAGGGTCTTGCCGAATCTTCTTGGGCGTGTGATCAGAGTAACACTGTCCTGATTGTCCCACCATTCCCTGATAAAATCTGTCTTATCGATATAAAAACAGTTATTCTTTCTGATGGATATAAAATCCTGATTTCCAATGGAAATTACTGATTTCATGGGTCTGCTCCTTCCTAAATCCTTTACCACCGACAGGCTTGCAAAAATTTATTTCTGTTTCTATTTTATCATATTTCTCTGGCAGAACAAAGATCATTCCCTGTCCGAAGCAATTATTTTCCATTAGATATTATGTTTTGACAGATGTCACGAACTATGCTTTCTCTGTCCTGATCCGCCGTTATTCTGGTTTCATACAGAACGGATGTATAATCTTTTTCGTTCCACCATCTCTGCATATCTTCTGCACTGAAATCATTGCAGTTCGGCTTTGTTTTGTGGCGCTTCACGGTCTCCTCGAAGGGGATGTCGAAGTAATATGCGTATATATTTTTTCCATATAAAGCTACTGCCAGCTCAAATAATGCACGATACCATTCCGCATTCAGTATTCCTTCCAGAATAACAATCTCGCTGTGTTTTCTTCCATATCGCAGAAGTTCTTCCAGAAGAGGCAGCGCCTTTGTATTTTCTCCGTCTTTGACTTTGAGCATATCTCTTCGGATAACATCCTGCGAGATCAGCATTGTATTATTTCCGAACACTTGCTGTAATTCCTTTGCAATAGTTGTTTTTCCACTGCCGGAATTTCCTCTTAAAATGATTAATTTATTCGTCCGTAAGCAATCGCCCATTGTCATTCCATTCTCCATACATAATTCCCGCTTTCGTATTATCTAAAAGTTTCTGCAAACGGCTCTGAAATATTTCTTTTTCCTCAAACATTGTAATTTTATACACTTTTCGCTATCTGCAGCGCCAGAAACAGCTTGTCCAGATCGTGGTTAGCGGCAGATAATCCATCCGTTTCATAGTTTCCTTCGATCAGCACATCTCCCGCAACAAGAAAATCATACAGTTCAAATCCATAAAAATCACTGATCGCCTGAACGCCTGCGAGTTCCATTTCCACGGCAATGCATCCTTCTTCTTTTCGTTTTCTTACAAGATTTACCGTTTCCCGAAGCATACTGTCTGTCGTCCATACGCGCCCCTGAACGTATGGCAGTTTCCTTTCTTTGAAAAATTCCGCCAGTTTGTCCGTGTTTTTTATTTTTATGTAGTCCTGCGGTTCTGCAAAATAATAGGACAGTCCTTCTCCCCGGTATGCCTCCGTTGGGAGAATAAACTTTCCATCGGTTGCTTCTTTGTCCAGACTGCCGCACGAGCCAAACATGATAAAGACGGATGCTCCTGTTAAATGATTGACTTCGGCAATCGTTCCTGCTGCAAGAGCGGAACCAATTGGTGTCAGGTAGAAAGCAATCGTTTCTTCCTCATATGGCAGAGTCCAAACCGGTATATTTCCATTGCATGCTCTTACTTCTGCAATCTGTCGGCATGGGAATTTTTCAAGCATGTATTCATATATTACTTTTGAAAAAATTACCATACATTTTTTTACCAGATGCTGCTTCTCCCCATAAAAATTCTCCAGCTTTACAATCGGCTCGCTGTTGATATCATAAGAATCAATAATCATTCTGTTTCCTCCATAAATTTTATTTATCTTTACCAAAAAGTCCCATATCCACCACCCTTACTGCGCAGACATGAGACTTCCGTTTTTATTTTTGCATTACTTCAATAACACATTCATGTTTCTTCGTTTTTTTATTATAATTGATACCGGCAAGCATTCGAACCACAGAATCTTTCAGGCCATCCATATCCATTTGAATATAAATTTTTAAGGCCTCATACGTTTCCGTCTGGTTCCAATAGGTTCCGAATTTGTGGCGCAGCATGGCTTCTACCACAGATTTCGGGCTATACATGGAATAAATTTCATCTCCAGTCTGCCGATGCGCAATCAACTGATAACCATCGTACTACGTTTTTGCTTCTTCAAAACTCATCTCATATTTTTCACAGAGGGCAGATATCTCCTGCTCTGTGAAGCCAAAATATTCCGCCAGATCACCGGGATCTGTCATGGAATACTCGGTAAATATATTTAGTGCAGAATGAGAACCATTTTTGTTTGTGAACTTTTCTTTTTTCAGACTTTTTAGCAATACCTTTCGATTATATACATGCGTATTCCACAGTATTTCCATGCTTCTGAATTATTTTCATTAAATCATCAGCCTGCATCCAAACGGTTGCTGTATTATCATTTGGATGAACACCAATTTTATTTCCGACAAATTCCACGTCCATGAAGACTTGAACTCTGTGTTCGGCATCGTTTAGAATACCAAGCGGCGTAACGGCACCGGGTATCAGTTTCATAATATCAAATAATTCCTCCGCAGCTGCAAAAGAAAGTGCACGCAGACCACGTTGCCTGCGAAACGCTTTCAAATCTACTCGCTTGTTCCCTTTCATCGTTATCAAATAATAATTACGTTTTTTATCGTCGCGAACAAATAAATTTTTAGCGCCCCACTCTGGATACGGCAAATCAACAGCATCTGCTTCTTCCATATTGAAAACTGCCTTATGTTCCGTAATTTCATACGCTATATTTTGCCTTTTTAAATAATGATATATCTCTATCTTATCCATACTCTTTTATCTCTGTAAACTGAAATTGAAATATGCCCTTATTTTTCATACTTTTCAATCCGGCATTCATGTTCTTTTGTTTTTTCATTGTAGTTAATTCCCACCAGCAAAAGCTCCCCTGCATAGCATGCAACAGACTCCGGATATTTTCTGTCTCTGATCTGATCTAATGCTGCTCTGACGCTTTTGTCCCATTTCAGTTCCACAACAAGCGCCGGGTAATAATTCTGAAACTCCGGCTTTGGAATAAACACAAAGTCTGCAAATCCACGACCCGCGGGAAATTCGCGGATTGGTTTGAAATAGTATTGCATGGAACTCAAATAGGCAATGGACAGAACACTGCTGAGTGAGTTTTCATTGTTATACTGAATCACAGAAGTATATTCCCTGTGAATTTTTTCAATTTCTTTTGCTACTGCGTTTCCATTCATCTGAATTGTATCTTTCAGAAGCTGCTCTGATTCTTTTTGAAATACAATCAACTCATTCCATTTTTTCCTTTTCGTTGCCAGAATCAATTCCTGACGGATTTCCTCATTCGGAATAAAAGCAGTTCTAAATGTCCGGTCATAGGCCAGATATCCAAGGTGAATCAGATACGTCAGCACATCGTCTTTATTGGCGAAGCTAACGGTATCGTTCTGAAAAGAGGTAACATCAACCGGAACATGATCTCCTGAAAGCATTTCGATTACGGCACTTTTCAGGCCATCAAAATCCATATTGATCAGCGGAACAATCGCCTCATAGGATGCGGTTCCGGACCAGTAGCTCTGGAATTCGCCTTCGAGCATCAGGTTCACAACGGCATTTGGATTGTATACATGATATTTTCCAATCTGATAACCGTCGTACCATCGTTTGACTTCTTCAAACTTCTGACCATATACTTCACATAGTTTTTGAACTTCTGTTTCTGTAAAACCTACATATGGTGCAATCGGCCCGGCATACAGCATCGAATAATCTTTGAAATTGTTCAGCGCCGACTGTGTCTTTTCTTTTTTTACAGGCAAAATACCTGTCAGATATGCCAGTTGAATATATTTTGTCGGCTCCGTCCCTTTGAACATCGCCCGCAGAAAATTGATATATTCTTCCTGTGTTTTGAGATCCGCCGCCTCGTCACGAATCAGAACATCCCATTCGTCTATAATCACAATAAATTTTGTCCCGGATGCCGCGTTGATCCGCGACAGCGCCTCCGGCAGTGACCGGATTTCTTCTGGAAGTATATGGGGATAATATTCTTTTAACTCCGAAATCGTTTTTTCTGAGATATAAGAAACAATCCGCTCCGGTCCGCCTGCCGGTTCCATACACCATTGGATATCCCAGTGGAGCACATCATACTGATTCAGATGTTTTTCAAAATCCTTTGCCCTGCTGATTTCCAGCCCGGAAAACATTTCTTTCGAACTGCAGCCCTTGCTGTAATACGCGGTGAGCATATTTGCCGTAATTGATTTTCCAAACCGCCGCGGGCGGCTGTTGCAGATATAGCCCTGCATGGTGTCCAGAACTTTGTTGGTATACGATAAAAGTCCTGTTTTGTCCACATAGATTTCGGAATTGAGAGCAACCTGAAATGCACTGTTGTCCGGATTCACAAATCTTCCCATGATTTCACTTCCCTTCCGTTTTTTGATTATACCCCGATTTTACCATTCCCCCATCCAAATAGCAACGCACACCCCCGAAAATCCCGTAAAATCGCGGAAAAGAACCGATAAAATATGCTTTCCACTCTTGACAACGCTTACAGCCCCTAGTTATAATAAGGCATGAAAAACGATGACGAAGACAGTAGTCTGCGCGTGAACGGTCTGTGGAAAGCGAGCCGGGGATGGTGGGAGTCCGGTACAAGTAGCGGCAGGTGAACATCACTTCCAAGTTGCAGTTCTGAATCTGCGTACCCGGCGCATAAAATATAGAAAGCCGGAGAGCAGTGGTAAGAAGTTGCCGGTTGTTCCCCGTTACAGGAAATGCATATGATAGTATGTAACAGGTGGTTACGATAAGTACAGCTTTCGTCCTATTACAGGGCGGGAGCTTTTTCTTATTTTACGCGAACAAATAAAACGAGAAACTTAAGTTTCAGGAGGTACAAGCATGTACAAGAAAGTTTCAACCGACATGAACTTTGTCGAGAGAGAAAAACAGGTTGAGAAGTTCTGGGAAGACAATCAGATCTTCGAAAAAAGTATGAAAGTGCGTGAAGGAAATCCGTCCTACGTATTCTATGACGGACCGCCGACCGCAAACGGAAAACCGCACATCGGCCACGTAGAGACCCGTGTTATCAAGGATATGATTCCGAGATACCGTACTATGAAAGGCTATCAGGTACCGAGAAAAGCAGGCTGGGATACCCACGGACTGCCGGTAGAGCTGGAAGTTGAGAAAAAGCTCGGTCTGGACGGAAAAGACCAGATCGAAAAATACGGCGTAGAGCCATTTATCGAGCAGTGTAAAGAAAGCGTATGGAAATACGAGGGAATGTGGGAAGACTTCTCCCATACCGTTGGCTTCTGGGCTGATATGAAAAACCCATACGTTACGTACCATAACGACTACATCGAGTCCGAGTGGTGGGCATTAAAAGAGATCTGGAAGAAAGGTCTTCTGTACGAAGGACACAAAATCGTTCCTTACTGCCCGCGCTGCGGTACCCCGCTTTCTTCCCACGAAGTAGCACAGGGATACAAAGATGTCAAAGAACGTTCTGCCGTTGTCCGCTTTAAAGTAAAAGGCGAGGACGCATACATCCTGGCATGGACCACCACACCGTGGACCCTTCCGTCCAACGTTGCACTCTGCGTCAACCCGGATGAGGATTACGTAAAAGTAACAAGCAAAGGATATACCTATTATATGGCAGCCGCTCTGGTAGATACCGTTCTTGGAGAAGGCGCCGAGGTTCTGGAGCATTATCAGGGCAAAGATCTCGAGTTCAAAGAGTACGAGCCGCTGTTCCCGTACGCTGAGAAGAGAATCGGAAACAAAAAAGCATACTATGTAGTCTGCGATACCTACGTAACACTGACCGATGGTACCGGTGTTGTTCATATCGCTCCTGCATTCGGTGAGGACGACTCCAAGGTCGGCCACAGATACGATCTTCCATTCGTACAGTTAGTAAACGAAAAAGGTGAGATGACAGAGGAAACTCCGTGGGCAGGCACTTTCTGTAAGAAAGCAGATATGGCCGTTCTGCAGGCACTCGAGGACAAGGATCTTCTGTTTGATGCGCCGCTGTTCGAGCACAGCTACCCGCACTGCTGGAGATGCGATACTCCGCTGATCTACTACGCACGTGAGACCTGGTTCATCCGCATGACTGCAGTAAAAGAGGATCTGATCCGCAACAACAACACCATCAACTGGATTCCGGAGAGCATCGGAAAAGGACGCTTCGGTGACTGGCTGGAAAACGTTCAGGACTGGGGACTTTCCAGAAACCGTTACTGGGGAACTCCGCTTCCGGTATGGCAGTGTGAATGCGGCCATCAGGACTGCATCGGCAGCATCGAAGAGCTGAAAGAAAAAGCCGACAACTGCCCGGATGACATCGAGCTTCATCGCCCATACATCGACGCAGTGACCATTAAGTGCCCGAAATGCGGTAAAGAGATGCACCGTGTACCGGAGGTTATCGACTGCTGGTTCGATTCCGGATCCATGCCGTTCGCACAGCATCACTATCCATTCGAGAACAAAGAAACCTTCGAGAAACAGTTCCCGGCACAGTTTATTTCCGAGGCTGTAGACCAGACACGTGGATGGTTCTACTCCCTGCTTGCAATTTCCACTCTGCTGTTCAACAAAGCACCATACGAAAACGTTATCGTTCTTGGTCTGGTACAGGATGAGAACGGACAGAAGATGAGTAAATCCAAAGGAAATGCGGTAGATCCGTTTGACGCACTGCAGACCTACGGTGCCGATGCGATCCGCTGGTACTTCTACACCAGCAGCGCTCCGTGGCTGCCGAGCCGTTTCGCAGGCAAGACGGTCGTGGAAGGACAGAGAAAGTTCATGGGAACCCTGTGGAACACCTACGCGTTCTTTGTTCTGTATGCAAACATCGACAACTTCGATGCAACAAAATACAGTCTGGAGTATGACAAGCTGGCTGTTATGGATAAATGGCTGCTGTCCCGTCTGGAATCCACTGTAAAAGCAGTAGACGACAACCTGGCAAATTACCGTATCCCGGAGGCAGCAAAAGCACTGCAGTCCTTCGTGGATGATATGAGTAACTGGTATGTACGCCGCTCCCGTGAGCGTTTCTGGGCAAAAGGCAT
>OMEV01000832.1_pt1 | contig 17067 bp, 13 predicted proteins | sample 1645491 | NCBI WGS metagenome assembly OMEV01 (sample SAMEA103958122, study PRJEB25191) | human gut metagenome | biome: human-associated habitat [ENVO:00009003]; feature: intestine environment [ENVO:2100002]; material: feces | place: Germany | collected 2013/2015
GGCTCTGGTCGGTCCATTCATAGCTGTAAGTTACCGGCAAAGTTTCTGCCGCGACTTCTTCCAGAGCAGTCATGGCCTGGCCGGTGGAATAACCTTCGGCAGGGTCGCCTGCAATTTTAATAGCGCGTGCGCCGTTAAAGCGCGTCATAACAACGGAGCTGTTCTCATTGTCATAAGTTACAAGAGTGTTCAGCGGAACCATCGTGCCATCGTTGCTGCGTACAAAGAAATAACGCATATCGTCAACGTTGGAGCGGTATTTGTCATCAGCCTGCATAACAACTTTCCATGTACGGCCGAAGTTGTTCAGGTCGTTGATTTCGTAACCGCCGAGGAAGGTCTGCAATGCGCTGAATACGCTGGAAACAGGTACGTTCAGGCTCTGTGCCTTATCACGGTCTACGTTGAATTTATACATAGGCGTGGTGGTGTTCAGGGTGGTGTAAATCATGCCTATTTCCGGGCGCTGGCGTGCTTTCGCCAAAAATTCCTGCGCACGGTCATTCATCAGGCTTACATCTTCACCGCCAAGGTTCATAATGTACATGCTTAACGAACCGGTGCTGGAAGCGCCAGGCAATGCAGGCGGCTGGAACGCCATAACCGTGGCATCCGGGAATTTAGGACCGAGGCCCTGAATCATAGGAATGATATCCTGAATGGTGGTATCACGTTCTGCATAAGGCTTCATGGCTACAACTACGAGGCCGGCAGATGCTTTCTGCGCAGAACTCAGAATATCAACGCCGGATACTTCCATTACATAGTCAACGCCCGGGAATTTCTGAACTTCTTTACTGAGTTCGCCCATCAGCTGAATATTACGGTTGCTGGAAGCGCCTTCCGGCAGGCTGAAGGATACGGCGCTCATGCCCATATCTTCATTAGGAACATAACCGGAAGGAGTAATCTTAAACAGGAAGCCGATTAAAATTACACCAACCAGCAGGCAGGCCATAACAACTTTTGCATGGCGGATGCATTTTTCTACGTTAGTTACGTATTTAGCAAGCGTTCTTTCAAACCATTTGTTGAAAGCATGTACGGCTTTGCCGATAAAGCCCTTAATTTCGGCTTCATCTTTTTTAGGTTTCAAAATCAGAGCGCACAGCGCCGGGGTCAGCGACAATGCGATAAGTGCCGAAAGCATCATGGAGACGGAAATGGTAATGGCAAACTGTTTATAAAGTTCGCCAACCGTACCGCCGGTAAACGCAGTCGGGATAAATACCGCGGAAAGTACGAAGGCAATGGCCACAACAGGGCCGGAAACTTCGCTCATGGCGCGGTAGGTTGCTTCTTTAGGCGTAAGGCCCGTATCCTGAATATGATGTTCTACCGCTTCTACAACGACGATAGCGTCGTCGACTACGAGGCCGATAGCAAGGATAAGTGCAAAAGCCGTCAGCGTATTAATGGTAAAGCCCAAAAGTACGAACGAAGCAAAAGTACCAACCAGAGATACCGGTACTGCCAGCAGCGGAATGAGCGTTGCACGCCAGCTACCGAGGAAGATAAAGATAACGAAGATAACCAGTACCAGCGCTTCAACAAAGGTATGCGCTACTTTTTCCAAAGATTCGGTAATGAACTGGGTGTTATCCTGAATAACCGTCAGCTTCATATCTGCCGGGAAACGTTTTTCGGCGTCAGCCAAAACCTCGCGGATTTGCGAAACCGTTTCAATGGAGTTGGCATCACTGGTAAGGGATACCGGGAATACTACGGAGGCACCGCCGTTCAAACGGCTGAGTACCAGGTCACTTCTCGGTGCTTCTTCAATGCGGGCGATATCCTTTAAGTAAAGGTTTTCGCCGTTAATGGAACGGATAATAATATTGCCGAATTCTTCAGGTGTTTTTAAACGGCCCTGAGCATTGGCAGAGTATTGTTTTTCCTGCTCGTCAACAGTCGGGCGGGCACCTACGGTACCAACAGGCGCCTGAATGTTCTGAGCTTCTACAGCCGTTTCAATATCGCTTGTTGTAAGGTTAAGCTGAGCCAGTTTTTCCGGGTTCAGCCAGATACGCATGGAATATTCCGGGCCGTATTCATCAACGGTGGATACGCCTTTAACGCGCTTAACAGCGTCGATAAAGTTAACGTCGGCGTATGTTCTGAGGAACATACTGTCATAAGTATTGTTAGGCGAGGTAAGTGCGAAATACATGATGGTTTCCGCAGATTCCTTCGTCGTGGTAATGCCGTATGCGGTTACTTCCTGCGGCATGGAGCTGGTTGCCTGCGATACACGGTTCTGTACTTCTACCGCAGCAATATCGGCATTCTTTTCCAGGTTAAACTGTACGTTCAAACTGTATTCGCCGGTAGCGGTACTGGTAGAACTCATATCCAGCATATTTTCTACGCCGTTTACCTTCTGCTCTATTGCCTGCGCAACAGATTCTTCTACCGTCTGGGCACTTGCGCCCGTATAGTTGGTAGTTACGGAAATACGCGGCTTGGTAATATTAGGATACTGGGCAATAGGCAGGCTGAAACCGGCAATAGCGCCCAGCAGCGTAATCAATATGGCCAGCACCATGGCAAAGACCGGACGGTCAATAAAAAATCGTGCCATTCAGCTTACCTCCTTATTTTGCTGCACCGGCAGCATCGCCGGATTCTGTTCTGTCGGCGGTAGTGTCAAGTTCTGCTTCCGTCATCGGTTCGGGGTTTACAAGCGCACCGGCCGTAATTTTGCCGGTACCTTCAACAACGATTGTTTCATCGCCGTTAAGGCCGCTTTCAACCATCCACAAACGCCCTACGCGAGGCCCAAGGGTAACTTCGCGCATTTCAACCTTGTTGTCTGCGCCGATAACATAAACAAATTTCTTATACATCAATTCCGTAACGGCACGCTGCGGAATGAGAAGTGCGTTAGCCCTGGTGCCTGCCGTTGCCTGTACATGTGCGAACATTCCCGGCAGCAGTACGCGGTTCGGGTTATCGAACAGCGCTTTAATGGTAAGCGTACCGGTGTTGGCAGTCAATGCACGGTTAACCTCGGCAATGCGGCCGGGCAGGTCATAGGTGGTGCCGTCGCTCAAAACAATGCTCAAATTTTCCAGCGGTGCCGCCTGCCCTCTGTCAACGGCAGTATTGGCAAGCTTCAAGTATTCAGGCTCGGCCATGCTGAACTCTACAAATACCGGGTCGGTATTGGAAATTGTTGCCATGGTGGTCTGCCCGTCGGTAACATAGTTACCTACTTCAAGGGCAGTAGTATCAATGCGTCCGGTAAACGGAGCCGTTACATTGGTCTCGTTCATATCAATCTGCGCATTTTCAAGCATGGCTTCCTGTGCGTTTACGGATGCCTGTGCCTGATCGCGCGCCATAATGGCGTTATCGAGAGTCTGTTTGGAAACAGCGCTTTGCTCATAAAGTTTTGTATAGCGTTCGGCATCTACCGAAGCGTTGGCAAGCTGAGCTCGGGCATTGGCAAGATTTGCCTGTGCCTGCAAAAGGTTGGCGCGGTAAGTACGCGGGTCAATCGTGTACAAAATCTGCCCCGCCTGAACGGTTTCGCCGCCGTTAAAATACTTGCCGGTAATCTGCCCGCTTACCTGTGCCTTCAGCTCCATTTCCTGCTGAGCCTGCACAAAGCCGGTATAATCGTAAACCAGCGGTGTATCACGCTTTATTACCTGCATGGATTTTACAAGCGTAGCCTGCGGAGCCGCTGCTTTTTCGCCGCCGCAGCCGGCAAGCGAAAACACAGTTACGGCAGCAAGCGCTGCAACTGCTGCTTTGCCGCTCCTGTTCTTACGCAAAAAATTCAACATAAATCTATTCCTCCTTCTAACTTAAGTTTCAAGTACAAAAAAGCAAAAAGGATATACTTAAACCAAAGTAATATAATTATATTCCTTCAAAAGCAGAAAGGCAAACCTTAATTTCAGCAAATTTCATTAATTTTACTTATCGTTACTTTTATTTTCTCGGTTTTTCGCCATTAGACTCTCCAGTCAGTTCCTTTGTGGCAAATTTGTTTATTTTTTGTTATTTTTTCAGCAAATTTTTGTTAAGCATAAATTTTTCAAGTTCGGATGCCGGTATAGCGGCTTCATTCCAGCCCGTGCCGTCTTTCATCTTCTGGCAGAACACCAGATTCTTTCCATTATAATACCAGGAATTCGGCACTTCTTTGGTAAAATCAACCTTATCTTCAGCGCCAAGCAGAGCAAGCACCGGCAGTAAATCCGGGTTTTCAACATCCAGAACATCACTGATATCAAGGACTTTGCCATCGCTGAGCGATATGTTCAGCGGCAGGCGTTCAAACATTTCTTCGCTGCCCTCACCCATTACGCCGAAAAACATCAGCGACATCATGTCGGAACCAGCAAAAGGCACCGTATAATCAAGCTCGCAGCTTTTTTTGCCAAGCGCTGCGGCATAGGGCTGCCAAACTTTCTCCAGCTCGCCATTAATAGTGTTTTGCAGTTCCTGTTTGCCTTCAACCGCCATCAGCGGATAAGTTACGCTGCTGCCGTCCATTACTGCCTGCTGCTTGTAAAGCATGCCGTTGCCGAAAACAAGGTTGCGGCGGAATTCGCCGTTCTGTACAATTTGCGTATATAATTCGCGGTCCTTCAACTGCCAGCCGCCGTCATATTCCCACTCGGCAGCAATTTTGGCAAGCGTGTCCTCGCTGCCTGTGCCGCTTACGGTCTGCAAGGTTGCAAGTTTGTCCATGCCTTCGGGGTCTGCAATAACGGTAACCCCGCTCATGCGGCTTTCCGGCTTGCGGTAGGACTTTAACAAATTACCGTTTTCATCATACAGCCCGCAATTAATATAGTAATCTTTTTCGTGCGGCAGCACGCCGTATTCAACGGCTTCCATACGCACGCCATCTTTAAAATCTTCAAATACAAATTCCGTTTTAAAACCGGGCTTAAAAGCAGCGTTAACGGCTGCGCCCAGATTATCACTGCCGGTATAAATTTCCTGCACGGCATTGGGCAGCGCTGCGTCGATAATGCGTACCTGCATTTCCTGTGCCGCCCCACTTAAAGAGCGCACAATAATCTGCTCGCCCTTGCCGGTAAAATGCCCTTTCTGCAAAATATTGGCATAGCCGCCCTCAAGCGAAGGCGTATAGGCGGTTATCAGTTTCCCGCTGCCGTCTTTAATCATCAGCAGCAAATCGGCGTAATAGCTGCTGCCTCCCGTAAGTTTATTGCCCCACAGCTCGGCGGTTTCCTGCGTTCCGTTGCCGTCGGTATCCGCTTCAATGCTGGCAAGGCACACAGGTTCCGCGGCCAAAGCAGCACTATGCCCCGCCGCCAAAATAAAACCTGCCGCCAAAGCAAAAAATCTATTCCATTTCATAAATATAGCCTCCGTTATTTACAGCATTACAAATTATATTATACCAACATCGCGCTGATAACAAAAGTAAAACCTGCTCAGTAAACAAAAATAAGTTTTACAGTGTATTTTTTAATAAAAGTAGTGCATTTATCAGTTTTTTGATGTAAAATAACTGATAAGACGCTTACACAGTGTTATGCTGACAACCACTAACTACGCAAAGGATGATGACAATGAAAAAATTACTGTTTTTACTGGCAGCACTTTGCCTGGCATTTGCCCTTACAGGCTGCGGCAGCAGCGAAAAGCAGGCACCGGCAGCAGCCAAAGCGCAGGTTAAGCTCGGCATGCTGCGCCTTACCAGTAGCGCGCCGCTGTTTATTGCCATGGACAAAGGCTTTTTTGCCGAACAGAATATAGAAATACAACCGGAATGGTTTGACGCGGCACACCCCATTGCCGTTGCAACAGCTTCTTCTCAGGTTGACGTAGGCGCAACCGGCATTACCGCAAGCCTCTTTAACATGGCGGCAAGCGGCCAGCAGCTGGCAATTGTTGCCGATAAAGGCCGTGAAGAAAAAGGCTTCCCTTCTTCTGCACTTGTTGCGTCAGCAAACGCTTATAGCAACGGCTTTACCAGCCTGGAAAGCATTAAAGGCAAACGCATCGGCATTACGCAGAAAGGTTCTACCTTCCATTATATGCTGGGCAGAATGCTTGAACAGAAAGGCATGAGCCTCGACGATGTGGAACTTGTACCGCTCGGCAAAGTAAGCGCCGTAATGGCAGCGCTTGAAAGCAACCAGATTGACGGCGCAATTTTAAACGAGCCCAACATCACAAAAATGCAGACCGCAGGCACGGCGCAAACCATTGTGCAGGTTGGCGACATTATTCCTTATCAGACTTCCGCACTGTTCTTCTCGCCTGAATTTATGAAAAACGAAGATGCCAACATCCGCTTTTTAAAAGCCTATAACAAGGCCTGCCATTATTATTACGAAGCAGCCGTTGAAAAGAAAGACCCCAAAAAACTTGATGAAGTTGTAGGCATTATTGCCAAATACGTAAAAGCCCCTGCCGGTGATATTAAACTTGGCCTGCCGTACATTGACCGCGACGGCAAACTTATGGCGGACGATATTAAAACACAGATTGACTGGTATTCTTCACACGGTATGATGCAGGGCACCCTCGACCCTGCCAAAGTGGCAAATACCACTCTGCTGGAAAAAGCACTGGCACAATAACAATTTAAGGGCGGAACAGCTTCCGCCTTTTTTATTTGGAGGCACTTATGAAACTCGTTATAGACAACGTAAGTAAAAGTTTCGTTTCGCGCACGGGGCATAACCTGCCTGTTTTGCAGGATATTAACCTTACCGTAAACGAAGAAGAATTTGTCGCCCTTGTTGGCCCGTCAGGCTGCGGCAAATCCACACTTTTAAACATCACAGCCGGGCTGCTTGCGCCGACAAGCGGCAGCGCTAGCTTCACGCACCTGCCGCAGGGGCATGTGCCGCGCACCGGCATTGTTTTTCAGGAAACGGGGCTTTTTCCATGGCGCAGCGTTTACGATAATATCGCCTTTGGGCTGGAAGCAATGGGCGTGCCCAGGCAGGAACAAAAAGACCGTATAAGCCACTACATAAACCTTGTTGGCTTAACGGGCTTTGAAAAAGCACTGCCGCACCATTTAAGCGGCGGCATGCGCCAACGCGTAGGCATTGCCCGCGCCCTAGTAATTAACCCCGACCTGCTTTTGATGGACGAGCCTTTCAGTGCGCTGGACGCACAGACGCGCACCATTATGCAGGAAGAACTTGTTACCCTGTGGGATAAAACGCGCCTCAGCACTTTATATGTAACCCATAACATTCAGGAAGCCGTTATGCTTGCCGACCGTGTTGTGCTGCTTTCGCGCCGCCCGGGCAAAATAAGCCGCATTTTAAATATCGGCATACCGCGCGCAGAGCGCGAACTGCCGCAGCATACAGAAGAAATTGCCGAATATATCCGCATTATCTGGGAACACATCAGCAAAGACGCGCGCGCGGCCTTAATGGAGGTGGAAGGCAATGAATGAATATAAAATTACCGATAAAATGCACAGCTGGCAAAAAACTTACCCGGTATGGGTTTCCGCTCTTTCCGTCATTGTGCTGCTGATAATCTGGGAACTCATCTGCCGAGCAGGCATTGTTTCGCCGCTGTTTCTGCCTTCACCGACAGGTATTTTAAGCGCGCTTGCCGATATGGTTGCAGGCGGAGAAATCGCTGCAAGCCTTGCCGCAAGTATGTACCGCATTATTCTGGGCTTTGTGCTCGGAAGCGTTATCGGCCTTGCCGTAGGGCTTTTTACCGGCACTTCTGCACTGATTGACCGCATTGGCTCGCCCATTGTAAACGCGCTGTACCCAATACCTAAAATTGCGCTGCTGCCGCTGTTTATTTTATGGCTCGGTATCGGCGAACTCAGCAAAGTAACCATTATCGCGCTGGGCGTGTTCTTTCCGGTAGCAATGAATACATATTCCGGCGTAAAAAACGTAGACCCGCTTTTAATTAAGGTAGCCGTAAGCTTTAACGCCACCCGCTGGATGACCTTAAAAAAAGTTGTGCTTCCGGCAGCCCTGCCCATGATTTTTGCCGGGCTGCGCCTTGCGGCAGGAACCTCGCTTCTGCTTCTGGTTGCCGCTGAAATGATTGCCGCACAGGAAGGCATCGGCGCGCTGATACTGCATTACGGCGATTTAATGATTACAGACCGCTTAATGGCAGGCGTAATTGTGCTTTCACTTTTGGGGCTGGTGTTTAACCTGCTTTTGCAATGGGCAGAAAACCGCGCCATACCCTGGAACAGATAATTTAAAATTGTATACATTATTTTTACGCGGCAGGGCTGAACTTGCCGCGTTTTTTATGGTATAATAGCGGCATACAATTTTTTGTTTTGTAAATTTATCAAGTGAGGAGCAAGCGATATGAAAATTTCCCAGCGTGTACAAAATTTAAAATTATCACCTATCAGAAAGCTGGCGCCCTATGCAGATGCCGCAAAAGCAGGCAAAAAAGTTTATCATCTTAACATAGGCCAGCCGGATATTGAAACTCCGCCCCAGTTTATGGACGCCATTAAAAATTTTGACGAAAAAGTTATTGCCTACGGTGCCAGCAAAGGCGAACCGTTTTTAATTGAAGCAATTCAAAAATACTATGCCGAAAAAGGCATGAACTATGAAGCAGGCGATATTTTCATCACCAACGGCGGCAGCGAAGCCCTGACCTTTGCCGTTATGGCTTTGTGCGACCCCGATGACGAAATTATGGTTTTTGAACCGTTTTATGCCAACTATACAACTTTTGCCACCGAGTTCGGCGCTAAAATCAACGCCGTAACCACCAGCGTGGAAAACGGCTACCATCTGCCGGACGCTGCCGAAATTGAAAAACATATTACACCCAAAACCAAAGCAATTCTCTTAACCAATCCGGGCAACCCGACAGGCGTTGTTTACACCGAAGCAGAAATGCAGACCATTGCCGCACTTGCCGTTAAGCACGACCTTGCCGTAATTGCCGACGAAGTTTACCGCGAATTTGTTTACGGCGGCGAATATAAGAGCTTCGGCACTATGCCCGAGCTTGACAACAACCTGATTATTATCGACAGCGTTTCCAAACGTTACAGTGCCTGCGGCGCACGTATCGGCTGCATTATCAGCAAAAATAAAGACTTCTGCCAGCAGATTAACAAATGCTGCCAGGGCAGGCTGTGCAGCCCGATTTTGGAAGAAGTTGGCGCAGCAGCACTTTACACAACCCCGGTAAGCTATCTGGAAGAAGTAAACAAAGAATACCAGAAACGCCGCGACACCATTGCCGCAGGGCCGAAATCACTGCCCGGCGTTGCAGCAAGCGACCCGAAAGGAGCTTTTTACGTAATGGTTAAATTCCCGGTAGACGATGCAGAAAAATTTGCCATCTGGCTGCTGGAAAACTTTGACGTTGACGGCGAAACCGTAATGTTTGCCCCCGGCAACGGCTTTTACAGCACCCCCGGCCTTGGCGTTAACGAAGCCCGCCTCGCTTACGTGCTGAACTGCGAAGATTTAAAACGCGCCATTTACATTTTAGGCGAAGCCTTAAAAGCTTATCCCGGCAGAACCTGCTGAACATAATAAAGCACAAACGGCATCACGTAAAACGTGATGCCGTTTTTCATTTACTAAACCTTTTATACACAATATACGCCACTGCGGCGGTTACAAGTTCTGCCAGCCAAAAGGCGTGCCAAACGCCCTGCGCACCAAAGCTGCGGCTTAACAGCCACGCTGCCGGTATAATTATTACCACATAGCGCAAAAGCGAAATTACAAGCGACGGTACGCCCTTGCCAAGCCCTTCCAGAGCGCCGCAGGCAGTTACGCTAACTGCCGATACGATAAACCCAGCACAGATTATGCGCAGCGCCTGCGCTCCGGCTTCTACCGTTACGGCGTTATCCGTAAAAAAGGCCATTAAAACATCCGGCACCGTCAGGCAAATTACCGTTCCCCCAAGCATAATGCCTGCGTTAAGCACCAGTGTTGTGTTGTAAATTTTCCTTACGCGCTCGTGCTCGCCCGCGCCATAGTTAAAGCCAATCAGCGGACGCATGCCCTGAATAATGCCGTTGGCAGGCAGGTACAAAAAAGTTTGCAGCTTGTAATAAATGCCAAGCACCACAATATAGCTTTGAGAAAAAGCCGCAAGTATGGTGTTAAGTGAAGACACCAGCAGCGAAGGCAGCGCCAAGTTCAGTGTTGCCGGTATGCCAATGGCGTAAAGTTTAAAATCAAGTCCGGCGTCGCACGTTAAATACCTGCGACTCAGCCTGATGCGCAGCGGATAATTTTTATAAACAAACAAGTATATTAAAAGCGTTACTATCTGCCCTATGCCGGTTGCCACAGCCGCCCCTTCTATTCCCCATTCGGGAAACGGCCCGATACCGAAAATCAAAAGCGGGTCTAAAATAATGTTAGTTATGCAGCCTGCCATTAACGCAATCATGGTAACTTTCATATTGCCGACTGCCTGAAAGATTTTTTCAAACGCCAGCCCCAGCATGATTATCAGCGAAAAGCTGAAAGCAATATTGGAATAACGCACGCCCATATCTATAACCTGCGCATTATTTGTAAAAGCGCTTAAAAACTGCGGCATAATGGCAATGCAGGCTGCCATCAGCACCACACCGTGCAGGGCGGAAAGCGCCATGCCGTGCACCGCCGCGCGGTTGGCAGTTTCGCCTTCGCCCGCGCCAAGGTAATAGGCAATCAGCGCGTTAATGCCCACGCCAAAGCCAATGCTGACGGCGTTGATAAAATTCTGCACCGGGAACACCAGCGACAGCGCCGTCATGGCGTCCTCGCTGATTTGCGCCACAAAAAAACTATCCACAATGTTGTACAGCGAGTTCACCATCATGCTGATAACCATGGGCAGAGCCATTGAAGTTATCAGCGGCAGCACCGGTTCTTCCTTCATAAAATTTTCGTTCATATTCCCTCTCCTTCCGCTGCATTAAAAAACCACACAGCGCCCGCTAAGGCAACTGTGTGGCGAAAAGTGGCTATGCCAGAAAAATCCACAGCGAATTTTAGTATTTAGTTCTCTAAAAATATACCACAGCGGCGCACTGCTGTCAACAGGGCAAATTAAAACCCCGGCGGCGGAGCACCGGGGCCGGGGGAAAGTAGCTGCTTTAATGCAGCTTTATATGTTTTATTGTTCCGAACAAAATCCCTTATTTTAGACTGCAAATTTGTTTTATACGGCGCGGTGCGGTTTATTTCCGTTCAGCCTTCCGCGCTGCGTGGTTAATTATTTGGCAGGTTCTGCTTCAGGCATAACAGCCTGTGCAGATTCCTGTTTGCCGTTGCGTGCGGCAAAAATGGAAGCCAGAAGCGAACCGGTGATTTGGTGTACTACGCCGCCGATTGCACCGGGAACTGCTGCCATCGGGGTGAAGTGCAGAGTGCCGAGCGAGCAGGCAAGCGCTGCGTTCTGCATGCCAACTTCCAGCATAACGGTGGTGCACTGCGCTCTGCCCATGCCGGCTTTTCTGGCGAGCATCCAGCCAAGGGCGTAACCGCCGAAGTTTTGCAGCACTACAACCAGAACCATAACCCAGCCGAGCCTCAAGATGGTTTCGCCGTTTAAGGCAACCATGGCACCCATGATGGAAAGTACGCTAAATGCGGATACGAGAACCAAAAGTTTGGAGTATTTAACGACGAGTTTGTCGCCGACTGCTTTATGAACGAGGATGCCAAGCACGATTGGCAAAAGGATTACCTGAGATACGGATTTAAGCATTGCGAGGAAGGAAACTTCAACCCACTGGCCTGCCAGCATCCATGTTAAAAACGGGGTAAGCAGCGGTGCAAGCAGAGTAGTTGCGGTAGTAAGGCAAACAGACAAGGTAACGTCGCCTTTGGCAAGATACGTCATTACGTTGGAAGCCGTACCGCCCGGAGTGGTGCCGAGGAGAATCATGCCGATTGCAAGTTCGGGAGGAAGTTCAAACCCAACGGTTAAAACGTATGCGAGGAAAGGCATGATGGTAAACTGCCCTACGCAGCCGAAGAACACTTCCTTAGGACGGCTGAGCACCAGTGCAAAGTCGCTGGCACGCAGCGTCATGCCCATGCCGAACATGATAACGGAAAGGAGCAGTACAGTCTGCGAAGCCGCCCAGGTAAAGCCCTGCGGGAAGAAGAACGCTGCCACAACAACTGCAAATACGATGTAAGTAAGATATTTGCCTACGAATTCTGCCAATTTGTTCAATACACTCATTTTTCATTTCTCCTTTGAATAAAATAATTTGTTTAATAACAAACCGGCGATTGTAAAGCTTTTTTACCAACAAAAAAGGCTTTGCCTCTTTTGTAAGAGACAAAGCCGAATAGCTCTGCGGTACCACTCTTATTGCCGTAATAATACGGCCACTTTACCGGCATCACCGAAAGTTTCACAACTGACGTTCAATGCCTGACGCTGTAACGGTCGTCCTCCGGCCACACTTACACAGGCTTTTGCCCTTCAGCTGGCAGCTCATGGGGGATTTTCATAAAGTGCTTTGATCTTATCTCTCAGCTAAATGATAAGTTCTCTGGAATCTGGGCTTCTTTACTACTTTTCCCAATCAACGCAATTTGTTATTTGATGATGTTATTATAATAGGCACACAACACCTTGTCAACACTTTTGCGCTGATTTTTTTACATTTTTATTTTATAGGTTTGTTTTTAATGTAAAATTGTAACATGCGTTACAAACTAAAATCTTAATGTGTTTTAGTTTTTGGGCAATGTACACAAAATTAATTATTTTCTTTGGCAGGTTCCTCTTTTTTCTTTTCCTTTTTAGTATTGTATTCCTGCATTACGGCGTCCATATCGCCTTTCAGCCATAACTCAACAGCGTCAGCCATCTGCTTGACAGCTTCTTCAATTAACGGCTGTTCTTCTTTGCCGAAACGGTGCAGCACATGGCCGATAACTGCGCTCCGGGTGGCCGATGCCGATTTTAAAACGCGGAAAATCGCCCGTGCCAAGATGCTGCTGAATGGACTTAATGCCGTTGTGCCCGCCCGCGCTGCCTTTACGGCGGATGCGCAGTTTGCCGCAGGGTAAATCGAGGTCATCCTGAATAACCGCAATATCTTCCGGGTCGATATTGTAAAAATTGGCAAAAGCGCCCACGGCTTCGCCGCTTAAATTCATATAGGTGGTAGGTTTTATTAAAAATACCTTTTCGGGAATACGGTGTTCGGCGCACATGGCGCTGCGTTCATTTTTCCAGGTTGTAATGCCCCAGCGCTTTGCAAGTTCATCGGCCACCATAAAGCCGATATTATGGCGCGTGCCTTCATATTCTTTGCCAATGTTGCCAAGCCCAACTATCAGTTTCATGTTTACTCCTTAATGCAAAAATAAGGCCCGCCGCGCCTGCGGCAGGCCCATAAAGTTTATTATTTGTGTTTTTCAAACAGCTGGCTTACAGACCAGTTGTTGTAAATGCGCAGAATGGTTTCTGCCAGAATCGGCGCAATGGAAAGCACTTTAATTTTGGGGTGCTTTTTGGACGGCGGCAGCGGAATGGTGTTGGTAACAACAACTTCCGTAATATCCGACTGAGCAATGCGGCTTACAGCCGGGTCCGTCAAAATCGGATGCGTGCAGCATGCGTAAATTTCTTTTGCGCCAAATTTTTTAACAGCTTTGGCTGCTTCTACCAAAGAACCGGCGGTATCAATCATGTCGTCGACAAGAATTGCGGTTTTGCCTTCAACGTTGCCGATAAGATTCATAACTTCGGCTACGCCGGGTTCCGGACGGCGTTTGTCGATAATAGCCATGCCGCAGCCGAGGCGTTCTGCCATGGTGCGGGCACGGCTTACGCCGCCAAGGTCAGGTGATACAACGATGAGGTCCTCAAGATTTTTGCTTTTAATATACTCTGCCAGAATCGGCTGGCCGGGCATATGGTCAAACGGTACGTTAAAGAAGCCCTGAATCTGGGCTGCATGCAGGTCGATTGTTACAACGCGGGTAATACCTGCACATTCCAGAAGGTCTGCCATCAGCTTTGCGGTAATAGGTTCGCGGCCGCGTGCTTTGCGGTCCTGACGGGCATAACCGTAATACGGAATAACTGCGGTAATGTGGGAAGCGGAAGCGCGTTTAAACGCATCAGCCATAATTAAAAGTTCCATTACGTTATCGTTAACGATAGGGCCGCAGGTAGGCTGCACAATAAAAATGTCCTTTCCGCGTACGCTTTCGTTAATCATAACCTGTACTTCGCCATTGTTAAAACGGTTGATAACGGCATCACCAACGGTTGTACCGAGATTTTCAGCAATCTCGCGTGCCAAATCAGGGTTTGCGTTACCGGTAAAAATCCTCATTCTGCTCTCATCTGACAACATGGTCATATCCCTCCAAGTATGATTGAGTTGTATAGGTATTAAATTTCCGTAACCTTATAAATATAGTATACAACTTTTTACACAGGTTTAACAAGTAGTATAGCAAAATTTATCAGTCTTCGCGTTGTTTAGCTGCCCAGCCTTCAATGTTCTTCTGTTTGGCGCGGGCAATACCAAGTGCGTCCTCAGGCACCTCTTTGGTAATGGTGGAACCTGCGCCTACATAAGCGCCTTCGCCGATGGTAACAGGCGCAACAAGATTGCTGTTGCAGCCGATAAAAGCGTTGTCGCCAATAGTGGTGCGGTGTTTTTTCTTTCCGTCATAGTTAACCATAATGCAGCCGCAGCCAATATTTACGCCGCTGCCGATATCGGTATCGCCAATGTAGGAAAGATGCGGCAGTTTGGTGCCGTAGCCAACATGAGAATTTTTAACTTCAATAAAGTTGCCGATTTTAACCTTGTCTTCAAGCACGGTATCCGGGCGCAGATGTACATAAGGCCCCATTACAACTTTATTTTTAACGGTGCAGTCGTGCCCGTAGGTAAACTGCATTTCCACTTCATTGCCAACTTTAACATTGGTAAGGCGCACGGAAGGCCCTATTACGCAGTCAGTGCCGATTTCCGTATTGCCTTCCAGCCAGGTGTACGGGTAAATAACGGTATCATTGCCGACTTTAACATCTTCGCCGATAAAGGTGCTTGCGGGGTCCATAACGGTTACGCCGCTGTCCATCAGCGCACCGAGCACGCGAGTGCGCAGTTCGGCTTCTGCTTCCGCCAGCTGGCGGCGGCTGTTTACGCCCATTACCATGGCGTTATCGGCAGTAATGGCGGCGCCTACTTTTTTGCCCATGCCGTTTAATTTGGCAAGCACATCGGTTAAATAATATTCGCCCTGCGCGTTATCGTTGGTTAAGGTATGCAGAACTTCAAACAGAAGCGGTGCTTCAAAGCAGAAAATACCGGTGTTGATTTCGGTAATGGCCTTCTGTTCCGGCGCAGCGTCTTTTTCTTCAACAATGCCTGCCACATTGCCTTCCGCATTGCGGATAATGCGCCCATAACCGTAAGGGTTGGGCATAATTGCGGTAAGCACGGTGGCCGCAGCGCCGCTTTGTACATGCTCGTCATAAAATTTACGCAGTTCTCCGGCGTCCAAAAGCGGAGTGTCGCCGCAAAGAACCATAACGGTTCCTTTAAAATCTTTCAGTTCGGCTTCAGCCTGCATTACGGCATGGCCTGTGCCAAGCTGCTCTTTTTGGTATACGCTTACGGCCTGATTGCCGATGAGTTCGTTTACAAGTTCTGCGCAGTGGCCGGTAATAACTACTTTTTTAGCGGCACCGGCGCCGTCTGCGGCGTTAAGCACTCTTTGCAGCATGGCTTTGCCGCCAACTTTATGCAAAACTTTCGGCAGTTTGGATTTCATGCGGGTGCCCATACCGGCAGCTAAAATTACAGCAACAAGTTCTGACAATTTCTATACCCCATTTCTTATTTTTTCTTGCGTTCAGCGCTTTCAAGCATGTCTTTCAGCAAAGTATGCTCGGCGTTTTCCATGTGCAGGCGGGCAGCGTTCTGCGCTCTGTCAACATCATGGGCCGCAATGCTGTCCACCAGAATGCGGTGTTCTTCCATAGTATTCTGCAAACGCCCCGGATACATCATGGAACGGCGGCGTATTACGGTAATCTGCTCGCGCAGATTGTTAATAATGCCTGCCAGGCGTTTGTTGCGGCTGGCTTTATACAAAACATCATGGAACGCGGTATCAATTTCTACGATTTTTTCAATATTGCCGTCTTCAATATGCTGGCCTATTTCTACCAGCAGGCGCTGCATTGTTTCCAGCTCCTCGTCGCTGATGCGTTCGGCGGCAAGCCCTGCGGCCAGCACTTCAAGGCTAGTGCGTATTTCGTAAACTTCGTTAATGTCTTTAATGGAAATATCGGCCACATAGGTGCCGCGGCGCGGTATCATTACCACGCACCGGCGTACGGCTGACGCCCATTTCATCAGCCAGCTGAATTTCCATCAGCCTTTCGCCCGGGCTGAAAACGCCGTCAACAATCGCCTGGCGGATGGTTTCGCATACCAGTTCGCGCAGCGGCCGGTAGCTGTCAAGCTGAATAGGGCTTAAATGTCCGCTCATTTATATTACACTCCTTTTCACAGTTGTGGCAATCGCTGTTTCCAGTTTCCATGCCTGCAATGCTTCTATAATTTTCTGTGCTTCCTGTGTGCTGCCTGCAACGGCAAACACAGTCGGCCCGCTGCCACTCATAAGCGCGTACTGCGCTCCTGCGGCAAGCATTTCTTTTTTTATTTTGTTAATTTCAGGGTATCTGGCGCAGGTTACGCCCTCCAGCGCGTTGCCCATGCCCGGCAGCGGCAACACGGCATTTTCTTTTAAAAGTGCTGCTTTCAGCGTTCCAATATCAGGATGCTGCGGCTCTTTCAAAGAATCAAATTCCTTATACACCCAGGCGGTGGATACTGCCTGCTGCGGTTTGGCAAGCACAATAACTGCCTCCTGCGGCTCCGGCAGTGCAGTTAATATTTCTCCGCGCCCTTCAGCAAGGGCTGTGCCGCCGCAGATGCAGAACGGCACGTCGCTGCCTATTTCAGCGGCAAGTTCTTCAAGCTGCGCCGCATTAAGGCCAAGCTGCCATAAACGGTTCAGCCCGCGCAGCACTGCCGCAGCGTCGCTGCTGCCTCCGGCAAGACCTGCTGCCATAAAAATATGCTTATCA
>OMEV01000841.1_pt1 | contig 16908 bp, 17 predicted proteins | sample 1645491 | NCBI WGS metagenome assembly OMEV01 (sample SAMEA103958122, study PRJEB25191) | human gut metagenome | biome: human-associated habitat [ENVO:00009003]; feature: intestine environment [ENVO:2100002]; material: feces | place: Germany | collected 2013/2015
AAAATCGACTCTGCTTCGTACAATCGGAGGACTCCTGACAAAAGAGGGAAAAATTGTTTCCGGAGATATCTGGATGGGAGAACAGAATCTGATACAGCTTTCAGAGAAGGAATGGTGTGAAGTCCATGGAAACAAAATGGGTTATATTTTTCAGAACCCGGAACAGTCATTAAGCCCGCTTGCCAAAATCGGGAAACAGTTTGTGGAATGCCAAAATATGCATGCAAAAACAGCGGGGAAAAAAAGCAAAAAAGAGATTTTAGAGGATGCGGAAGAGCTTTTAAAAGAGCTTCGATTTGAAAACCCGCAGCGCGTTTTAAAATCATATCCATTTGAATTAAGCGGAGGAATGTGTCAGCGTGTTGCAATTGCGCTTGCGATTATGAATCAGCCGTCCCTTTTACTGGCAGATGAACCGACCAGTGCGCTGGATGTCGCCTCACAGGATATGACGATCGAGACGCTGCTCGCACTGCGGAAAAAGACAGATCTTTCGATTCTGCTGGTGACACATAATATGGAAGTTGCAAGAAGACTTGCCGATGAAATCGGCGTTATGTATCAGGGCCGGATCATAGAATCGGGTTTGCCGGAAGAAATATGGAACGACCCAAAAGAGGATTATACGAAAAAACTGATTGCGGCAATTCCGCAGCCGGTGAAACTTGTACTCGATGAGGGATAGAGAAAGGTACGGAAATGGTATGGAAGCACTGCTTCGGGTGGAACATTTAAAAAAACAGTTTCACAGAAATTCAGATGGAACTTATGTATTAAAAGACATCAGTTTTGAAATGATGCCGGGAGAGTGTCTGGGGCTGATTGGAAACAGCGGAAGCGGTAAAAGTACAATCGTAAAGATCCTGACAGGCATTACGACGGCAACGAAAGGATGCATTTACCTGGAAGGAAAACAGATTTCCGGAAAAAGGACGCAAAAAGAAATTGGAAAAAAAGTGCAGATGATTTTTCAGAATCCGAAATCTTCCCTGAATCCGAAGATGACGATTGGGCAGAATCTGGATGACGCATTGCTTTATTACAGAAAAATTCCGAAAACAGAAAGAAAAAGGCAGTGTGAAGAGATTTTGGAACGTGTGCACCTTCCGGTGAGCTATCTCGCCAAATATCCATCGCAGATCAGCGGAGGGGAATGCCAGAGAGTCTGTATTGCCAGAGCACTGCTGCGGCATCCGGCGCTGTTGATTTGCGATGAAGCAACAAGCGCGCTGGATGTTTCGGTGCAGAAGGAAATCGTGGATCTTCTGAAAGAGATTCAACAAGAAGAGCATATGGCCATGCTTTTTATTTCCCATGATCTGGCGCTGGTAGCAAATGTCTGCGACCGGATTCTGATGCTTTTTGATGGAGAAATAAAGAAAATAAAGTGTGTGCCGGATGAAGCGCAATAAGCTGCAGCAGGGCCGGAGTATTTCAGCAGGAGGGCATGAGAGTCGTTTAGATGAGTTTTCATCATCTGGACGGCTTTTTCTGTTTCACCGTTCTGGTAAGCAGCGAAAATTGCTTCATGTTCGGCATCAATGCTCGTCTGGATGGCGGTTTCCTGGCTGTACTGGTTGGAAAAAATGGAAATGCCGCTTTTGAGGCGTTTGGCAGACTCGGTGAGTCGGGAATTGTTGCAATAGCGGTAGAAGACCAGGTGAAAATCATCGGAGCAGTCGTTCCAGGTTTTTATGTCCCCGCATTTTGCGGCTTCGCGCCCTTTGGCAAAAATAGAGGTCACTTCGGCTTTCAGCTTTTCTCCGCATTTGATCTTCTGCGTTAAAATATCGTCTCGCAGAATCTGATAAGTTTGTTCAGATAAGGTTGATTTATTTCATCCCATAAAAACTCTTGTTTTTGCTAAAGTCTGATTAAGATAGAAATTTCATTGTGTGTTTATTCTAACATGGAGCAGGAATCCATTCAAGATGGAAACAGAAAGCGTATTTGAAAAACCGACCTTGACAATTACCGTATTTGACAACAAAAAGAAAACGATTTATATTTATAACAGCGTTATATAACACTGTTATAAGAAGGAAGGTTAACTTGACAAAACCAATCGAAGGCGTTTCAGAGCGAATTTTATCCTGTGCAAAGGAGGGGTTTCTGGAAAAAGGATATGCGGATGCATCGCTTCGCACAATTGCGGCAAAAGCAGAGACAACCACGGGTTCTATTTATTCCCGGTTCCGGGACAAGGAAGGACTGTTTGGCGCTCTGGTGGAACCGGCAGCAGGAGGCAGAACGCTGAAAATTTTAAACGAATCAGATTGCGAATATTTTTTGAATGGAAATAAGCAAACAAACAATTGATTCGCGAGTTTATTGATTGAAAACACGCAAAAAAGCAATCGCAAAAAAATACGATTGATTTTTTGCGTGTTTTGCGTATAATAAAAGCATGAAAAAGTGGAAAGGATGTGAACAGAATGCGAGAAACACGGACCATGGAATTTAAAGAAACGATTACCAATACATTTCTGAAAACAGTAAGTGCTTTTTCGAATTATGACGGTGGAGTTATTCTGTTTGGAGTCGATGACGAGGGAAACAGTAAAGGCTTATCGGATGTAAAACAGTCATGCCTGGATATAGAAAATAAAATTAATGACAGTATTTCTCCACAGCCAGATTATAAACTGGAAACACAAAATAATGATAAAATTATCAAACTTACCGTACAAAGCGGTGCGCAGAAGCCGTATTTATATAGGTCAAAAGCATATAAACGAAATGATACCGCGACGATAGAAGTAGATACACAGGAATTTTCCAGGCTTGTTCTGGAAGGAAAAAATATCCGATTTGAAGAACTGCCATGCAAAGACCAGAATCTGACCTTTCAGATTTTACAGCGAAAGCTGAAAGAACATATTCAGATCGAAACCTTTAGCCAGGACACGCTGAAAACCTTGAATCTATACGACAATGCCAATGGATACAATAATGCCGCTGGTCTTTTGGCAGATCAGAACCACTTTCCGGGAATCGACATGGTCAGATTCGGCGAAAACATCAGTATTATCCAGAAAAGAGTAACATTTGAAAACAGATCGATTTTAGAGGTGTATGAGAAAGCGATTGAAATTTTCAGAGATTACTATCAATATGAGGAAATTAAAGGTGCGGACAGAAAAAAAATAGAAAAAATACCAGAAGCTGCATTTCGAGAGGCGATCGCCAATGGTTTGATTCACAGGATCTGGGATGTGGAATCGCAAATCAGAGTTCTGATGTTTGAGGATCGAATCGAAGTAGTTTCTCCGGGAGGTCTGCCGGCAGGTATTACAAAAGAGGAATATTTGTCCGGAAAACTTTCTGTTTTAAGAAATAGAAATCTGGCAAATGTTTTTTACCGGTTGGGATTTGTTGAGATCTTTGGAACGGGAATTATGAGAATCAGACAACTTTACGAAAAAAGCTTAAGAAAACCGGAGTTTGAAGTGTCAGAAAATGCGATTCAGATTGTACTTCCGGTCTGGGAAAGCAATCTGGATTTGACAGAAGATGAGAAAATGATATACGGGATATTAAGCAAAAACAGGTTGAAATCTATGGGGGAAATTGCACCATATGTTTCATTTGGAAGATCAAAAACGACAAAGCTTTTGAAAGAGATGGAGGAAAAAGGGATCATAACTGTGGAAGGTAAGGGACGCAACACGAAGTATAGTATAAAATAAAACTTGCGTATTTATAAAAAAAGTAGAAACACCGGCATTTTTCTTGGCAGAGAAACTTGCCGGTGTTATTATTTAACACTAGTAAATAGATAACGATATTAAATATTTGCGGAAGAAGAAGGGAAAAAGAGTGACAGAGAGTTTTGAAGAACTGTTTCGTGCATTGCATCAGTTTAAAAAGCTGAATGTGGTGTCCATGCTGCCGGACGAATTGACGAAGTCATTCAGACCAAGTCCTCGATTGAAGCTGCAGAAAATCCGGGAAAAGTGGAAGTCAAAAACGGTGTGGTTCGTTTCGAACATGTCAACTTCCGATATCCGGGTGCCGAGGAAGATGTGCTTCATGACATCGACTTTGTGGCAGAATCTGGAAAGACAACCGCGATCATCGGAAGTACCGGCTGTAGAAAATCTACACTGGTCAACCTGATTCCGCGTCTTTACGATGTAACGGGCGGATCCATCACACTGGATGGAAAAGATATCCGCAGGATCACAATGAAAGATCTGCGGGATGAAATCGGTTTTGTACCGCAGAAAGGTGTTCTGTTCTCCGGAACGATCGCATCCAACCTCCGTTTTGGAAAAGATGATGCGTCAGATGAAGAGATTGCAAAAGCAGCGGAAATTGCGCAGGCAACTGAGTTCATCGAAGCAAAAGATGACAAATACGAAACGCCGATCGCCCAGGGCGGAAGCAACGTCTCCGGCGGTCAGAAACAGCGTCTGGCGATTGCGCGTGCCATTCTGGCAGACAACAAGATTCTGATCCTTGTTATGAAAGACGGCGATATCATCGAGCAGGGAAATCACGAAGAGCTGCTCGCGGCAAATGGATTCTATGCAAATCTGTATAACTCGCAGTTTGAGGATGTTGTGGCATAGCAGATCCGTAAAAATTGAAAAATAGAAAGAGCCCGTTTGGAATATCCGATTGGCATATCCGGACGGGCTCTTTTGATGCGCGATAAACTAAAAAAGGAAAATGTGAAGAAATGGTGTAAAGTCGCTCAGAAAATGTGAATAAGATAGAAAAATTCCCTCTGATTTTGTGAAAAAAGTTGTTTTCCTTTGCGGTTAAGAATATAATAAAAGCATCAGAATAAGCAGAGGAGGTGCGCGAAAGAGATGCTTTATTTAAAACGAAAAATCGATTTTTTTCTGAGTGCATGGAAAAGCAATCCGGACCGGAAACCGTTGATTGTAAAAGGACCGCGGCAGGTGGGAAAAACCGAATCCATCCGGCGGTTTGGAGAGCAAAACTATAAAAGTGTGATCAGTATTAATTTTGTAGAAGAACCAAAGTATAAAATGATTACAACGGATGGATACAAAGCGGAAGGTATTATCAAAAATATTTCCAGGATTGATCCGTCAAAACGTTTTATAGAAGGCGAGACCCTGCTCTTTTTTGACGAGCTGCAGGAATTTCCGGAGATTGCAACTGCACTGAAATTCTTTAAAATCGATGGCAGATTCGACGTGATCTGCAGTGGCTCTATGATTGGGAACAATTACCGGAAAATTGAAAGCAACAGTGTTGGCTATAAATCCGATTATGAAATGTTTTCTCTGGATTTTGAAGAATTTTTGTGGGCGAAAGGATATGATGACAGCACGGTAGAGGATATGCTGGAACATATGCGGACGCTGAAGCCGTTTAATGAAGTAGAGATGGCGGTGTACAGTGAACTCTTTTTAGACTACTGTATTCTGGGCGGAATGCCGGCTGTTGTGCGGGAATTTGTCGAAAAGGGAACATTTGAGGGCTCACTGGAAGTACAGAGACAGCTGATTGCAGACTATAAAGAGGACATTCGCAAATATGCGGAAGGAATGGATCAGACCAGAATTTTAAATGTATTCAACCATATTCCGGTGCAGCTTGCCAAGGATAACAAAAAGTTTCAGATTTCAAAAGTGGCATCAGGAGCGAGATTCCGTGATTACCGCGGCTGTATCGAATGGCTGCATGATGCGGGAATGGTCAATGTATGCTATTGTATGAATTTTCCGGAATTACCATTGCAGGGAAATTATGATGAAACGAAATACAAGCTTTACTTCGCAGACAGTGGTTTGCTGGTAGCCATGCTTGATGAAGAAGCCCAGGTGAATTTAAGAAGCAATAAAAATCTTGGTGTATACAAAGGTGCGCTTTATGAGAATGTTGTCGGAGAAGCATTGGTAAAATCAGGTTACCGGCTGTATTATTATAAACGGGACGATTCTTCACTGGAGCAGGATTTTTTTGTCCGGACAGCAAATGCGCTGATTCCGGTCGAGGTTAAAGCACAGAATGGAATGGCAAAATCCATACGAACTTTAATCAGCGGGAAAAAGTATGCGGACATCCACTGCGGAATTAAATTTACAGGCAGTAACATGGGATACGGAGAGCAGATTTATACGTTTCCGTATTTTTGTGCTTTTTTGCTGAAAAGATATCTGGCAGGGGTGGATGAGAAAGCGTTCTTAGAAGGGGCTTACAGCAAGGATTCTCACATCTCTGCAGGTGATGAGATGAATTAAGTGAATGGAAATACAAAATGAAGCGAGGAAAAAATTATGGCAGACAAACACACAACAGAAAAACTCCTGGAGGGCGACCGCCTTTCGGGAAAAGTAACCTTATTTGCAAAAGTGACGATTTTGCCGGGGGATGAGCTTTCCTATCATGAGCATCACGGTGAGACGGAAGTATATCACATTTTATCAGGAGAGGGTCTGTACCAGGACAACGACAAGACGTATCCGGTGGAGGCAGAAATGACGACCTTCTGCGAGGACGGAAACGGGCATGCGATTTCCTGCAAAGGAGACGAGCCGCTGGTATTTCTGGCGATGATTCAGAAAAAAGAAGCATGATAAAAAATTCTGTCAGAGGAAAGGAAACTGTCGAAAGAGATTTTGAAAGAGAAGCTTTTTCGGCAGTTTTTTTGTTTCCATGCATACGAAGGGAACAGATGAGTGGCAGGTTCTGCAGGTTTGCTTGTAGGAAAAAACAGTACATGGTATGATGGAGTTACTATTTCGAGGGGGTGGCTGTATGAGCAGAAAGAAAAAGATGAAAATGGAGTACCGCTTTTATGAAGTGCCGGAAAAATGTCCGGTGCTGGCACTTCTGGGAGAAAAGTGGGTGCAGAATTACGGTTACCAGATTGATTACCTGCATTTTCATAATATGATGGAGATCGGCGTCTGCTATTACGGTGAGGGGACAATTGTCCTGGAAGATAAAGAAATTCCGTACGACGGGGGGCATTTACGGTAGTACCAAAGAACTTTCCACATACGACAAACTCAAGGAAAACAGTCTGTGCTCCTGGGCATGGCTGTTTATTGATGTGGAAGGCTTTATCACAAAACTGTATAAGGATAATTCGCGTATGGCACAGAAGCTGATTTCCCGCATCAACCAGAGGGCTCATTACTCGAAAAATGAGGACAGACCTGAGGTGGCGGAGCTGATCAAACTGATTATTAAATGCATGGATGAAAAAGAGGAATTTTATCTGGAAGAAGTAAAGGGGCTGACGCGGGCGCTTCTGATGCAGATTGCGAGATGGAATGAAAAAGATGAGACGCAGGAAAAGAATGCCATTCTGGATGATGCCAGCATTGCCCTGATTCTTCCTGCGCTCAATTATATCGGGGAAAATTTCCACGAGAGCATCCGGATTGAAGAACTTGCGGATGTGTGCCACATCAGTGAGACACATCTGCGCCGTATTTTTCAGGAATCCATGCGGATGCCGCCGGTGGAATATATCAACTGGGTTCGGATCCGGGCAGCGTGCAAAGAGCTGAGAAAGACAAATGCCTCCGTAAGTGACATTGCACTGCACTGCGGATTCACAACAATATCCACTTTTAATCGTAATTTTCGAAAGATTCTCGGCGTTTCGCCCCAGCAATGGCGGAGGGCACCGGAACATTACGAGCAGAATTTGTTGAAATTTGACATAAAAACACAGGAAGGATGGTGAAACAAAGTGAAAATATCTATAGATAGTTGAAAATGCATAGGATAGAGTCGAATATGCGCACAACAGACGAAAGAATGTTGTTATAATTTGTACATGTTGAGGGTATAAAAACCTAAAAAATGTACAAAACAACCAAAAGACTTTTAAGCGATATATGTGAAAAAGTCAGGTTGTAAAATAACATCTTAAGGAGGATGTGCAATATGGCTGCATGTGGTTCCAGCGGAGGAACTACAACAAGTTCCAGCAACGGCGGAAACGATGCATCAGCAGCAGATGACACCACTGCAAAATCAGAGAGCAGCGACGTAGTAGAAGGTGGTTCAGATGATGACAACACCTTAACCGTATGGACCTGGGACCCGAACTTCAACGTTTATGCGATCCAGAAAGCAGCTGAGATTTACGCACAGGATCACGAAGGCTTTAAAGTAGAAGTCAGCGAAGTACAGTCCGATGACATTGAAACCCGCCTGACCACAGCAGTTTCTGCAGGAGACTTAAGTACTCTGCCGGATATCTTCCTGATGCAGGACAACTCCTTCCAGAAATATGCAACCAACTACCCGGACATTTTCACAGATCTGACCGATTCCGGTATCGACTTTGGTGAATTCTCATCCGCAAAAGTTGCTTACTCTACACTGGATGGAAAGAACTACGGAATTCCGTTTGACAATGGCGCTGTGATCGAGTGCCTGCGTACCGATATGCTGGAAGAGGCAGGCTTTACCGTAGATGATTTCACAGACATTACCTGGAATGACTTTATGGAAAAAGCAAAAGTTGTCAAAGAGAAAACAGGCCAGCCAATCCTGACATCTCAGGCCGGATCTCCGGACCTTGTTATGGAAATGCTGCAGTCCTGCGGTGAGTCCCTGTTCAACGAGGACGGATCCGTAAATATTGTAGACAACAAAGCATTAAAACCAATCCTTGAGATCTACAGCCAGATGGTAAAAGATGGTACTCTGGTAGAAGTTACCGACTGGGATCAGTATATTGCATCCATCAACAACGGAACCACAGCAGGCGTTATCAACGGATGCTGGATCATGGCTTCCATCACAGCAAATGACGATCAGTCCGGTAAATGGGCGCTCACCAATATGCCAAAACTGGACGGCATCGACGGAGCAACCAACTACTCCAACAACGGTGGTTCTTCCTGGGCAATTTCTTCCAACTGCAAGAAAACCGATCTTGCCATTGACTTTATGAAATCTACCTTCGCAGGCAGCACAGCTCTTTACGATGACATCATCGCAAAAGGCGCTCTGGCAACCTGGGCACCGGCAGGAGATTCCGAAGCATATGCACAGCCAGTTGCATTCTTCAGCGATGATCCGGTTTATGCAAAAATCGTTGATTTCGCAACCAAGACTCCATCCAACATCACTGGAGCATTCTACTACGATGCACGCGATGCTGTCGGAACCGCACTTTCCAATATCATCCAGACAGGAGCAGATATGGACAGCGAACTCCAGACTGCACAGGAAACCGTAGAGTTCAACATGGGTAACTAAGATTTCTCATATTGTAAAAAAGTAGGACGATAAGAAACGGGTCTGCTTCTAGACAGACAGAAGCAGGCCCGTTCTGTATCTGCCCCGGGGTGGGCTTGAAAAATGATTTCTGCAGGAGAACATGCGATGTTGTCTGCAAAAAGATTTTTTCAAGCGTACCTCGCAGCGAAAAAAGAAAGGAAGATTCCATGAGCAGCCAGAAGAAAAAAGGAATGAACTTGGAAAGAAAACAGAATTTTACCGGATGGGTTTTTCTGCTTCCGGCAACGATTCTGATCGCATGGATGAGCTTTTATCCGATGATTCAGGCATTTATCCTGTCTTTGCAGACCGGTATGGGCATTAACCTGAAATTCAACGGATTTGCAAACTATGCGCGTATTTTAAAAGACCCGACTTTTAAACAGACTTTAAGTAACACCTTCCTCTACCTGATTATTCAGGTGCCGATCATGCTGATCCTTGGTCTGATGTTTGCATCGATGCTGAACAACAAAGATCTGCGTTTCAAGGGACTGTTCCGTACCTGTATTTTCCTGCCGTGCGCAACATCGCTGGTATCTTACGCAATGATTTTCCGTTCCCTGTTTGCAAACGATGGATTTATCAACACCGTTCTGCGTGGACTTGGCATGCATCCGATCATGTGGTTCTCCAATGCCTGGACAGCCCGTGCCGTTATCATCATCGCATTGGTCTGGAGATGGACGGGATACAATATGGTATTCTACCTCTCCGGTATGCAGAACATTGAATACTCAATCTACGAAGCAGCAAAAATTGACGGCGCAAGCCCGCTGCAGACCTTCTTCAAGATCACCGTTCCGCTGTTAAAGCCGATGATCCTGCTGACCACGATTACCTCTACCAATGGTACGCTGCAGCTGTTCGATGAGTCCCTGAACCTGACAAACGGAGGTCCTGGAAAATCGACCATGACCATGTCTCATTACATTTACAACATGTCCTTTGTACAGAGTCCAAACTTCGGCTATGCGGCAGCAATGTCGATCCTGATCCTGATTATGGTTGCCATTCTGGCACTGATTCAGATGAAAGTAGGTGACGAGCGATAATGGGAAAAACAAAGAAATTCTTCATGTATCTGGTTTTAACGGTAGCATCCCTCCTTTCTGTATTTCCGCTGTACTATATGTTCTGCGCGTCTACGAACAGAAGTATTGATGTTATTGCCGGAAAACTGATTCCGGGTACTTATCTGATGGAAAACTTCAAGTCACTGATTGCGCAGCAGAACCTGCGTCTTGCACTGTGGAACTCGTTCCGGAATGCAACGGTACTGACGGTCCTTTGTCTTCTGGTCTGCTCAATCGCAGGTTATGGATTTGAAATTTATCATGACAAAGCGAAAGATGCGGTATTTACCGTGCTTCTGACTGCGATGATGATCCCGTTCGCAGCAATCATGATCCCGATGTTCCGTATGTTTTCACAGTTAAAAATGGTCAACACGATGGCAGCATTTATGCTTCCTTCGATTTCCACTCCGTTTATGATTATGATGTTCCGTCAGGCTTCCCGTTCTTTCCCGCACGATATCATCGAAGCGGCAAGACTGGATGGTTTAAGCGAGACAGGAATTTTCTTCCGCATGTATATGCCGACCATGAAATCGACCTATGCGGCAGCAACGATCATCACCTTCATGAATGCATGGAACAACTATCTGTGGCCAAAGGTTATCTTACAGAACAATGATTCCATTACCATGCCGATGCTGGTAGCGAACCTGCTCGGCGGCTACACTGTAGATTATGGCGTGCTGATGCTCGGCGTATTCATCTGTACGATCCCGACAGCAATCATTTTCTTCTGCTTCCAGAAGAGCTTCACAGAAGGTATCACAGGTGCTGTAAAATAAGAAAAAGAATCGAACAGAAAAGGTGGATATTTGGATGAATATCCACCTTTTTTCAAAAGATCAAAGAAAATAAAATTCCAGAAGGAGGAAAATAAAAATGGGTGTATTTCAGTATGAAAAAGTGAAGGACCCGACGTATTATGGAGAGAACCGGGTACCGGCGCATTCCGATCACAGGTATTATGGATCGGTGGAAGAAATGGAGCAGCATGTGGAAAACTTCCGTCACAGTCTGAATGGACTGTGGAAATTCCACTATGCAAAGAACTACGAGAGCACGATTCCGGGATTTGAGACACCGGAGTATGACTGCACAAAATGGGATGATATCCGCGTGCCGGCGCATATCCAGATGGAGGGATACGACGCACCGCAGTATGCCAATGTGCAGTATCCGTGGGAAGGAAGAGAAGAAATCCAGCCGGGCGAGATTCCGGAGCGGTTCAATCCGACGGCTTCCTATGTGAAATATTTTGAAGTGCCGGATCAGATGAAAGGAAAACGGCTTTTTGTTTCCTTCCAGGGAGCAGAGAGCGGTATTGCCGTATGGCTGAACGGAACGTTCCTTGGCTACAGCGAGGATACGTTTACTCCGTCCGAGTTTGAACTGACCCCGTATCTGAAAGAGGGCGAAAATAAACTGGCTGCGCAGGTTTTCAAATGGACGAGCGGAAGCTGGTGCGAGGATCAGGATTTCTTCCGTTTCTCCGGTATTTACCGTGATGTGTATCTGTACACGATTCCGGAGGTTCACGTTTCGGATCTGAAAGTACAGACGCTGCTGGATGATACGTTTACGAAGGCAGATCTGGTCATTGATACGAAAACGATCGGAAAAGGAAAAGTGAAAATTACCCTGTCAAAAGACGGAACGGCACTGCAGAGCACCGAAGGTGTGCTGGATGGGGAAACACAGTTTGTTCTGAAAGTCGATCACCCGGAACTGTGGTCCGCAGAGACACCGGTGCTGTATGATCTTCTGCTGGAAGTCACCGCAGAGGATGGAACGGTGCAGGAACTGATTCCGCAGAGAGTCGGATTCCGCCGCTTTGAGATGAAAGACCACATCATGATGCTGAATGGAAAACGCATTGTCTTTAAAGGCGTCAACCGCCACGAGTTCAGCTCCGTATCCGGCCGTGTTGTTTCGAGAGAAGAGCTGATCAAAGACCTGACAACGATGAAACAGAACAACATCAATGCAATCCGTACCTGCCATTACCCGGATGCGGTCGGCATTTATGATCTGTGCGATGAATACGGTATTTACATGATTGCAGAGTGCAACATGGAGTCCCATGGAACGAGAGATACGGATGCCGTACGGAACGGGGATTTCTCCGGTGTCGTACCGTGCGACCGTCCGGAGTGGATGGACTGCATGCTGGACCGTGTCAACTCGATGTATCAGAGAGACAAAAACCATCCGGCGATTCTGATCTGGTCCTGCGGAAATGAATCGTTCGGCGGAAAGGTTATTTTTGAAATGTCTCAGTTATACCGGAAGATGGATCCGACCCGCCTTGTCCATTATGAGGGAGTGAACGATGACCGCAGATACAACGACACCAGCGATATGGAAAGCCGGATGTACACCACCGTCAATGAAATCCGTGAATTCTTGTCGAAAGACAGAAGAAAACCGTATGTCTGCTGTGAGTATGCACATGCGATGGGAAATTCCTGCGGCGCCATGAAGAAATATATGGATCTTGCCGAGGAAGAACCGCTGTTCCAGGGCGGCTTTATCTGGGATTATATCGACCAGTCAATCTACAAAAAAGACCGCTACGGAAAAGAGTTCCAGGCGTACGGCGGTGATTTTGACGACCATCCGTGTGATTATAACTTCAGTGGAAATGGTATCGTATACGGCGGCGAGCGCGACGCGTCTCCGAAGATGCAGGAAGTAAAATTCTGCTATCAGAACATTGCTGTGGATGTACAGAAAGACAAAGCAGTTGTAAAAAATAAGAACCTGTTTGTGAATACCGATGCGTTTGACTGCGTGGTAATTCTCGAAAAAGAAGGAAAGAAACTGAAAGAAGTGCCGATGGAAGTTTCGGTGGAGCCGCTTTCGGAAAAAACGGTGGAGCTGCCGATCGCGGTACAGACACTTCCGGGAGAGTATGCGGTGACCGTTTCCTTCCGCCTGAAAGAAGATACCGTATGGGGCAAGCGCGGCCATGAAGTTGCATTTGGACAGGGCGTTTATGAAGTGGAAGCACCGGCGAAAGCAGAAAAACCGGCGAAATTTGAAGTGATCCGTTCCAACCATGATTTTGGTGTGCGCGGCGAAAATTTCGATGTGATGTTCTCCGATCTGAACGGCGGACTCGTATCGTACCGTTACGGCGGCGTTGAGATGATCAAAATGATTCCGAAACCGAACTTCTGGCGTGCGCCGATCGACAATGACTGCGGAAGCCTGATGCCGATGCGTTACAGCCAGTGGAAGATTGCTTCGATGTATCTGTCCCACAAATATCCGAACGGCAGCCATTATCCGGGACTGTATGCACCGGAAATCGAAGTACACGAGGACTGCGCAGAAGTCAGCTACCGCTATGTAATGCCGACCACACCGGCGAGTGAGTGCCGTCTGACCTACCGTGTCTTCGGCGATGGAAGCATTCAGACGACGCTGACGTATGATCCGGTGAAAGAGCTCGGCGATATGCCGGAATTCGGCGTGATGTTCAAACTGGATGCCGATTATGACAACGTTACCTGGTACGGCATGGGACCGGAGGAGACGTATGTGGACCGCTGCGCCGGAGCAAAGCTTGGCGTTTATAAGAATAAAGTCGAAGACAATATGGCGAAATATCTCGTTCCGCAGGAGTGCGGCAACAAGGTTGGTGTACGCTGGGCAACCGTGACGAACCGCAAGGGCCGCGGTATGATGTTCAGCGGCGACAAGATGGAATTTTCCGCACTGCCGTACACACCGCACGAGCTGGAAAATGCGATGCATCCGTATGAACTGCCGCAGGTACATTACACCGTTGTGCGCGTGGCAAAACAGCAGATGGGTGTCGGAGGAGACGACAGCTGGGGTGCACAGACCCATCCGGAATACCTGATTTCGGTTGACCAGAAACTGGAATTTACCTTTACATTCCGAGGCATTTGAGAATAAAAGGAGATTTTCATGAGACAGAATATAAATTTTGGAAAACTTCTGCATGGCGGAGATTACAATCCGGAACAATGGCTGGAATATCCGGAAATTCTGGAACAGGATCTTGCGTATTTCAAAAAAGCGAAAATAAATGAAGTTTCCCTCGGCATCTTTTCCTGGGCATTCCTGGAGCCGGAAGAAGGCGTGTTTGATCTGGAATGGCTCAAAAAAATGGTAGACCGCCTGTATGAAAATGGAATTTCTGTCATGATGGCTACACCGACAGCGGCAAGACCGCGCTGGATGGCACAGAAATATCCGGAAGTACTCCGCATGGATGCGATGCGGCAGAGAAATCTGTACGGAGAGCGTCATAACCATTGCTATACCTCGCCGGTGTACCGGGAAAAAACGAGAAAGATCAATACAAAACTGGCAGAAGCGTTCAGGGATCATCCAGGTGTCATTGCATGGCATATTTCGAATGAACTAGGCGGAGAGTGCCATTGTCCGCTCTGCCAGGAGGCATTTCGGAACTGGGTAAAACAAAAATATGGCAGTTTACAGGCCTTAAACCATGCATGGAACACGGCGTTCTGGAGTCATACATACCAGAGTTTTGATCAGGTGGAGAGTCCGTCGCCAAAAGGAGACGCATCGCTGCACGGACTGAATCTGGACTGGAAACGATTTGTAACAGATCAGACAGCCGATTTTGTGAAATGGGAGATCAGCGCGCTGCGGGATGCCGGTGCCAAACAGCCTACGACCATCAATATGATGTATGATTTCAAGGGACTGGATTATCACAAGTTTGCCGACATTGTTGATTTTGTTTCCTGGGACAATTATCCGACCTGGCATAAAGAGGCGGAGACGGTAACAGCGATGGATACAGGTATGCAGCATGACATTATGCGGAGCATTCAGAAAAAGCCGTTTTATCTGATGGAGAGCTGTCCGTCCGCAACAAACTGGCAGCCGGTCAGCAAACTGAAAAAGCCGGGCATGCTGCACGCCGCATCCATTCAGGCCGTGGCGCACGGATCAGACAGCGTCCTGTATTTCCAGATGCGCCAGAGCCGTGGAGCTTCCGAAAAGTTTCATGGAGCGGTGATAGACCATTATGGAGGAGATGACACCCGTGTATTCCGGGAAGTGACAAAGGTAGGAGAAACCCTGGCGCAGATGCAGGAACTTTCCGGTGCCATCTGCAGTCCGAAAGTGGCTGTGATTTATGACACCGAAAACCGGTGGGCACTGGAAGATGCGGCAGGGCCACGGAATCAGGGCCTGTTTTACAAAGAAACCGTGGAAAAATCATACCGCGCCTTCCGCAGACTCGGCCTGGATGTTGATGTCATCGATGAAACGCAGGGTCTTTCGGACTATCAGATCGTGGCAGCGCCTGTGGTTTATCTGCAGCGGGAAGGATGGGTGGAAAAAGTACGGCAGTTTGTGGCCGGAGGCGGCACTTTCCTGGCAACGTACTGGTCCGGAATTGTAGATGAGACGGATCTTTGTTTCCTTGGCGGAACGCCGCACGGACTGCTGGATGTAATGGGACTTCGGAGCATGGAGATTGACGGCCTGTACGATGGGGAATGGAACGAAGGAGTTCCGGTCCCGCAAAACCGTCTGCATCTGACCCGGACGTACCGGTGCAGCAATCTCTGTGAACTGGTGAAACCATCGACAGCAGAAGTGCTGATGACTTATGGAAAAGATTTTTATGCAGGAATGCCTGCACTGACAGAAAACCAGTATGGCGCAGGAAAAGCATATCAGATCTGTGCCGGTTTTGAACAGGGTCTGTACGATGAGCTCTGCGGAAAACTGGCAGAAGAAGCAGGTGTCACATCGGTGGTGAAAGAGATTCCGGATGGCGTGGAGGTTACAACGCGCGAAAAGAATGGAATCCGGTATGTGTTCGTACAGAACTTTAATCGGAATGCCGTGGAAATCAAACTTCCGGTCGAACAGTATCCGGTGTGGAACGGACAGTATGATGGAACAATCGGAAGCTGGGAAACAGTGGTGCTGAAAGAAAACAGTCCGAATTTCCGGGAAAAATAGAAAATAAAAATGTCTCAAAACAAAAGACTGGTTTTGAGACATTTTTTTTGCAAAAAACAAACGAATATCAGGCGGTTTCGGATTCTTCGGCGGAGAGTTTTTTCTTATAATTTTCTCCCCAGCTCCACATGGCATCCATGATTGGCTGTAGGCTGTAGCCCAGGTTGGTGAGGGTATATTCTACCCGCGGCGGAACTTCTGCATAAACTTTACGGCTGACGAGCCCGCTCTGTTCCATCTGACGGAGCTGGCTCGTCAGAACTTTCTGGGAAACGTGACCGATGGATTTTTTTAGTTCGCCAAAACGTTTGGTGCCGTCCATCAGGCTTTCGATAATCTGCACTTTCCAGCGGTCGCCCAGCATCTTTATCGTCGTTTCGGCAAGATTTAGAGAAACTTTTTCCATTGGTTTTATGCTCCTTTGTTGCGTTTGGCTTTGCTTCCCGGCTTTTGGCGCAAAAGTTCGGCATCAGGTTGGGCGCCAAGCATTTCCGGAAGCCTGCTGTGGGATAATTTAGGCGTTAAAACCGGAGTTGACAAGGGAAAAATCGGAATAATGCAATGTTTTTTGGGGAGAATGAGCTTTGGGGAGAAGAAACGGCGGGGAGGTTCGGCTGCC
>OMEV01000846.1_pt1 | contig 16772 bp, 12 predicted proteins | sample 1645491 | NCBI WGS metagenome assembly OMEV01 (sample SAMEA103958122, study PRJEB25191) | human gut metagenome | biome: human-associated habitat [ENVO:00009003]; feature: intestine environment [ENVO:2100002]; material: feces | place: Germany | collected 2013/2015
GGTGTCGGCCTTTTCCAGCAGGTTGTTGATGACGCCGATCTTGTCGGACACCTTGGCTCCGCCCAGCACCGCCACGAAGGGGCGCTTGGGGTTCTCCAGAGCGCCGCCCATGATCTCCAGCTCCCGGGCCACCAGCAGGCCGGACACGGCAGGCAGGAAGGCTGCCACACCGGCGGTGGAGGCGTGGGCACGGTGCACGGTGCCGAAGGCGTCGGAGACGTACAGCTCCGCCATGGAGGCAAGCTCCCGGGCAAACTCCGGGTCGTTCTTCTCCTCCCGGGGGTCAAAGCGCAGATTCTCCAGCAGCATGATCTGGCCGCCCTGCAGGGCCGCCGCCTTGGCCTTGGCGTCCTCGCCCACGATGTCCTGGGCGAAGATGACCTCCTGGCCCAGCAGCTGGCTCAGATGCTCCGCCACCGGGCGGAGGGTCAGGCTGTCCTTCCACTGGCCCTTGGGCTTGCCCAGGTGGGAGCAGGCGATCACCGCCGCCCCACGCTCCAGCAGATACCGGATGGTGGGAAGGCTGGCCACGATGCGCTTGTCGCTGGTGATGGCGTGGGTCTCCTTGTCCTGGGGCACGTTGAAGTCGCAGCGCAGCAGGATCTTCTTGCCTGCCACGTCCACGTCCATGATGGTTTTCTTATTGTAATTCATATCGGTCGCTCCTTTATGAAAATAATACGCGGGATCAATCGGCCATTTCGCCGCAGTGCAGCAGGCCGGGGAAGCCCTGCTGGCGCAGAGCCTCATAGGTCAGCACCGCCACGGAGTTGCTGAGGTTCAGGCTCCGGGCCGGGGAGACCATGGGCAGGCGGATGCAGCGGTCATAGTGGGCCAGGCGGAACGCCTCCGGCAGGCCCGCCGTCTCCTTGCCGAAAAACAGCCAGCACCCCTCCCGGAACCGGGCCTGGCAGTAGTCCTGGGGGGCCTTGGTGGTGGCCAGCCACAGGTCCTCCGCCGCCTCCGGGCGCCGCCGGAAGAAATCCTCCAGGTTTTCGTAGTCATACACGGACACCAGGTGCCAGTAGTCCAGTCCGGCCCGCTTCACGGCCCGGTCGGATATGTCGAAGCCCAGAGGGCGGATCAGGTGCAGGTCGCAGCCGGTGGCGGCACAGGTGCGGGCGATATTCCCGCAATTCTGGGGGATTTCCGGCTCAACCAGAACAATATGCACCATTTTCCCGTCCCTCCCTTCGGCCTTTGCCTGACATGACCAGCCTATTGTAATGCAATTCCCTAAAGAATGCAACCGGAAATTGTAAATTTTGGGCATTTTTTCTTAAAACGACAAAAAACCATCTGTGAATTGTATGGGATTTCCGGATTTTGCAGCAGATTTTGCAGACCGGAAAAATTATTGCCAGAAAAAAACGCAAAAATACTGGATTTTCACGCAGAGCATGATATAATGGGATGGATTATAGAAAGGGGGATGGTTCCCGTGAATTGTGAAATTGCGATTTTTGACCTGAAGGGTGCTCTGGCCCCCCAGGATAAGCCGCTGATGCTGCAGCCTGTTCTGTTCTGCCCGGTGCTGACCTGGGCGGCGCAGGAGCTTATGGACTGCGGCGTGCAGCGGTATTTTATTGTCTGCCCGGAGAACTGCCGCCAGGAGGTCCTGGACGACCTGCCGGGCTGTGACGTGACGTTTTTTGACCATGCGGAGGCGGCCCTTTCCGCCGCCGGCGGGGACGTGGTAATGGTCCCCGGGCCGGTGGTGCCGGTATACGGCCCGGAGGACGGACGCAGCGTGTATGCCGCCGACAGCCAGGTGCTGCTGGCCCGGCTGCGGGCTGGGACCCCTCTGACCGACTGCCCGGCGGAGGCGGCAGGCGTCCGCTCCCTGTGGAGGCCGCAGGCCCTGGCCCCGGCCTTCCGGCCCTTTGACTCGGCGGCGGCGCTGACGGCGGCCATGCCGGACGCCCGGGAGCTGATCCTGCGGCGGCTGGCGGAAAACGGGGTCACCGTGGTGGACCCCGCCGCCACCTATGTGGACCCCCGGTGCTCCGTGGCTCCCGGCGTCACCCTGCTGCCGGGCACCATCCTGCGGGGACACACCGCCGTGGACCGGGACAGCGAGATCGGTCCCAACTCCATGCTCCGGGACTGCCGGATCGGCCAGCGCACCACCGTGAATGCCTCCCAGCTCAATGACAGCACCGTGGGAAGCGACACCACCGTGGGGCCCTTCACCTATGTGCGCCCGGGGTGCACCATCGGCGACCACTGCCGGGTGGGGGACTTTGTGGAGGTGAAGAACTCCGTCATCGGCGACGGCACCAAGATCAGCCACCTGACCTATGTGGGCGACAGCGATGTGGGCCAGCGGGTGAACTTCGGCTGCGGCACCGTCACCACCAACTACGACGGCCACAAAAAGTTCCGCTGCACCATCGGCGACGACGTGTTCCTGGGCTGCAACACCAACCTCATCGCGCCGGTTACCGTGGGGGACCGGGCCTATACCGCCGCCGGGTCCACCGTTACCGACGACGTGCCCGATGGGGCGCTGGCCATCGCCCGGGCGCGGCAGACCAACAAGCCCGGCTGGGCCGACCGCCTGCGGGGCCTGTGGAAAAGGGACAAGTGAGGCTGTCAACAAGTGAGTATCGGCGTCAGCCGTCTCAGATAGATCAGTACCAAGAGAGATTTTTTTGAGTAAGATAGAAAGCGAGTGTGTAAAGAAATGATTTCTCATGGCAAGGACATCAAGGTGTTCACCGGTAACTCCAATCCCGCTCTGGCAAAGGAGATCTGCCAGATCATCGGCACCAAGCTGGGCGAGTCCGAGGTAAAGACCTTCGCCGACGGCGAGGTGTCCGTCTCCCTGTACGAAACCGTCCGCGGCAGCGACGTGTTTCTCATCAACTCCACCTGCAAGCCCGTCAATGACAGCCTCATGGAGCTGCTGATCATGATCGACGCCTGCCGCCGGGCCTCCGCCGGGCGCATCACCGCCGTGATCCCCTATTTCGGCTATGCCCGCCAGGACCGCAAGGCCAAGAGCCGCGATCCCATCTCCGCCAAGCTGGTGGCCAACATGATCGTGGCCGCAGGCGCGGACCGGGTGCTGACCATGGACCTGCACGCCAGCCAGATCCAGGGCTTCTTCGACATCCCCGTGGACAACCTGCTGGGCAACCCCGTCTTTGTGGACTACTACGCCAAGAAGTTCGGCGAGCGGGCCGAGGACATGGTGGTGGTGTCCCCCGATGTGGGCTCCGTGGCCCGGGCCCGGACCTTCGCCCAGAAGCTGCACATGAACCTGGCCATCGTGGATAAGCGCCGCCAGAAGGCCAACCAGTGCGAGGTTATGAACGTCATCGGCGACGTGGCCGGTAAGGACTGCATCCTGTTTGACGACATGGTGGATACCGCCGGTTCCCTGTGCAATGCCGCCAAGGCCATTGTGGAGGTGGGCGGCGCCAGGAACGTGTATGCCTGCGCCAGCCACGGCGTGCTGTCCGGCCCGGCTCTGGAGCGGCTGGAGGGCAGCAACATCACGGAGCTGGCCCTGCTGAACACCATTCCGGAGACCCAGGGCGCCGGGTGCAGCAAGATCAAGTATCTGTCCGTGGCTCCCATGTTCGGCGAGGCCATCGAGCGGATTTATCAGGAAATTTCCATTGCCAAGCTGTTCAACTGAGCATTTTTGTGATATAATAACCGGGCGATTTTTTCGCCCGGTTATTTTTACCGGCAGTTTTCCGATACAGGGGGATGTGACGCTATGTTTTTTCATCGCAGCGGCGGCGGGATCAGCTGGCTGCTGGTGGGCCTGGGAAATCCCGGGAACCAGTACGCCGCCACCCGGCACAACATGGGCTTTATGGCCCTGGACCGTCTGGCGGACCGGGAGGGCTTCCGCTTCAATAAGCTGCGCTTCCGGGCCTGGACCGGCCAGTGGAAGGTGGGGGACCGGCAGGTGCTGGTGATGAAGCCCCAGACCTATATGAACCTGTCCGGCGAGTCCGTGGGCGAGGCGGCCCGGTTTTACAAGATCCCGGCGGACCATGTGCTGGTCATCAGCGACGACGTGTCCCTGCCTGCCGGGAAGCTGCGGATCCGGGGCGGCGGCAGCGCCGGAGGGCACAACGGCCTGAAGAATATCATCCAGCACCTGGGCACCGACCGATTCCCCCGCATCAAGGTGGGGGTAGGCTCCCCCCGGCCCGGGGAGCACGACATGGTGGACTGGGTCATGGGCAAGCCCATGGGTGAGGACCGGACGGCGGTGGAGGATGCCCTGGACCGGGCAGGCGACGCCGCCAAGACCCTGATCACAGAGGGCATCGACCGGGCCATGAACCGGTTCAATTGACCATTTTAAGTTCTGTTACAGCTTCGGGGCGTATACTACAGTCGTATACGCCCCCGAGCGCGCTGCGGAGGAAGGGAGGTGCCCGGTGAAGGCGCTGATGAAGGAGCTGCTGCGCCTGACGGAGGTGCGGCAGCTGACAGAGGACGTAGAAAACGGCGTAAGCCCGGTGCTGATCACCGGCGTAAGCCCGGTGCACCGGGCCCAGGTGGAGGCGGCCCTGCATCTGGAAACCCGGCGGCCGCTGGTGGTGCTGTGTCCCGACGAGCGGGAGGCCCGGCGGCAGGCCGGTGACCTGCGGGTGCTCACCGGGGAGGAGCCGCTGGTGCTGCCGGCCCGGGAGCTGCAGTGGCGGCCCATGGAGGCCAGCCGCCAATGGGAAAACCGGCGGCTGGCGGCTCTGTACCGCCTGGGAAGCAGCCCCGTGGTGGTGACCACCCCGGAGGCCCTGGTGCAGCGGTGCATCCCGCCCCGGGTGCTGGAGCGGACGGTCCTGACCCTGGCCGTGGGCCAGCGGTGGGACCTGGGGGACCTGGCCCGGCGGCTGGCCGGAGCCGGATACACCCGGTGCGACCAGGTGGAGGGCCCGGGACAGTTCGCCCTGCGGGGCGGCATCCTGGACGTGTTCTCCCCGGGGATGGAGCAGCCGGTGCGCTGCGAATTTTTCGACGACGAGATCGACTCCCTGGGCATTTTCGACACCGCCACCCAGCGGCGGGTGGAAAACCGCCGGGAGGCCCTGCTGCTTCCGGCGGCGGAGGTGCTGCCGGTCTGGCAGGAGGGCCAGGCGGAGCAGGCGGCCCTGCGGCTGGAGGCCGCGGTGAAGCGCCTGGCCCGGAAGCAGGACACCCAGGCCCTGCGGGAGCTGCTGACCGCCGACGCCGCCCGTCTGCGCCAGGGCATGGCCCCCAACGGCCCGGACCGGTGCCTGGCGGCAGTGTATCCGGAAAAGACCACGGCCCTGGACTATCTGCCCGAAAACGCCCTGGTATGCGTGGAGGAAAGCGGCCGGACGGCGGAGGCCCTGCGGGGCTGGCTGTGGCAGCTGAAGGAGGACGTGTCCGCCGGAATGGAGGCGGGCTTTCTGGCCGGGGAGCTGGCGGATTTCGCCGCCTCGGAGCAGGAGCTGGCGGCCCGGCTGGAAAAGCGCCCCACGGTGCAGCTGGACAGTCTCACCACCGGCCGTCAGCTGCTGGCTCCCAAGGACCTGTTACAGCTGACGGCCAAGCAGCTGTCCAGCTACGGCGGGTCCCTGGAGCTGGCCTGCACGGACCTGACCCACTATCTCACCTCCGGCTATCGGGTGATGGTGCTGTGCGGCGGAGAGGTCCGGGCCCGGAACCTGCAGCAGATGCTGGCGGACCGGAAAATCCCCGCCGCCGTGGACCTGACCGGGGAGAAGGCCCCGGAAAAGGGCACGGTGCTCATCGCCGTGGGCGCTCTCTCCGCCGGGTGCGAATACCCGGAGGGGCGGCTGGCGGTGCTGACGGAGGGGCAGCTGACCACGCCCCTGTCCGGCCGGAGTAAAAAGCCCCGGCCCAAGCGGGACAGCAATCAGCAGAAGCTCCAGTCCTATACGGACCTGACCCCCGGGGACCTGGTGGTCCATGCCCACCACGGCATCGGCCGGTTCGTGGCCATGCTGCGCCTGCCGGTGGACGGGGTGGAGAAGGACTATATCAAGATCGCCTACGCCGGGCAGGACGTGCTGTACGTCCCGGCCACGTCCCTGGACCTGGTCAGCAAGTATATCGGCCCCGGCGAGGACAACGAGCGCACCAAGCTCAACAAGCTGGGGGGCACCGAGTGGGCCAAGACCACCCGGAAGGCCAAGGCCGCCGCCAAGGACCTGGCGGAGGGGCTGATCCGGCTGTATGCCCAGCGGCAGCGGCTGGCAGGCCATGCCTTCTCCCCGGACAGCCCCTGGCAGCAGGAGTTTGAGGACGCCTTCCCCTATACGGAAACCGACGACCAGCTGCAGGCCATCCGGGACATCAAGGCCGACATGGAGCAGCCCCGGCCCATGGACCGGCTGCTGTGCGGCGACGTGGGCTACGGCAAGACGGAGGTGGCCCTCCGGGCGGTGATGAAGTGCGTGCTGGACGGCAAGCAGGCCGCCATTCTGGTGCCCACCACCGTTCTGGCCCAGCAGCACTATGCCACGGCGGTGAACCGGTTCCGCTCCTTCCCGGTGAACATCGAGGTGCTGTCCCGGTTCCGGACCCCGGCCCAGGTGCGGGACATTCTGGCCCGGACCCAGGCGGGAAAGGTGGACCTGCTGATCGGCACCCACAAGCTATTGCAGAAGGACCTGCAGTTTCACGACCTGGGCCTGCTGGTCATCGACGAGGAGCAGCGCTTCGGCGTGACCCACAAGGAAAAGCTCCGGGAGCGGGCCAAACAGGTGGACACCCTGACCCTGTCCGCCACCCCCATTCCCCGGACCCTGAACATGGCCCTGTCCGGCATCCGGGACATGAGCACCATCGAGGAGCCGCCCCACGACCGCCAGCCGGTGCAGACCTATGTGGTGGAGCATGAGTGGCCCGTCATCGCCGAGGCCATCCGCCGGGAGCTGAGCCGGGGCGGGCAGGTGTACTACCTGCACAACCGGGTGGAGAACATCGAGTCCACCGCTGGGCGGCTGCGCCAGTGGCTGGGGGAGGACGTGGCCATCGGCATTGCCCACGGGAAAATGGCCGAGCGGGAGCTCAGCTCCGTGATGCAGCAGATGGCCGACGGCGAAATTCAGGTGCTGGTGTGCACCACCATCATCGAAACCGGCATCGACATCCCCAACGTGAACACCCTGATCATCGAGGACGCGGACCGGCTGGGCCTGTCCCAGCTGCACCAGATCCGGGGCCGCATCGGCCGCAGCGCCCGCCGGGCCTATGCGTACCTGACCTACCGCCCCGGGAAGGTGCTGACGGAGGTGGCCTCCAAGCGGCTGTCCGCCATCCGGGAGTACGTCACCTTCGGCTCCGGCTTCCGCATCGCCATGCGGGACCTGGAGATCCGGGGGGCGGGCAACCTGCTGGGGCCGGAGCAGTCCGGCTATCTCATGAGCGTGGGCTATGACATGTATCTGAAGCTGCTGAACGACGCGGTGCTGGAGCAGCAGGGGAGGGGAAAGGACATCCGCCCCGACTGCTCGGCGGACCTGGCCACCTCGGCCCACATTCCGGAAAAATATGTGTCCTCCCCCCGGCAGCGGATGGACCTGTACCGCCGGATGGCGGCCATCCGCACCACGGAGGAGGCCTCGGACCTGGTGGACGAGCTGACGGACCGTTACGGCGACCCGCCCAAGGCGGTGATGGCCCTGCTGGACGTGGCCCTGCTGCGGGCTGCGGCGGCGGAGGTGTTCATCACCGATATCACCCAGAAGGCCGGTGTGGTGGCCTTCACCTTTGACAGCCGGGTGGATGTGCCCAGCCTGATGGCCGTGTGCACCATGCCGGGCTATCGCAGCCGCCTGCGGCTGTCCGCCGGAGAGCCGCCCCGGCTGCAGCTGCACCTCTCCCCGGGGGAGGACGCCCTGGCCGCCGCCGGGAAGCTGACGGAGGAGCTGCGGCTGAAAAAAGAAGAACTGGGCAAAGCCCATGAAGGAGGAGCAACATGAAAAAATCCCTGATCCGTCTGGCCGCCTCGGTGGTCCTGTCCGTGGCGCTGGTGGCGGTGATCTCCGCCAGCGGGATCCTTACCAACGGCCACCGCAGCGACGGCCTGTTTTACCAGGCCTCCGGCATCCGGCCGGACGCGGAGCTGCTGACCGTCAACGGCGAGACCATCGACGCCGAGGAGTATCTGTACTGGGTGGCCTACGACTGCGAGTATCTGTCGGCCAACGTGTCGGACCTGGACTTTGACGCGGAGCTGTCCGACGGCATGACCTACGGGGCCTATGCCAAGCAGGACGCCTTGGAGACGGTGAAGCTGTACGCCGTGATCCGCCAGTGGGCCAGGCAGGGGAACGTGACCCTGACCGACTCCGACCGGGAGGCCCTGGAAAAGCAGCGCCAGCAGTATATCAACTACTACGGCAGCCAGGAGGCCTATCTCAAGCAGATCCAAGGCATGGGTGTGTCGGAGACCATGTTCGACAGCATCAACCAGGGGTACTATCTGTACGCCGGGGTGCGCCAGGCCTTCTGCACCGAAGGAAGCGCCCTGTATCCCGCCCAGGAGGACATTGACGCCCTGGCCAAGGACAGCGGCTACGCCACCTGTCTGCTGCTGTACTGGCCCCTGGACGGGGAGGACGACGACAACACCCGCCTGGCGGCGGAGAGCTTCGCCCAACAGCTGCGGGATTCCCAGGACGTTGCCGCCACCTATCTGGACCTGGCGGCCCAGCTGGGCATGGAGAACGTGACGGAGGAGGGAGTCACCGCCTCCGCCGGGGACATGGGCGAGACCCTGGCCGCCGCCGTGGCGGCCCTGGAGCCGGGCCAGGTCAGCGGCGTCATCGAGACCGATAACGCCCTGTATGTGGCGGTGGGCCGGGAGCTGAACCGGTCCGCCGTGGTAAACGCCCTGTTTGAAACCCGGATCAAGGACGCCGTGGCAAACGCCCAGGTGGACTACAACACCCGCCTGTATAACAAGCTCAACGTGGGCGACTTCTATACCAAGCTCCAGGAGGCCCGGGCGGCCTTGTCATAAAATTAACCAGCTTGTTAATTTTTAGTCAAACCACCAAAGAAATCCAGTCAAATCCTGTTCAGTTCCACGATTTTTGCGATTCCGAGCATTTTGGAGTTGACTATTCGCCCCAAAATGACTACGATATAGGTACAGAAGTAAAAACCCAAAACCAAATGTAGGAGGAAATTACCACTATGAAAGATTTGTATGTCGTCAATTGCTGCCGTACCGCTATCGGCTCCTTCGGCGGTTCCCTGAAGAACACCCCTGCCGCCGAGATGGGCGCCGTGGTGGTGAAGGAGGCCCTCAAGCGCGCCAATATCGCCCCCGAAAACGTGGATGAGGTCATGTTCGGCTGCATCCTGACCGCCGCCCAGGGCCAGAACGTCGCCCGCCAGGTGGCCATCAAGGCCGGTATCCCCTACTCCGTTCCCGCTTACACCGTGGGCATGGTCTGCGGCTCCGGCATGAAGTCCGTCATCGAGGGCGCCCGCTCCATCCTGGCCGGTGATTCCGACGTGGTGGTCTGCGGCGGCACCGAGAACATGAGCGCCGCTCCCTTCGCCTCCCTGGACGCCCGCTGGGGCGCTCGCATGGGCGACAAGAAGCTGGTGGACACCATGATCAAGGACGGTCTGTGGGACGCTTATAACAACTATCACATGGGCACCACCGCCGAGAACATCAACGACATCTGGGGCATCACCCGCGAGGAGCAGGACGCCTTCGCCGCCGCTTCCCAGCAGAAGACCGAGGCCGCCCAGGCCGCCGGCCGCTTCGACGACGAGATCGTCCCCGTGATGATCAAGGTCAAGAAGGAAATGGTCCCCTTCGCCAAGGATGAGTATCCCAAGGCCGGCGTCACCAAGGAAGGCATCGCCAAGCTGCGCGGCGCGTTCCCCGTCAGCCCCGAGTCCCCCAACCCCCAGGTGGTGAACACCTTTGAGCCCACCGGCATCCAGGAAGCCGCCGACAAGGGTCAGCCCCGGGTCACCGCTGCCAACGCCTCCGGCATCAATGACGGCGCTGCCGCCATCGTGCTGGCTTCCGGCGAGGCCGTGGAGAAGTACGGTCTGAAGCCCATGGCCAAGCTGATCGGCTGGGGCCAGGGCGGCGTGGATCCCAAGATCATGGGCGTGGGCCCCGTGCCCGCTTCCCGTCAGGCTCTGAAGAAGGCCGGTCTGACCATCGACGACATCGACCTGGTGGAGGCCAACGAGGCCTTTGCCGCCCAGTCCATCGCCGTGGCCCGCGAGCTGCACTTCGACATGAGCAAGGTCAACGTCAACGGCGGCGCCATCGCTCTGGGCCACCCCGTGGGCGCTTCCGGCGCTCGTATCATCGTCACCCTGCTGCACGAGATGCAGAAGCGTCCCGAGGCCAAGCGCGGCCTGGCCACCCTGTGCATCGGCGGCGGCATGGGCGTTGCCACCATCTACGAGAAGTGCTGAACTTCCTGGGCGCATAAAACCGCATAGCAAAAATCCCCGGCTGCCTGGCAGCCGGGGATTTTTTTGCTGTCCCAAAAGGGCAATGCCCTTTTGGGACAATCTTAGAATAGCTCCGCGATGGCGTACATGGCCAAGGAGGCCAGCCAGGCCACGCCGCACTGCATGGCCACCACGCCCAGGGTTTTCAGGGAGGAGTCCAGCTCCCGGCGGATGGTGGCCACCGCCGCCACGCAGGGGGTATACAGCAGGGTGAACACCAGGAAGCTCAGGGCGGACCGGGTGGTGAACAGGCCGGAGATGGCGGTTCCGCCCAGCAGCACCTCCAGGGTGCTGACCACGGATTCCTTGGCGATGAAGCCGGAGATCAGCGAGGTGGCGCAGCGCCAGTCGCCGAAGCCCAGGGGAGCGAAGAGAGGGGCCAGCACCTGGCCGATCAGGGCCAGCAGGCTGTCCGCGCTGTCGGACACCACGTTGAGCCGGGTGTCGAAGCTCTGGAGGAACCAGATGACTATGGTGGCCAGGAAGATCACCGTGAACGCCCGCTGCAGGAAGTCCTTGGCCTTTTCCCACAGCAGCAGGGCCACGCTTTTGACGCTGGGCAGCCGGTAGTTGGGCAGCTCCATGACGAAGGGCACGGGCTTTCCCCGGAAGGCGGTCTTGTTCATGATCAGCGCCGCCGCAATGCCGATGAGGATGCCCAGCACATACAGGCCGATCATCACCAGGGCACGGTAACGGGGGAAGAAGGCCGCCGTGAAGAAGGCGTAGATGGAGATTTTCGCCGAGCAGCTCATGTACGGCGTCAGCAGGATGGTCATTTTCCGGTCCCGGTCCGAGGACACCGTGCGGGTGGCCATGATGGCGGGGACGGAGCAGCCGAAGCCGATGAGCATGGGGACGATGCTGCGGCCGGAGAGGCCGATTCTGCGCAAGGGCTTGTCCATGACGAAGGCCACCCGTGCCATGTAGCCGGTGTCCTCCAGAATGGACAGGAAGAAAAACAGCGTCACGATGATGGGCAGAAACACCAGCACGCTGCCCACGCCGCTGCATATACCGTCCACGATCAGGCTCTTGACCACCGGGTTGATGCCGTAGGCCGTGAGGCCCCGGTCCACCAGGGCGGTCAGGGCGTCCACCCCCACCGCCAGCCAGTCCGACAGCCGCTGGCCGATGACGTCGAAGGTCAGCCAGAAGGTCAGCAGCATGATGCCCAGAAACACCGGCACCGCCGTGTAGCGGCCCGTCAGCAGGCGGTCCATTTTTACGGACCGGGCGTGCTCCCGGCTTTCGCGGCACTTGACCACCGAGGCGGACACCACGTTTTCGATGAAGCTGTACCGCATATCCGCCAGGGCGGCGTTGCGGTCCAGGCCGGTCTCCGTCTCCATCTGGACGATGCAGTGCTCCAGCAGCTCCCGCTCGTTCTGGTCCAGGGCCAGACGGTCCGCCAGGTCGTCGCCGCCCTCAATGAGCTTGGCGGCGCAGAACCGGGCCGGAACGCCGATGCGGTCGGCGTGGTCGGCGATCAGGTGCACCACCGCGTGGATGCAGCGGTGGACGGCGGAATCGTCGGCGCAGAAGTCCGTGACCTTGGGCAGTACCCGGCCCCGGGCCGCGGCCAGGGCCTGATCCACCAGCTCCGACACGCCCTCGCCCTTGGCGGCGGAAATGGGCACCACCGGGATGCCCAGCTCCCGGCTCATCCGCTGCACGTCCACGGCGCCGCCGTTGGCCCGGACCTCGTCCATCATGTTCAGGGCCAGCACCATGGGCACCCGCAGCTCCAGCAATTGCAGCGTCAGATAGAGGTTGCGCTCGATGTTGGTGGCGTCCACGATGTTGATGATGCCGTCGGGTTTCTGGTTGAGGATGTAGTCCCGGGAGACGATCTCCTCCTGGGTATAGGGCCGCAGGGAGTAGATGCCCGGCAGGTCCACCACGGAGCAGCCCTTTTCGCCCCGTATTTCGCCGGTTTTCTGGTCCACGGTGACGCCGGGAAAGTTGCCCACGTGCTGGTTGGAGCCGGTGAGGGCGTTGAAAAGCGTGGTTTTGCCGCAATTCTGATTGCCGACCAGGGCGAAAATCATACCGCCGCCTCCTTTACCTGGATCTTCATGGCGTCCTCCACCCGCAGGGTCAGCTCATAGCCCCGGACCCGGATCTCGATGGGATCCCCCATGGGGGCCACCTTCATCAGCTTCACGGCGGTGCGGGGGATCAGCCCCATATCCAGCAAACGGCAGCGCAGGGGGCCGTCGCCGCCTACGGCGGTGATGACCCCGGACTGGCCGATTTTCAATTCGTTGAGTGTCATATGGCTTGCCTCCTGAAAAAGTAAGTCCAGTATAACATATCGAACCGCCCGACTCAATCCCTGAAATGAGAATCCCGTCGAAAAACCGTTAAAAAAACACCGGACAAAAAGCGTAAATCCCCCGGCACCTGCCGGGGGATTTACGCCTATATGCTGTCAGGAGAAAAAGAGTTACTTGTTCATTTTCAGCTTCACAGCCGCGCCGCGCTTTCTGCCATACAGGCACAGAGCCACCACATAGGCGATGGCGAACACCACGCCGATGATGTAGGAGGCGGTCCAGGGGATGTTGAAGCCGATGTGCGCATTGGCGATGTAGGTGGAGCAGATGAAGGCGTAGAACGCGCCAGGAATCAGCGGCATCCACGCAAACTTGCCCTTGCCGTTTTCAAACATCCACACCGTGATGCACAGGAAGGCGAACAGAGACAGGGTCTGGTTGGACCATGCGAAGTAACGCCACAGCAGATTGAATCCATCGGGGCTGCTCTTCGCAAAGACCAGAATCACCGCCACCAGCGCGAAGATGATGGCGGACAGGCCCAAGCGCTTCGGCTTAGAGCTCTGATCGATGTGCAGAGAGTCAGAGATGGACAGGCGCAGAGAACGCAGCGCGGTATCGCCGGAGGTGATGGGCAGAACAATAACGCCCAGCAGAGCGATGATGCCGCCCACAGGCCCCAGGATATCCTTGCAGATCACGCCGATGGTGCCGGTAGCCAGAGAGGCATTGACCTCCTGCAGGCCCAGGTTGTACACACCCATGGCGGCGGCGGCCCAGATCATGGCGATGAAGCCCTCGAGGACCATCATATTGTAGAAGGTCATGCGGCCCTGCCGCTCGCTCTTCATGGTGCGGGAGATGATAGCGGTCTGCGTGGAGTGGAAGCCGGAGAGAATGCCGCAGGCCACAGTGATGAAGAACACAGGAATGAAGTGCTGCGCGGTGAAATACTCACCATAATTGAAGGTGGCGCTCTGCCAGTTGTCCCACAGGTTCAGCAGGGGATAGCCCTTGACGAACATGCCGATGAACACACCCACGGCGGAGAACAGCAGGATGGCGCCGAAGATGGGATAAATGCGGCCGATGATGGCGTCGATGGGGAACACGGTAGCGACCAGGTAATACAGGAAGATCACGCCGTAAATGATCCAGGTGGAGACGGAGGTAGGCTTGCCGTCAAAGCCGAACACGGAGGTGGCGGCAATGTCGCCGGGGGTGTAAACGAACACAGCGCCCACCAGCAGCAGAAGCAGACAGCAGAACACGTTGTATACGTTGAAAATGCCCTTATTGGAATAGCGCTTGATCATCTGGGGCATCTGGGTGCCGCCGTCACGCAGGCAGATCATGCCGGAGAAATAGTCGTGCATGGCGCCGCCGATGACGTTGCCGATGGGGATGGTGATAAATGCGATGGGCCCGAACAGAATGCCCTGGATGGGCCCCAGGATGGGGCCGGTACCGGCGATGTTTAGCAGGTTGATCAGGCTGTTTCTCCAGCCCTTCATGGGGATATAGTCCACGCCGTCCTGTTTGGCGTAGGCCGGGGTCTGACGGTCGTCAGGCCCGAAAACTTTCTCGCAGAAGCGTCCGTACAGCGCAGCGCCGCCGAACAGGATCACAAGACCGATGATAAATGTTGCCACAAACACACACTCCTTTATAGTCGTTTTGTGATTTTCAGAGCTCCCGGACAGCTCTGGTTTACGCAGTGAGTATAGCACAAATTTCGTGAAAATGGTGACAACGAATAGTCCGCATTCATAAATAGTTCATAAAGATTTCCCCCGATAGCGTAAAGATTCCCGTGTGGAAAATCGAAAACGGACGATTTTACCGGAATTTATCGCGAAAAGGGTCGACAATATGTTGAAATTTTTAAGACGGGACGAAATAGCGCGCAAAAACCGTTACTGTCAGCATGGTAGGTTGGTAGGATTTAGGACGCTAAAACGCAAAGCGTCCGGTAACGCTCCCGGGAGCGTTGCCGGACGGCGGCAGGGGAGAGTGTGAACAAACCGTAAAATTTGCAAAAAAATTTTGCATAAACGGTTTACTTTTATAGGTTAAAATGGTAAAATGACTACCCGAGGAAAACAAATACTACGTTTTTTGGAAACGGAGGAAAAACAATTATGGTAAGAGCGGCGAAATCCAAGATTGCCCAGAAGGAAAAAAGCGACCTGCTGTACCGGGCGATCCTGACGCTGAAAAATGAGGAGGAGTGCTATAGCTTCTTCCAGGACCTGTGCACCATTTCCGAGCTGCGTTCTATGGAGCAGCGCTATGAGGTGGCCACTCTGCTCAACGACGGGATGCTCTACAGCGATATTCTGGAGAAAACCGGCGCCTCCAGCGCCACCATCAGCCGGGTGAACCGGTCCCTGCTCAACGGCGCGGGAGGGTACGAGAACGTGCTGGAGCGCATGAAGGAGCAGGAGGACAAATGAGCAGCTACCAGCAGCTGGCCGGGGCCTATGACGAGCTGACCTGGGACGTGGGGTATGAAAAGCGGGCGGACTTTCTGGAAAAGCTGTTCCGCCGCAGCCGCATCCCAGTGCACACGGTGCTGGACCTGGCTTGCGGCACCGGGTCCATGACCTGGCTGCTGGCCGGGCGGGGCTATGAGCTCATCGCTGTGGACGGGTCCCAGGAGATAAGCGCCCCGGCGGAGGTCCCGCCCCTGTTCCTGCACCAGTCCATGCCCCGGCTGGACCTGTACGGCACCGTGGACGCCGCCATCTGCTGCCTGGACAGCCTGAACTATCTGACAAATCCCCGGGACGTGCAGCGGACCTTTCAGCGGCTGCACCTGTTCATCAGCCCCGGGGGCCTGCTGGCCTTCGACGTGCGGCTGCCGGAGCGGCTGGCCGCCCTGGACGGACAAGTGTTCCTGGACGAGACGGAGGACACCTACTGCGTGTGGCGCACCGAATATCGCCGGGGGCTGTGTACCTATTATATGGACTTGTTCACCCTGGCGGAGGACGGGTCCTGGGACCGCAGCTTCGAGCTGCACCGCCAGCGGGGCTACTCCGTGGAGCAGTTGACCCGGTGGCTGGAGGAGGCGGGCTTTGCCGACGTGCGCACCTGGGGCGACGGGAAGCTGCGCCGCCCCGTACCCGGTGAGGATCGGGTGTATTTCACCTGCATTCGCAAATAAAAGAGGTTTTGTAAGCATGAGCGATTATATTGTAAGAGCGATTTCCACCGACGGCCTGGTGCAGGCCGCGGCCATCTGCAGCCGGGAGCTTACCGAGCGGGCCCGGCAGATCCATCACGCCAGCCCGGTGGCCACGGCGGCCCTGGGCCGGGCTCTGGCCGGCGCGTCCATGATGGGCAACGCCCTGAAGGGCCAGGGGGCCAGCCTGACCCTGCAGATCAAGGGCGGCGGCCCTCTGGGCACGGTGCTGGCGGTGTCCGACGCCGAGGGCAACGTCCGGGGCTATGTGGCCAATCCCCAGGTGGACCTGCCCCTGCGGGACGACGGCAAGCTGGACGTAGGCGGCGCCGTGGGCGGCGAGGGCACCATCACCGTCATCAAGGACCTGCACATGAAGGAGCCCTATGTGGGCACCATCGATCTGCTGGGCGGCGAGATCGCCGAGGACGTGGCGGGCTATTTCGTGGAATCGGAGCAGATCCCCACCGCCTGTGCCCTGGGCGTACTGGTGGACCGGGACCAGAGCGTCAAGGCTGCCGGTGGATACCTTATCCAGCTGATGCCCGGCGCGGGGGAGGACGTCATCACCAAGGTGGAGGGCGGCATCATGGCCGCGGGGCCGGTTTCGGCGCTGCTGGACAAAAACGACGACCCGGAGCAGCTGCTGCGGGACGTGATGAGCGACTTTGATCTGAAGGTGCTGGAGACGTGTCCGGTATCCTACAGGTGCTATTGCAGCCGGGAACGGGTGGAACGGGCGCTGATCTCCCTGGGCCGTGACGAGCTGGAGCAGATGCTCTCCGAGCAGGGCGGCTGCCAGCTGACGTGCCAGTTCTGTGACGCGGTGTACGACTTCTCGGCGGAGG
>OMEV01000865.1_pt1 | contig 16499 bp, 9 predicted proteins | sample 1645491 | NCBI WGS metagenome assembly OMEV01 (sample SAMEA103958122, study PRJEB25191) | human gut metagenome | biome: human-associated habitat [ENVO:00009003]; feature: intestine environment [ENVO:2100002]; material: feces | place: Germany | collected 2013/2015
TTGAAGCAGGAAGGCACCTGCCGTGAGAAAAAATCGGAGAAAAAGCAAGAGAGTCCGGCCTTCAAAGCCGGGCATAACAAAGTGCGCAGGCACTTACAAAAAGGAGAAAACACTATGAAACGCCGCGATTTTATGAAGCTTTCCGCCGCTACCGCGCTGGGTGCTACCGTAGCCGCTATGGCACCCTCGGCTCTGGCTGCGACAGAGCTGGACCAGACCAACGGAGATCTGCACACTACCGTAGATCGCAAGACCGCAGCTATGGGTCTGGGCGATGGCAAGACCTTTGCTTATGACCCGGAAAACCCGTACCTGAACGTGAATGTGGGTCTGTTTCATGATGCGCAGGTAATGGTGGGCGGTCAGAATGTTGGTGCTGCTACCTATTACCTGCCCGACGGCATGGATCCCTGGGCGCCGGCAGTTATCGTGCTGACCCCGGACAACACCACCGCAAGGGCGTTCTCCGGCTCGGTCACAGGTCGTATGTGGCGCACGGTGGCGTGCAAAAATAAGATCGCCGTTGTATTTTTCGGTCCTGAAAACGGCGGCAGCTGGAACCTTTCCCTGAGCTCTGCCGGTCGTGATGACGCAGCAGCGCTGGATGCATTGTATCAGCTCATGCGCAAAAAGGGCGTTAAGCTGTCCGGCGCATTCTCCATGGACAAGTCCCACACTGCACTGGTGGGCTACAAGGAGGGCGGCGCAGCCGCTCTGCTGTTCGGCGCTCGCTGGGCAAGCGATTTCAGCTCCATCTGCGCCGTGGATGCCGTTGAGGTCCCGGCAGCTTCTCTGGAGGCAGTGGGCGGCGAGTATGTGCTGCCCTTCCCCGGCGACTCCACCCGTGGCGTGCAGGAGGAAGCCATTGCGGCAAAGACAGTGGATACTCCCGTTTGGTTCGTCCGCTCCAAGGCGGATACTGCCAATAAGGCAGCGCTGGATTTCTACCTGAACGCCAATCAGGCCGTGTCAAAGGGGAACGGCGTGTATGTCAGCAGCCGTACAGGCTCTGCCGCCGAGGTGTGGGTCACCGAAAAAGCACAGTGCCCGGCAGCCATCTGGGAAAAGTTCTCCGGTCAGTTCAAGCGCTTTATGGCACTGCAGCTGCCGGGTCGCGTAGCAAAGGCAGAGGACTTTACCCGTCGGGGCTTTGATATCCATGAGGAGTGGGTCAACGGCGAGCTGCGCCGCTGGATGGTCTATGTGCCGTCCACCTATACCGGCAGCAAAAAGGTGCCGCTGGTGCTGGTGATGCACGGCTACACCGCCTCCATGTACGCCATTGCCGAAGAGTCCCGCTGGTACGATGTGGCAGAGCAGAACGGCTTTATCGTGGTGTTTGCGCAGGGCCTGGTACGTCCCGCAGACCTGATGGGCAACATTCCCACCGCCATGTGGCTGGCAGGTCCCTTTGCCGCACTGGCTGGTAAGGATACCGACCCCAGCGTGGATTTGGAGTTCATCAACAGTCTGCTGGACCGCATGGAGCGGGATTACAGCATCGACACCACCCGCGTGTATGCTACCGGTCACTCCAACGGCAGCCTGATGACTTGGGCTACCGCCTGCCGCTACGCAAGCCGCTTTGCCGCCATTGCACCCGTCGGCTATATGTTTGCCCCACTGCCGGAGCTTGACCCCGCTGTTCTGCTGCCGACATGGGCTTTCCTGGGCGAGTACGACTCGGCAGGTGTGGCAGAGCTGGTGGAGGATAACGGGACGGTGAAGGCGCTGCAGGGCTGGAACGCCCACAACGCCACCAACGAGGCAGCTGTTGCAGAAAGCACCTCCTACGATGGCGCTTTTGTGACCAAGAGCTTTATGGGGGGCAACGCTCCGCTGGTGCAGTACACCGTGGTCAAGGATACCCCTCACGTTTACCTGCAGGAGGAGAGCGTTGCCATCTGGAATGAGTTCTTCTCCCGTTACAGCCGCGGTGCGGACGGCACCCTGTACTATCAGGGCAATGCCGTGACCGCCGGTAAGCATCAGCCCAGCGCAGACTGGTACGCTGCAAAATAAGCTGATAATGCCCGCCGCGCGGCGGTACAGAAGCTTTATATCTCGGGACACCGGAACGTCTGCGGACGCTCCGGTGTCCCTTTTTATGTTTTGCGGCGGCTTGTGTTAAGTTTTTGAAAATTCGTGCCGGGGGCTTTGCAAATCCCGGTGGGTTTATGCTATATTTAAGTTGAAATACTTTGCATTCTGACAGAAAGGAAAAACGCCATGGAGCATTTTGTGGAGTTTGAAGATGTCTGTAAATATTACCAGACCGGCAGTGTGAAGATCGCTGCCGCAGACCACCTGAATTTCTATGTGGACAAGGGCGAGTTCTGCATCATCGTGGGGCCCTCCGGTGCGGGCAAGACCACCCTGCTGAACATTCTGGGCGGCATGGACAACTGCGACGAGGGCAACGTCTGGCTGGACGGCCGCAACGTGAGCCGCTTTTCTGCCCGGGAGCTGACCACCTACCGCCGGTACGATGTGGGCTTTGTGTTCCAGTTTTACAACTTGGTGCAGAACCTGACCGCGCTGGAAAACGTGGAGCTTGCCAGTGAGATCTGCCGCGACCCGCTGGACCCCGCCGAGACTTTGCGCAGCGTGGGTCTGGGCGAGCGGCTGAACAACTTCCCGGCGCAGCTTTCCGGCGGCGAGCAGCAGCGGGTGTCCATTGCCCGCGCACTGGCCAAAAACCCCAAGCTGCTGCTCTGCGATGAGCCCACCGGTGCGCTGGACTACCGCACCGGCAAACAGGTGCTGGGTCTTTTGCAGGATACCTGCCGCAAGACCGGACGCACCGTCATTGTTATTACCCACAACACGGCACTGACCGGTATGGCTGACCGCATCATTCAGGTGCGCAGCGGCCGCATCGTGTCCAATCAGGTCAACGAGCACCCGGTGCCGGTGGAACAGATCGAGTGGTGAGTACTGTGCAGAAAAGTTACCGCAAAAATATCCTGCGCGAGATGAAAAGCAGCATCAGCCGGGTGGTGTCCCTGTTTGGCATCGTGGCGCTGGGGGTGATGATGCTCACCGGCCTGATGTGCATTGCCCCCGATATGCGCACCGCTGCCCAGAAGTATTATGTGCAGCAGAATGTGTTCGACCTGCGGGTGCTGTCCACCCTTGGCCTTAGTCAGAGCGATATCGACGCCATTGCCGCTGTGGACGGGGTGGACGCCGTGCAGGCGGTGAAGTATCAGGACGTGGAAGGCCACTGGACAGGGGACGACCAGACCACGGTGGCGCGGCTGTATCAGCTGCCTGCCGACCCGCAGGCTGATACGCCGGAGAATATGAACCGTCCGGTGCTGCTGTCCGGCCGGATGCCGGAAGCTGCCGGGGAGTGCGTGGTGCATGTGATGGGCCACGGCAGCCCCGTGGAGCTGGGCACCCAGCTGACCCTGCCGGAAGAGACCGAGGGGGTCAGCGGGCAGGTGTTCACGGTGGTGGGCACGGTGCAGGACCCGCTGCATTTTTCCTCCGATTCCGAAAGCAGCACCGTGGGCGATGGCCAGCTGGACTGCATCCTGTTTGTGCCGGAGGGCACTTTGACCGCAGATTATTATACGGTGTGCTATATAAAAGCGGAAAACGCCGGGCTGTATGATAATTATTCCGATGAATATCAGGCCGCAGTGGATGCCGTAGCGGAAAAGCTCAAGGCCATTCAGAGCGTGCAGTGCACCGCCCGGCGGGAAGAGCTGATGGACACCGCCAACGACAAGCTGACCGAGGCGCGCGCCGAGTACGACAGCCAGAAGGCCGAAGCGGAGCGTCAGTTTGCCGAGGCCGAGGCAAAGCTTGCGGACGCACAGGCACAGCTGGATGCCGCCAAGGCGCAGCTGGAAGCCGGGGAAAAGGAGCTTGCCGCCCAGAAGGCTGCCCTGCCGGACACCATGCAGAGCGGTGCCGACAAGCTGGTGAGCAGCGAGGAGCAGGTGCTGGAATTTGAGGAACAGTTACAGCAAATTGAGATGCTGGTCAACCTGAAAAAGGTGGCAGACCCCCTGCTGACCTACGCGGAAGCTGCCCTGCGCAACGCCGAAAAGGCGCTGGACGAAGCCGAGCCGGAGGACGAAGACTACATTGAGCTGCGGGATGCACTGGCCAAGGCGCAGGCCGCTTACGACAACATCTATAACCAGCTGCAGGGCTATCAGCAGCAGCTGGACGCGGGCAAGCGGCAGATGTACAAGCAGGGGCTTATCTCTTCGCCGAACCTCTCCAACGACCAGCTGGTGACCGAAGCCAAGGCTGCGCTGCGCAAGATGAAATTGCAGCTTTTGCAGGGACAATTGCAGCTGACCACCGGCACCGCCAGCGCCTACACCCAGTTCGATGCCGCACAAAAGCAGCTGGAAGAGGGCTGGGCAGAATATAACGCCGGGCAGACCCAGCTGGAAGAATCCCGCACCGAGTACGAGAGCCGGAAAGCCGAGGCAGAGCAGAAGCTGGCGGACGGCCTTGCCCAGCTGAACGATGCCGAGGAGCAGGTGAGCCAGATCAAAAAGGGCGAGTGGTATGTGCTGGACCGCACCTCCACCATGAGCTGCGTCACTTTTGCCCAGTACGCCGACCGCATGGACGCCATTGCCCGGGTGTTCCCGGTGTTCTTCTTCCTTGTGGCGGCGCTGGTGGCTACCACTACCATGACCCGCATGGTGGACGAGAACCGCCTGCAAATGGGCACCTTAAAGGCGCTGGGCTACTCCAACTTCAGCATCGCGGGCAAGTATTTGTTCTACGCGATGCTGGCCACCATTCTGGGCAGTATCGTCGGCATGGTGGTGGGCTTTGTGGTGTTCCCCATCATTATCTGGAACGCCTATCAGCTGGTGTTCAGCCTGCCCACCTTCACCCTGCACTTCTACCCGGGCATGGCAGCCGCCAGCGTGGGCATCAGCGCCGCCGTCATCGGCTTTGCCACATGGTACGCCTGCCGTTCCAGTCTGGCCGAAAAGACCGCAGCTTTGCTGCTGCCCCGGGCTCCCGTGGCGGGCAAGCGCATCCTGATGGAGCGCATCACCCCGCTGTGGTCCCGGATGTCCTTCTCCCAAAAGACCACCGCCCGCAACCTGTTCCGGTATAAAAAGCGGTTCTTCATGACCGTGCTGGGCGTGGCGGGCTGTACCGCGCTGCTGCTTATCGGCTTCGGCATACAGGATTCCCTGCTGCCCATCGTCACAAAGCAGTCTACGGAGCTGACCCACAACGATATGTCCATCACCCTCAGCGACCCCAAAGCCCTGACCATGGAGCAGGGGCTGGCAGAGGAGCTGGACAGCAACAGCGCTGTGCAGAACTGGGGCGCGGTGTATACCAAATCCACCACCATCTACAATGCCGAAGGCGAGAGTGCAAGCGTGAGCATCGTGGCTGCGGCAAAGGACAGCGACCTGACCCGCTATGTTACCTTCCGCACCCGCAAGGGGCACAAGGCCATCAGCTTTGACAGCGGCAGCGCCATCCTGACCGAAAAGACCGCCGAGAACTTGGGCCTGCACACCGGCGATACCTTCTGGGTGGAGAACACCGAGGGTGCCCGGGTGGAGCTGACCCTGACCGGCATCACGGAAAACTATATGTTCACCCGGCTGTACCTCCCCCGCGCACAGCTGGAAAGCCTGCTGGGCACGGCAGAGATCCCGTGGAACACGGTCTACGGGCAGACCACCTGCACCGATGCTGCCGGGTACAACGCCCTGCGTACCGACCTGCTGGACTGCAACTATGTCAGCGGCATCAGCTTTACCGAGGACACCACCGAGCTGTTCGATAACCTCATCGTCAGTCTGGGCTATGTGGTGGTGCTGATCATCATCTGTGCGGCGGCTCTGGCGGCTGTGGTGCTGTATAACCTCATCAGCGTCAACCTTGGAGAGCGCAAAAAGGAGCTGGCGACCATCAAGGTGCTGGGCTTTTACGATCAGGAGGTGTACCGCTACATCTTCCGCGAGATCGAGCTGCTGGCGCTCATCGGCTCCGGCGTGGGTCTGGCGCTGGGTGTGCCGCTGCACAAGTTCATTGTGTTGACCGTGGAGATGGATCAGCTCATGTTCATCCGCACCATCGCCCTCCGCAGCTACCTGCTGGCGGTGGCGCTGACCATGGTGTTTACCGTGGTGGTCTGCTTTGTCATGCGGCGGCACGTCCGACGCATCAGCATGGTGGAAAGCATGAAGGCTCCGGAGTAATTACAAAGCAAAACCATAAAAAGCACCCCCTGCAGTCTGTACGGGCAGACCGCAGGGGGTGCTTGGCTTTTTATACGCTCAGGGAATCAGAGGAACACATACTTGAGGATGAACAGCACGGTGAGCACATACATCAGCGGGCTGATCTTCTTCTCCTTGGCCTTGCCGGTGATCACATTGATGATGGTCCAGGAGATGATGCCGATGGCGATACCCTCGGAGATGCTGTAAGCGGTGGGCATAGCCAGAATGGTCAGGAAGGCGGGGATGCCCTCGCTGGGATCATTGAAGTCGATCTTGATGGCAGAACCCATCATGTAGAAGCCCACGATGATCAGAGCCGGAGCGGTAGCAAAGCTGGGGATGGTGAGGAACAGCGGGCTGAAGATGGTAGCCAGCAGGAACAGCACGCCGGTGGTCATAGCGGTCAGACCGGTGCGGCCGCCTTCGGTAACGCCGGAGGCACTCTCCACGAAGGTGGTGGTGGTGGAAGTACCCAGCACAGCGCCCACGCAGGTGCCGATGGAGTCCGCCATCAGTGCGCCCTTGATGTTGGGCAGACGGCCGTCCTCGTCCAGCATATCAGCCTTGGAGGCCACGCCGATCAGGGTGCCCAGCGTGTCGAACAGGTCCACGAAGAGGAAGGAGAACATCACGGCGAAGAAGTTGAGCAGGCCAACACCGGAGAAGTCGGTCTTGAACACCTGACCAAAGGTCTCGCCCAGTGCGGAGAAGTCAAAGCTGACAAAGGCGGTGGGGATGACGGAGTACATGCCGGCATCCACATCGGGGACGTAGATACCGGTCAGCTCACACACGATGCCCAGCAGCCAGGTGATCAGGATGCCGTACAGGATGCCGCCCTTGACCCTTTTGACCAGCAGGATGGCGGTGATGACCACACCCAGCAGAGCAAGGATGGCGCCCACGCCCACGCTGTGGAAGGTTGCGCCCTTGAAGTGCTGGTAGGTGACCAGCGTGGAATCGCTGTTGACGATCAGCTTGGCATTCTGCAGGCCGACGAAGGCCACGAACAGGCCGATGCCCACGCTGACGGCGCTCTTCAGGGTCATGGGAATGGCGTTGAAGATGCCCTCGCGCACATTGGTCAGGGACAGTGCAATGAAGATGACGCCCTCAACAAAGACGGCCATCAGAGCCAGCTGCCAGCTGTAACCCATGGTCAGCACGACCGTGTAGGCAAAGTAGGCGTTCAGGCCCATGCCGGGAGCCAGGGCAAAGGGGTAGTTGGCCAGCACAGCCATCAGTGCGGTGGCAATAAAGGATGCCAGCGCGGTGGCAATCAGCACAGCCTTGGAATCCATGCCCGCTGCGGACAGGATGTTGGGGTTGACGGCAAGGATGTAAGCCATGGTCATGAAGGTGGTGATACCGGCCATGATCTCGGTCTTTACATCGGTGTGGTTTTCTTTCAGGTGAAAGAACTTTTCTAACATGAGAAACCTCCTGCTTCCAATAAAACACTCCGCCGGTTGCGGACGGCGGAGAAAGAACAGCTCCCATTCTATCAGTTGAAAACGTTTTTGTCCACACCAGAAACACACAAATTTCGCAATTTGTTCAAATTTTCTTAAATAAGTATGACTTATCTCGCAAAAAATCTAGCATATTTTAGTAATTTGGACGGAATGCAGGCGATATGTGCAGAAAAAATGTGTGAGGGAAAAAAGTAGTTCCGAAACACCCTGCGGGTGTTTCGGAACTACAAATAAAATATTTTTTACAAATTACCGGCGCTTACAGCGTTTCTACCCGGTCGAACAGATCCTTTGCGGCTTCCACGGCGTCCTTGCTACCAAAGGCCACCCGTACGCCGCCGGACAACACATCAGACAGGGCGGCGGCCTGTGCTTTGAGCAGGGCAGCGTCCACGCTGCACAGCGCCTTGCGGTCGGCGGCGAGCATCTCGTCCGTGATGCCGCAGAAGTACCGGTGATCCAGCTCCCGGGCGGCGGCACGCGCCTTGCGGGGCGTGTCCAGCTTGGCGGCGGTGCCCACGATGAATTCGTCCAGATCCCGGGCGGTGTAGTCCCGGGCGGCAAGGGCGGCAGGGGCATTTGCAAAGATCTCGTAGCTTTCCCGCAGGTGGGGGTCCCGGTAGGTGTACAAAAACTCGATGCCGTCGGCGCAGAGCATTCCTGTGCCGTAGGCACCGCCCACCTCCCGGATGGTGTGCCACAGGTATTCGTAGCTCATCACCCGTGCCAGCACCCGGCGGCGGCTGTCCCGGGGCATGGGCCAAGCCAGCACATCGTAGTTCACGCCGCCGTCAATGATAAAGGCTTCGTTCACCGGGGGTGTCAGGGGCTGGGTGTAGGGCTGCGCCGGGGTGCGCCGGGCGGCGGCAAAGCGGCTTTCCGGCAGCAGGGTGCGCAGCTTTTCCAGTGCAGCTTCGGTGCCGTGCAGGCTGACGGTCAGGGCGGCGTTTTGCAGCACCCGGCAGCGCACAGCATCCAGTTTTGCGCCCAGTGCGGACCAGTCGGCCTTTTCCAGCAGATTGCACAGGAAGTGGTAGTAGCTCACGCCGGTGCAGGCTTCGTCCGCAGCGCCTTCTACATAATAATGGGCGCGGGCGCGGGTGGAGGCAAACTCATTGCCCTGCTGGATAAACAGCTGCTCCATGCGCAATTTCAGCTGGCTGACCACCCGGGCATAGGCTGCTTCGGCGGCAGCGCCGGTAAGGACGGTATCGTACAGCCACTCGCCGCCGATCTCCACCGCCTTTTCCAGGCTGCGCTCCAGCAGGCTCAGGCAGAGGGTCAGTTTCGCGTGGCAGGGGCTGCCCTCCTGCCGCCCGGTCCAGAGGTCCAGCTGGGCGCGGCTGTCGCCCAGCCATGTGCTGCGCAGGGTGTTCAGCTGCTGGGCGGTGTGGGCGGGGGTGTCCAGCTCGTCCAGCACATCGGTGAGCAGGTTCAGGTATTGCAGCTCTTCCGGGGTGACAGTGCCAAGGTCATAGTAGAAATTCAGGTACAGGCTGCCGGCAGAGGGGTGGCGCAGCAGGGTGGCACCGGCCAGCTGCTCGGCGCTGCCCTGCGGGGTGGCATCGCCCGCGCCAAGGTCGGCGGCGGTGAGGGGATGCTCCAGCACCAGCTTGCCATCGGTGCGCACCGGGGCGGCGGCGTCTGCGGCCTTAGGTGCGCTGGGGATTTGCACCACCTGCACCGGGGCGGGGGCAAACAGCTCCCGCAGCAGGGTGTCGAACCATCCCTCTTCCAGCTTGCTGCGCAGGGCGGCAAAGAGCTTGTCCGTGTGCAGCAGCAGGGCGGCATCGCCGGTGTGCAGCCAGCCGGTGGCGGCGTTGATGGCGTCCAGTACGCCGTCCGGCAGGCTGCCCGGGCGCTCCAGCGAGGCAAACTCGGCCTCGTTCAAAGCGGCCAGCAGCAGGTCGTGAGGAATGCCGGTCTTTAGCAGCTCGTCCACGGCCTTGCGCACAGCGGGGGCAAACTTGCGGGCAGAATCCACCGTAGCGCCGCGCAGCAGCAGCTCCAAGGTGGGCTGCAGGGTGCTGTCGTCAAAGCCGATGTCGATATCTGCGCCCAGCTGCTCGGCCAGCAGCGCGGCCTTGAGGGGAGAACTGTTGGTGCTCAGCAGCGCACCCAGCAAAATCTCCACACCCAGCTGCCGCTCACGGTCGGCAAATGCGCCGGTGTACCATGCCAGTGCGCACTGCACCTCGTCCGGCTTGGGTTGGTCGGTGTAGTAGGGCAGCTCCACGAATGCGCCGGGCTGCTCGTCCTGCATGGTCAGGCGGGGACGGGCAGCGGTTTTGGGCATCTTGGACAGGTAGTCCTTATCCAGCCGCGCCAGCTTGTCGGCCATATCCATTTTGCCGTACAGGGTGATGCAGCAGTTGTCGGCGCTGTAATGGCGGCGGTACACCCGCTGGTATTTCTCGTAGGTCAGGGCGGGGATGGACGCCGGGTCACCGCCGGACACAAAGCCGTAAGCGGTATCCGGGAACATCGCCCGTTGCAGGGCGTTTTGCAGCTGGGCATCCGGGGAGGCCAGCGCACCCTGCATCTCGTTGTAGACCACACCGCTGACCGTGCCGTCTGCATCCCGGTGCCAGCCCTCCTGCTCGAACACCGCAGAGTCCACCATAGCCAGTGGGCAGAACACCGCGTTCAGGTAAACGTCCATCAGGTTGCAGAAATCGGTCTCGTTGGGGGTGGCAAAGGGGTAGACCGTCTTGTCCGGGAAGGTCATTGCATTGAGGAAGGAAGCCATGCTGCTTTTGAGCAGCTGCACGAAGGGGGAGCTGACCGGGTATTTTTCGCTGCCCGCCAACACAGAGTGCTCCAGAATGTGGAACACGCCGGTGTCATCGGACGGAAAGGTGCCGAAGCCGATGCCAAAGGCCTTGTTGACGTCCTCGTTCTCCACCAGCAGCACGGCTGCGCCGCTGACGTCATGGGTGAGCAGGGTCAAAGTACCGTGCTGCTCGGGGCAGTCCTCGGTGCGCAGGACGGTATAACCGGGATAGTGTGCCATTTTTATTCTCCTTTACGGGATGTTTTTCACAGAGGATGCGCCTGCGGCTCAGCCGCCGAACAGGCCAAAGAAGCTGGTGTGGGTCACGCCCAGGATCAGAAACAGGGCGATGAGCGCAAACAGCACCCCGATGATGATGTCCATCTGATGGACGGTGAGGGGAAAATGATCGTAGAGCTTCTCCTTGGGATTGACAAAGTTCTTGTCGCCGTTGTCAAGCAGGGACTTTTTGCCCTGTTCAAAGTCGGCCTTCTGCGCCTGCAATTCTGCCTGCTGGCGGGCAAGTTCTGCCTCACGGGCGGCCAGTGCGGCCTCGCGGCGTTCAAGCTCGGTCTGGGTATCCGGGGTGGGCTGTGCCATGGAAAGTCCCTCCTGTAAGCATAAGATGTTTTCCTTATGATACCACAAAAATGTGGACAAAAAAAGCACCCGCAGTGCAAAGACTGCGGGTGCAAAGGGGGATGATGAGGAGATTACTTCTTAGCCAGATACTTGCGGATATCAATGGCGACAGCCACGATAATGACAAGGCCCTGAACGATGTAGGTGTAGGAGGAGTTGACGTTCATGAACTGCAGAGCGACCTTCATCAGCTCAAAGACCAGAACGCCGACCAGAACGCCGGGCACGGTGCCGACGCCGCCGGTGGTGGAAACACCGCCGATGGTGCAGGCTGCGATGGCGTCCAGCTCATAGCCCTGTGCGGTGTTGACGGATGCGCCGCCGGACTTTGCAGCCAGCAGGCAGCCGGCCAGACCGAACATGCAGGAAGCCAGAATGTAGATGCGGATCTTGGTAGCGTTGACGTTGACACCGGCAACCTCAGCAGCAGCTTCGTTGCCGCCGATGGCGTACATATACTTGCCGTGGCGGGTCTTATTGTACAGGAACCAGAAGCAGACAGCCACGATCAGGGCGAACCAGATCAGCACGGGAATGGCAAGGAAGGTATCCTTTGCCAGTGCGGTGAAGTTGGAGTTCAGAGAGCCGATGGGGGTACCGCCGGTGTACACAAGGCAGATACCGTAGACCACCTGCTGCATACCCAAGGTAGCAATGAAGGGCTGCACCTTCAGGTAGCTGACCACCAGACCGTTGCACAGACCCACGATGGCGCAGATGGCAATGACCAGAATGAACACCACGGGGGTGGACAGGGTGGGCATATTGGGATAGAACTTGCCGGAAGCGCCTTCGGTCTGCGCAAAAATGCAGGCAAGGCAGGCGGCAAAACCAGCCAGACGGCCAGCGGACAGGTCGTTACCGGTGGTGATCAGACAGCCGGAAATGCCCAGCGCGATGATGTAGCGGATGGACACATTCTTGAACAGGTTGATCATGTTGGTGCCGGAGAAGAAGTTGGGGTGAATGATGCCAACGATCAGGGTGACGGCCAGCATCATCATGATAATGGCGTTGTTGCTGAGCCACTTGCCCACAGCCTTGCCATTCAATTTTTTGGTAGCTTCCACGATAGACAGCCTCCTTAATTACTGATTTGCCGCAGCTGCGTCAGGTGCGGTCTCGAACTGGGTAGCCAGCGCCATGATGTTCTCCTGGGTGGCATCCTTACCGTTGATAAAGCCGGTGATGCGGCCATCGCACATGACCATGACACGGTTGGACATACCAATGATCTCGCTCATTTCAGAGGAGATCATGATAATGCTCTTGCCCTGCTTGGCCAGATCGGCGATGATGCAGTAAATTTCGTACTTTGCACCGACGTCGATGCCACGGGTAGGCTCGTCCAGAATGAGCACATCGGGGTTGTTGGCCAGCCAGCGGGCGATCAGCACCTTCTGCTGGTTGCCGCCGGACAGGCTCTTGATCTGGGTCTTGGGGCTGGGCACCTTGATGGCCATCTTTTCCTTGTTGGTAGCCACTAGATCGAGGATCTTTTTGTTGTCCAGCATGATGGGGCCCTTGCGCAGGGCATCCAGGGAAGCGATGGAGATGTTATCGGCAACGCTCAGCACGCCCAGAATGCCGGTAGCACGGCGGTCCTCGGTCAGCAGAGCAACGCTCTTCTGAATGGCGTCGCGGGGCTGCTTGATGTTGACCTCTTCACCCTTGATCCACACCTTACCGGAGGTATGGGCACGCAGGCCGAAGATGCCTTCCATCAGCTCGGTACGCTGTGCGCCCACCAGACCGGCAACGCCCAGGATCTCGCCCTTTTTCAGCTCAAAGCTGCAATGGCGGAAGGAGCGGGGATGGATGGAGGTAAAGTCCTCCACCTTCATCATGACCTCGTCCGAGGGCACGTTCTCCAGCGGGGGGAACAGGTTGGACAGCTCACGGCCGACCATCTTTGCAATGATCTCTTCCTTGGTCATGCTGGCAACGTCCCACTTGCCGATGTACTGGCCATCGCGCATGATGGTAACTTCGTCTGCGATGACCTTGATCTCGTCCATCTTGTGGCTGATGTAGACCAGAGCAACGCCCTGCTCCTTCAGCTCCCGCATGATGCGGAACAGGCTCTCGACCTCGTTTGCGGTCAGAGAGGAGGTGGGCTCGTCCAGGATCAGCACCTTGCAGTTGGCGGAAACAGCTTTAGCAATTTCCACCATCTGCATCTGGGCGATGCTCAAAGAGCCCAGCTTTGCATGGGGGTCGATGTCCAGCTTCAGTTTCTTCAGCAGTTCATCGGTATCTTTGTACATTTTGGCGTGATCCACAACGGTGACGATGCCGTATTTCTTGGTGGGGTAGCGTCCCAGCCAGATATTCTCAGCCACGGTACGGGCCGGGATGGGCTGCAGCTCCTGATGCACCATGGCAATGCCGCGGCCCAGTGCTTCCAACGGGTTCGCAATAACGACCTTTTCTCCCTCGTATTCGATCTCGCCCTCGTCCATCTTGTAAATGCCGAACATGCATTTCATCAGAGTGGACTTACCGGCGCCATTTTCACCCATCAGAGCCATGACTTTGCCGGGACGGAGCTCCAGCTGAGCATGATCCAGGGCTTTGACACCGGGGAAGGTCTTGACCACGCCTTTCATTACCAGACGGTATTCTGACATTCCGCAAAAGCCTCCTTTATGGTTGTTTACAGGCGGGCAGGTTTTTTCTAAAATAAGGCGCGTGCGCGGAGAAGATTTCTCGCACGCACGCGCTTTTTAGCTTTCGTTCAAGCCGTTAAGGCCTGCTGCGCACCTTGCATTGGTTCCGGGAAACTTTAGTCTTCCTTCAGGTACTGAGAAGCGTTGTCCTTGGTGACCTTGACGTAGTCGACCCAGTAGTACTTCTCAACATCCTTGCCCTCGACGAACAGCTTGGTAGCCTCGGCAGCCTTGGTAGCCTGACCAACGTCGTCGTTCAGAACGGTACCGGTCATGTTGCCATCGACAACGTTCTGCACAGCCTCTACCAGAGCATCGACGCCGACCAGGTAGACGTCCTTGCCAACGGTGCGGCCAGCCTGCTGGATGGACTGCAGAGCGCCCAGTGCCATTGCGTCGTTGTTGCAGAAGACGACTTCGATCTTGTCGCCGTACTGAGACAGAGCGTTTGCAACGTCCTGCTGAGCGGTGGTCTGATCCCAGTTGTCCAGGTACTCGTACAGGCACTCAACTTCCTTGCCGGCATCGGTCAGAGCCTTGATGGAGTACTCGGTGCGGTACTGAGCATCGATGTTCTCGGGGTCGCCCTTGCACATGATGTAGGTGATCTTGCCGTCGCCGTTGATATCGCCCTGAGTCTCGGTCTCGAGGATCAGCTCGCCCTGATAAGTACCGGACTGACGTGCGTCAGCACCGACGTAGCAGCACTTGCCCTTGTAGGAATCCAGAACGCTCTCCTCGGGCTCACGGTTGATGAACACGATGGGGGTGCCGGAGGGAGAAACGGTGTCAACGATGGTCTGAGCGGAAGTGGTCTGGACGGGGTTGATGACCAGCACGTCCACGCCCTGCTGCAGGAAGGTGTTGATCTGCTCGGTCTGGGTGTTCTGGTCGTTCTTGCCGTCCATGATGGTGACGGAGTAGCCCATGTCCTTCAGGTAGCCTTCCAGATCAGCACGGTACAGGGTCATGAAGTTATCAGCAAACTGATAGATGCAAACGCCGACGTTGGCGGAGCCGTTGGTAGCAGCGGCAGAAGCAGCAGTGGAAGAAGCAACGCTGGAAGCAGCGGTGCTGGTGGAGGAAGAGCCGCCGCAAGCGGTCATAGCAGCGGTAGCGCCCACAACAGCGGAAGCCTTCAGGAAGTCGCGACGAGAAATCATTTTCATAATAGTAATCTCCTTCATTTGTGTGTCACAGCATATTCACAGACGCATTTGTCGCATGTGTCCGTAATCCCTGACAGTATTATACCCTTGTATGGGGGTGTTCCGCAAGAGAATAAGTTCACAATATTGGTGCAAATGTTTTGTTACGTTTCTACAAAAGCGGACCAAAGGTTACAAAATCTTTTCGCGAATTATCACAACTTTTCATGCCGATGCAACCAACATACAAATATGATGAAGGTATGTAAAAAAACATGCTTGAACATGACTGAATGTTGCATGACTGCTAAAAAACCGCGAAAAGGGGCGATACATTTTTTGAAAGATATTTTCAGGGATACTACACAGCGGAAAGAAAACGCCTTTTATACACTCTTACCGGAAGGGAAAAACAACACGGGTCGAGAAAAATGTTTACTCCCCGGGTGGGGCGGCACTGTACCTTTATAGTAACAGGGCGGTCAGGGCGCAGCGAACGTTTTTGGTGGCAGTGCCCGAAATACGAGCGGCCGTTTTTTGCGTACCGCGCCAGTCGGGATAACAAAAATGACGCAGATGCGTTGCGCTTTGAAACTGCAAAATATACAACAAGGAAAATAACTGCACAAAAATACCCGCTGGCCCCACAAAAGTGCACACTGTCGGGCACGGCGGGCGGGTGATATCCTGTGTACAGAGCCCGGGACACCGGACGAAAGGAGGAAAAACATCATGGGGCAGACAAAGCCCGCCGCCGGGCTGAAGAGCCTGAACCGCGCCGCCGATACCCTGAGCACCCTGCTGGCGCAGGAGGTGAAGGAGCTGAACGAGCGGCAGAAGGCCGCCCGGCGGGAAAACACCCCCGACCCCGGGATGATGAAGGGGCTGAAGGAGGCTACCGCCGTGCTCAAGGATCTGGCGGGTGTGGTAAAGACCCTGAACGATCAGGGCACAGAGCTGGAAGGGACAGAGTGCGGCGTGGTGCTGCTGCCGCCGGTGGAACAGGAGGAGAAGGAATGAACAGAACCGAGCGGGCAGTCATTGTGTGGAAGCCGCAGCCCCGGCAGCTGGAATTTATGCGCAGACCGGAGCCGGAGGCACTGTACGGCGGCGCGGCGGGCGGCGGCAAAAGCGACGCGCTGCTCATTGAAGCGCTGCGGCAGGTGCATATCCCGCATTACCGGGCGCTGATCCTGCGCAAGACCTATCCGCAGCTTTCCGATCTTGTGGATAAGAGCCAGATGTACTACCGCCGGGCTTTCCCGGAGGCGCAGTACAACGCCACGAGTCATGTGTGGGTCTTCCCCAGCGGGGCGAAGATCTATTTCGGCTCGATGCAGCACACGAAAGACCGGACGAACTATCAGGGTAAGGCCTTCGACTTCATCGGCTTCGATGAGCTGACCCACTTCGAGTGGGAGGAGTACAGCTATATGATGAGCCGCAACCGTCCCACCGGCCCCGGCACACGGGTGTACCTGCGGGCCACCACCAACCCCGGCGGCGTGGGGCACGGCTGGGTGAAAGCCCGGTTCATCACGCCTGCCCCGCCCGGCACCCCC
>OMEV01000868.1_pt1 | contig 16436 bp, 13 predicted proteins | sample 1645491 | NCBI WGS metagenome assembly OMEV01 (sample SAMEA103958122, study PRJEB25191) | human gut metagenome | biome: human-associated habitat [ENVO:00009003]; feature: intestine environment [ENVO:2100002]; material: feces | place: Germany | collected 2013/2015
GTCCGCACCTATTGCTACGGCACCGGCGACGAGCTGCGCGTGGTGCCGGTGAAGGACGGCAAAACCGACCTGGAGGCCCTGGCCTCCATGCTGGATGAGGAGGTTGCCTCCTTCTACGTCCAGCAGCCCAACTTCTTCGGCCTGTTTGAGGATGCCGAGGCCCTGGGCCAGGCCGTCCACCAGGCCGGGGCCAGGTACATCATGGGCTGCAACCCCATTGCCCTGGCCGTTATGAAAACGCCCCGGGACTGCGGAGCGGACATCGCCGTGGGCGAGGGGCAGCCCTTGGGTCTGCCCCTGGGCTGCGGCGGCCCGTATCTGGGCTATATGGCCGCCACCGATAAGCTCATGCGCAAGCTCCCCGGCCGCATCGTGGGCGAGACCACCGACCATCAGGGCCGCCGGGCCTACGTCCTGAGTCTCCAGGCCCGGGAGCAGCACATCCGCCGGGAGAAGGCCAGCAGCAACATCTGCTCCAACGAGGCGCTGTGCGCCCTGACCGCGGGACTGTACATGGCCACCATGGGTCCCGACGGCATGGCGGAGGCTGCGGAGCAGTCCATGGCCAAGGCTCATTATCTGGAAAAGGCCCTGTGCGCCCTGCCCGGGGTGGAGCCGGTATACGGCGGGGCGTATTTCCACGAGTTTGTCCTGAAAATGCCCCGCAGCCAGGAGCTGCTGGAGGCCCTGGACCGCCGGGGCATCCTGGGCGGTCTGCCTCTGGGCGACGACCGGGTCTTGTGGTGCGCCACGGAGAAGGTCAGCCGCCGGGAGCTGGACGAAGCCGTATCCATCGTCAAGGAGGTGCTGGACAGATGAAGCTGATTTTTGAAAAGAGCGTGCCCGGCCGCCGGTGCACCATCCTGCCCCCCTGCGATGTGGACGCCGTCTCCCTGCCGGAGTCCCTGCGCCGGGAGACGAAGCCCGACCTGCCTCAGCTCAGCGAGACCGACATCTCCCGCCACTATACGGAGCTGTGCCACCAGGTCCACGGCGTCAACTGCGGCTTCTACCCCCTGGGCTCCTGCACCATGAAGTATAACCCCCGCATCGACGAGGAGATGGCGGCCCTGCCGGGCTTCACCGGCTGCCACCCCCTGGCCCCCCGGGAGTCCCTGGCGGGTATGCGCCATGTGCTGGACACCGCGCAGGAGTACCTGTGCCAGATCACCGGCATGGATGGCATGACCTTCCAGCCTGCCGCCGGAGCCCACGGCGAGTTCACCGGCGTGCTGCTGATCAAGCAGTACCACGATGCCCGGGGCGACCACAAGCGCACCAAGATCATCGTGCCCGACTCGGCCCATGGCACCAACCCCGCCACGGCGGCTATGTGCGGCTATGAGGTGGTGAACATCGCCTCCGGCCCCGACGGCTGCGTGGATCTGGAGAGTTTGAAGGCCGCCCTGGGCGACGACACCGCGGGTCTGATGCTCACAAACCCCAACACCGTGGGCATCTTCGACAAGAACATCCTGGAGATCACCCGGCTGGTCCACGAGGCCGGCGGCCTGTGCTACTACGACGGGGCCAACCTCAACGCCGTTATGGGCATCGTCCGCCCCGGCGACATGGGCTTTGACTGCATCCACATGAACCTGCACAAGACCTTCGCCACGCCTCATGGCGGCGGCGGTCCCGGCGCAGGCGCCGTGGGCTGCAAGGACTTCCTGATCCCCTATCTGCCCCACTCCGCCTCGGCAGAGGAGCCCGGCCATATCCAGGTCCGCAGCTTCATGGGCAACTTCCTGGTGGTGGTCCGGGCGCTGACGTACCTGCTGACCTTGGGCCGCCAGGGCATTCCCGAGGCGGCGCAGAACGCCGTGCTCAACGCCAACTATCTCCAGGCCCGGCTCCGGGGCACCTATACCCCCGCCTATGACCGCATCTGTATGCACGAGTTCGTGCTGGATCTCAGCGGGCTGAAGAAGGAGACCGGGGTCAGCGCCCTGGACGTGGCCAAGTCCCTGATCGACGAGGGCATCCATCCGCCCACCATGTACTTTCCCCTGATCGTCCATGAGGCCCTGATGCTGGAGCCCACGGAGACCGAGGGGCCCGAGGTCCTGGACCAGGCGGCGGACGTTCTGCGGATGCTGTACCGGCGGGCCTACGATGACCCCGAAGCTATGCACGGCGCACCCCACCATATGCCCATCGGCCGCCCCGACGAGGTGAAGGCCGCCCGGCACCCGGTGCTGCGGTGGAAACGGGCGTGATCTCATCAACGGAGGAAGAAGCTATGTCTGATTATCAGCTCATCGTTATCGGCGCGGGGCCCGGCGGCTATACCGCCGCCCTGGAGGCCGCCAGGCTGGGGCTGCACACCGCCGTGGTGGAGCGCCGGGAGGTAGGCGGCACCTGCCTGAACCGGGGCTGCATCCCCACCAAGACCCTGCTCCACGCCTCCCAGGTATACCGGGACGCTGTGGACGGCTCCCCTGCCGGGGTCCACGCCGGGGACATCACCTTCAATCTGGGAGAGATGTTCGCCTATAAGCGGGCCGTTTCCGAAAAGCTCCGGGGCGGCATCCACGCCCTGCTGAAGGGGGCTAAAGTGGACCTGCTGGAAGGCGCCGCCCGCATCGACGCCCCGGGCCGCGTCACCGTTGCCGGCCCGGAGGGGGACACGGTTTACACCGCCGACCGCATTCTGGCCGCCACCGGCTCCGTGCCGGTGCGCCCGCCGATTCCGGGGCTGGACCTGCCGGGGGTCATGACCTCCGATGAGCTGCTGGAGGGCAGCGACACCCTGTATGAGTCCCTGGTGATCATGGGCGGCGGCGTCATCGGCGTGGAATTTGCCACGTTTTACGCGAACCTGGGCTGCCGGGTCACCCTCATCGAGGGCATGGACCGGCTGCTGCCCACCATGGACCGGGAGCTGGGTCAGAACCTGGGCCAGATCCTGAAAAAGCAGGGGGTGGAGGTGCTGACCTCCGCCATGGTCCGGCGGGTGGAGCAGACGCCGGAGGGCCTGACGGTCCATGTGGACCAGAAGGGCAAGGAAAAGGCCGTGTCCGGCGAAAAGGTCCTGTGCGCCATCGGACGCCGTCCCTGCTGGGACGGGCTGTTCGCCCCGGAGCTGGTTCCCGAGACCCGGGGCCGCAGCCTGCTGGTGGATGAGGACTTCCGCACCAGCATCCCCGGGGTCTATGCCATCGGCGACGTGTCCGCCGTGATCCAGCTGGCCCATGTGGCCGCCGCCCAGGGCATCGCCTGCGTGAATCGTATGTGCGGCCGCCAGGCCGCCACGGACCTGAACGTGGTGCCCAGCTGCATCTACAGCAGTCCCGAGATCGCCGTGGTGGGCCTCACCGAGGCCGAGGCCAAGGAGCAGGGCATCAACGCCGTGTCCGGCAAGTGCACCATGTTTGGCAACGCCCGGACGGTCATCGAGGACCCGGGCCGCTGCTTCATGAAGCTGGTGGCTGACCGGGATACCGGCCGTCTCATCGGCGCGCAGCTGATGTGCCAGCACGCCAGCGACATCATCAGCCAGCTCAGCGCCGCCCTGGTAAACGGCCTGACGGTGGGGCAGCTGCTGTCCGTTATGCGGCCCCATCCCTCCTTCGAGGAGGCCATGACCGAGGCTCTGGAGCGCCTGGCCGAAAAGCTGTAACAACCTATACCGGCAAGCGCTCTCCCCCGGGTGCGGAAAATCTTCCGCGCCCGGGGGTTTTTGTTGCATTTGCAATTGTGAAATGTCTTGTCATACTATATATTGTAGGTAACAGGGCGGCAGGTACTCCTATATCTTGTGTCTATTGTACAGAATCGACAAAATATCCAGGGGATTTTCGTCAGGCATTTTCCCCATATTTAGGGCTTTGGGCTTGCATCAGCACAGGATATGGTATATGATTAAGGGGCTGATTGACCGCTGCCCATTGAGGCAGCTTTTGCTATGGAGAGAGAAAAAATCAGGAGAAAGGACAGGCGATACACATGAAGATCATCAAGCGCAACGGGGCTGAGGTCCCCTTCGATATCCAGAAAATTGAGGTGGCCGTCACCAAGGCCAACAACTCTGTGGCCGAGGCCGACCGCATGACCCCGGTGCAGATCCGGCGCATCGCCGAGTCCGTGGAGCTGCAGTGCCAGAAAATGAACCGCGCTCCCACCGTGGAGGAGATTCAGGACATGGTGGAGCACCACATCATGGCCCACGGGGCCTTTGAGGTGGCCAAGCACTACATCACCTACCGCTATACCCGGTCCCTGGTGCGCAAGGCCAACACCACCGACGACAAGATCCTCTCCCTCATCGAGTGCAACAACGAGGAGGCCAAGCAGGAGAACTCCAACAAAAATCCCGTGGTGAACTCCACCCAGCGGGACTATATGGCCGGCGAAGTCAGCCGGGACATCACCAACCGCATTCTGCTGCCCAAGGACATCGTGGAGGCCCACAATGAGGGCATCATCCACTTCCATGACACGGATTATTACGCCCAGCATATGCACAACTGCGACCTGGTCAATCTGGAGGATATGCTGCAGAACGGCACCGTCATCACGGACACCCTGATCGAGCGGCCCCACAGCTTCTCCACCGCCTGCAACATTGCCACTCAGATCATCGCTCAGGTGGCTTCCAACCAGTACGGCGGGCAGTCTATCTCCCTGGCCCACCTGGCCCCCTTCGTGGATGTGAGCCGGAAGAAGATCCGCCGGCTGGTGGAGCAGGAGATGGAGGCCCTGGGCATCCGGCCCACCCGGGAGAAGATCGAGGAGCTGGTGGAGACCCGTCTGCGGGATGAGGTCCGCCGCGGCGTCCAGACCATCCAGTACCAAGTGCTGACCCTGCTGACCACCAATGGCCAGGCCCCCTTCGTGACGGTGTTCATGTACCTGGGTGAGGCCAAGAATGAGCAGGAGAAAAAGGATCTGGCCCTCATCATTGAGGAAACCCTGGAGCAGCGCTACCAGGGCGTGAAGAACGAAAAGGGCGTGTGGATCACCCCCGCCTTCCCCAAGCTGATCTATGTGCTGGAAGAGGACAACATTCGCCCCGGCACTCCCTACTACTACCTGACCGAGCTGGCCGCCAAGTGCACCGCCAAGCGCATGGTGCCGGACTATATCTCGGAAAAGAAGATGCTGGAACTCAAGGTGGACAAGAACGGCGAGGGCCACTGCTACACCTGCATGGGCTGCCGCAGCTTCCTGACTCCCTATGTGGACCCCGAGACCGGCAAGCCCAAGTACTATGGCCGCTTTAATCAGGGCGTGGTCACCATCAATCTGGTGGACGTTGCCCTGAGCTCCGGCGGCAACTTTGAAAAGTTCTGGAAGATCTTTGACGAGCGTCTGGATCTGTGCCACCGGGCTTTGCAGGCACGCCATAAGCGGCTGCTGGGCACCCCCAGCGATGCTGCCCCCATCCTGTGGCAGTACGGCGCGCTGGCACGCCTGAAAAAGGGCGAAAAGATCGACAAGCTGCTGTTCGGCGGCTACTCCACCATCAGTCTGGGCTATGCCGGCCTGTACGAGTGTGTGAAGTATATGACCGGCAAGAGCCACACCGATGCCGGTGCCAAGCCCTTTGCATTAAGTGTGATGCAGCACATGAACGACAAGTGCAACGCGTGGAAGAAGGCCGAGAACATGGACTACTCCCTCTACGGCACCCCGCTGGAATCCACCACCTACAAGTTTGCCAAGTGCCTGCAAAAGCGCTTTGGCATCGTGAAAGGCATCACGGACAAGAACTATATCACCAACAGCTACCACGTCCATGTCTCTGAGCCCATCGACGCCTTTACCAAGCTGAAATTCGAGGCCGACTTCCAGCGCCTGTCCCCGGGCGGTGCCATCAGCTATGTGGAAGTGCCCAATATGCAGGACAATCTGGAAGCCGTCATAAGCGTGCTGCAGTTCATCTACGACAACATCATGTACGCCGAGTTGAACACCAAGTCCGATTACTGCCAGTGCTGCGGCTACGACGGCGAGATCAAGATCGTGGAGGACGACGGCAAGCTGGTGTGGGAGTGCCCCAAGTGCGGCAACCGCGACCAGAACAAGCTGAACGTTGCCCGCCGCACCTGCGGTTATATCGGCACCCAGTTCTGGAACCAGGGCCGCACGCAGGAGATCAAGGATCGCGTACTGCATCTGTAACAACAGCTAAATTTTATTTTTGATTTGATGTTTGGAGCGGCCTTTCGGCCGCTCCAAACATCTTTTCAGCAAACGACAGGAACATGAGCATGAACTACGCAAACATCAAATATTACGATATCGCCAACGGTCCCGGGGTGCGCACCAGCGTTTTTGTGTCCGGCTGCCGCCACCACTGCCCGGGCTGCTTCAACGCCGTGGCATGGGATTTTGACTACGGTCAGCCCTTTGATAAGACCGTGCGCAACGAGGTATTCGCCTCCTGCCAGCCGGACTATATCGCCGGGCTCTCCCTGCTGGGCGGCGAACCCTTTGAGCCGGAGAACCAGCGGGAGCTGCTGCCCTTTGTGCGCAACTTCAAGGCGCTGTACCCCGCCAAGACGGTGTGGTGCTACTCCGGCTACACTTGGGAACAGCTTACCGGCAAAGAGCCCAGCCCTGCGCGGTGCGAGGTGACCGACGAGCTGCTGGCACTGCTGGATGTGCTGGTGGACGGCAGATTCGTGCAGGCCGAGCACGACATCTCCCTGCGCTTCCGCGGCAGCCGCAACCAGCGCCTGCTGGATGTACCAAAGTCCCTTGCCGCCGGGCAGCCCGTGTGGTGGGAGGACGAAAAGGTGTTCGCCACCCATACCATGGAACGGTAAACCGTATTGAATCACCTCCCATGAAAATGCGTTTGTCGCGGCCCGCAGGCCGCGACAAACGCTCTATTAAAAATAATTCTTCCGCTGAACATGGCCAAAGCAACGCGGAGGCCATTCGAAATCGTCCCGCACTAAAAGAAGCCGCTGCACAGTCTGTGCAGCGGCTTCTTTCTTTTCTCACTCCCGGCTGCCCACGGCGTCCTCGATGACGCGCAGAAAAGCGTTGCCGTAGCGGGCGGCTTTCTTTTCGCCCACGCCGCTGATGTTCAGCAGCTCGTCGATGCTCATAGGCTTTTTCTCTGCCATCTCCCGCAGGGTGGCATCGTTGAACACCATAAAGGCGGGCAGGTTCTGCTTGCCCGCAAGGCGCTTGCGCACCGCATACAGGGCGTTGAGCAGCTTTTCGTCCGCTTCGCTCAAGCTGCCCGCAGCGGGCTTTGCGCGGCGGGGCTTTTCCAGCCGGTCGGCGCTCTGGGCGGCACGGCGGCGGGCGTACTCCACCTGCAGCTGGGCTTCCTGCTCGGCGGCAAGGCAGCAGGAGCAGTTGCCGCACTTTTTGGGCGCAGCTTCCCCGAAGTATTGCAGCAGAAAGCCGCGCAGACAGTGCTGAGTAGTGGAATAGAAGGTCATGTACTTGAGCCGCTCCTCTGCCTTGCGGGCGGCTTCGGCCTTTACATCCGCGGGCAGACCATTGTCGGCCTCCCGCTCCTTGTCGATGAAAAAGCGGATGGTGCGCACATCCGTGCCGGAATACAGCAGGGTGCACCGGGCGGGCTGACCGTCGCGCCCGGCGCGCCCGGCCTCCTGATAATAGCTTTCCAAGTCCTTGGGCATATTATAATGGATGACGAACCGCACGTTTGGCTTGTCGATGCCCATGCCAAAGGCATTGGTGGCCACCATCACCTGCACCCGGTCGTAGAGGAAGTCGTCCTGATTCTGCCGCCGGGTGTCTGCATCCAGCTTGGCGTGGTAGGCTGCCGCCCGGATGCTGCGGCTCTGCAGCAGCTGCACCGTCTCGTCCACCTGCCGGGTGGTGCTGCAATACACGATGCCCGCATGATCGCCCTCCTTGAGCACCAGTTCCAGCAGTTCCTTGGGCTTCTGGCTGGGCAGCGCCCGCCGGGTCTCGAAGTACAGGTTGGGGCGGTCGAAGCTGGTAGTCACCTCGTAGGGCGCTTGCAGCGCCAGATGGGTGCGGATATCCTCCCGCACATGGGCGGTGGCGGTGGCAGTGAACGCGCCGATGACCGGGCGGCTGGGCAGGCTGTCCACAAACGCCTTGATGCGCAGATAGCTGGGGCGGAAATCCTGTCCCCACTGGCTGATGCAGTGCGCCTCGTCCACCGTGACCATGCTGATCTGCCGCTCCTGCGCGAACCGCTGGAAGCCCGGCATCTCCAGCCGCTCCGGTGCTACATAGATGATCTTGTACCAGCCCTCCCGGGCGCGGTGCAGCATCAGCGCCTTCTGGTTGTCGGTCAGGCTGTTGTTCAGAAAAGCCGCCGCCACGCCCGCCTGCACCAGCGCCCCCACCTGATCCTTCATCAGGCTGACCAGCGGGGACACCACGATGGTGATGCCCGGCAAAAGCAGCGCCGGTACCTGATAGCAGATGGATTTGCCCGCGCCGGTGGGCATGACCGCCAGCACATCCTGTCCGGCCAGCAGGCGGCTGACGATCTGCTCCTGCCCGGGGCGGAAGCTGTCGTAGCCGAAAACTTTTTTCAGGATACTGTGCGGGTTTTCCATGGTCTCCTCCGTTATATAAGTAGGTGCGCTGACGCGCCAGTCGCTCAAAACCTTATCAGTATACCACAAAACTGATACTTTTGGCAGAAAAAAGCGTCACTTTGCGCAAAAGTGTGCGATAAGCGCTCTTTCTGCCCGGGAAGGATAGCTTTTCAGGCGCGAAAATGCTATAATGAGAACACATATCTCCATGCCACCCCGCAGACTGCCCGGCATGGACCATGCAACGTAAAAAGGAGCATTTATAATATGCAGCAGAAACTTATCACCTTTGCCGTGCCCTGCTACAATTCCGCAGCCTATATGCGTCACTGCATCGAAACGCTGCTGAGCGCAGGCGAGCAGGCCGAGATCATTCTGGTGGACGATGGTTCCGTCAAGGATGACACCCCCGCCATCTGCGACGAGTACGCCGCAAAGTACCCCACCATCGTCAAGGCCATCCATCAGGAGAACGGCGGCCACGGCGAGGGCGTGAATCAGGGCATCCGCAACGCCACCGGCCTGTACTACAAGGTAGTGGACAGCGACGACTGGCTGGACACCGACGCCCTGAAAAAGGTGCTGGAGCGCCTGACCACGCTGGTAGCCCGCGGCACCGCGCCGGATCTGATGATCTGCAACTATGTGTACGAGCATGTGGAGGACGGCACCAGCCATACCGTGCGCTACACCAACGTGTTCCCGCAGAACCGCCTGTTCGACTGGGTGCACGTCCGGCGCTTCCGCCCGGATCAGAACCTGCTGATGCACTCGGTCATGTACCGCACCGAGGTGCTGCGTGAGTGCGGCATGGTGCTGCCCAAGCACACCTTCTATGTGGACAACATCTTTGTGTACCAGCCCCTGCCCTATGTCAAGAGCATGTACTATATGGATCTGGATCTGTACCGCTACTTCATCGGCCGCGCAGACCAGAGCGTGAACGAGAGCGTGATGGTCGGCCGCGTGGACCAGCAGCTGCGGGTCACCAAGCACATGATCGACTGTCAGGATCTGGACGCGCTGAAGGACCAGAAGCGTCTGCGCGCCTACATGGTGCACTACCTGTCGGTCATGATGGCGGTCAGCGACATCTTCCTGCTGCTGGACGGCAGCGCCGAGGCACACGCCAAAAAGGCAGAGCTGTGGCAGTACCTCAAGGATCACGTTACTCCCGGCGTCTACCGCGCCGTGCGCGTGAACCTTGGCGGCCTGACCGACCTGCACTTCCCCGGCGGCGACAAGGTGGTCGTAGCCACCTACCGCCAGCTGCGCAAGATCTTCAAGTTCAACTAAGAGCATATTTTATATTTCGGGATAGCGGAACGCCTGCGGGCGCTCCGCTATCCCTTTTTCACGGCTGGAGTCGTAAAGGGAAACGGCAGCCGAACTGCTTGTATTCCGTCCTTTCTCGTCCTGTTTCTGTCTTTTCGTCTCAAAAGATGTATGAAACGCGCAGGATGATTGCTTTTCCTCCGTTGTTCCGGTATACTGGATACGTTTTCCCATTTTGACCCCCCGCACTGGATTTCACACAGGAGTTCGATACTTTTTTGACAAGGAGGAACCGAGTGCTGCGGCCTTTGGCTGCGCACCCAATACAAACCACATTATGGAACAAATGTTGATCTGTCTGTCCCTTGCCCTGATCGCCGGCCTGCTCATGTCACGCGCTGCCAAGGCCGTGCGTCTGCCCGCCGTTACCGCTTACCTGCTTACCGGCCTGCTGCTGGGTCCCTTCTTTCTGGGTCGGCTGGGGCTGAGCCGTTTCGGCTTTGGCTTTGGCAGCCTTGCCGCCGTGGAGGGCTACGGCATCCTCACACAGGTGGCGCTGGGCTTTATCGCCTTCGTCATCGGCAACGAGTTCCGTCTCAGCGCCTTGAAGCACATGGGATGCCGCGCCGTGACCGTGGGCATTGCGCAGGCGGTGATCACCACCGCGCTGGTGGATATCGCCCTTGTTGCCCTGCACTTTGCCCGCCCGGACGTCATCTCACTGGCCTCTGCCATCACGCTGGGTGCCATCGCCTCTGCCACAGCCCCTGCCGCCACCCTGATGGTGGTCAAGCAGTACAAGGCCGACGGCCCTTTGACCAAGCTTCTGCTGATGGTGGTCGCCATTGACGATGCCGTGGGTCTGGTGCTGTTCTCGGCCTCCTACGGCGTGGCAAACGCGCTGGAACAGGGCCGCATCGACCCCATGAGCGTGGTGCTGGAGCCGCTGCTGGAGATCGCGCTCTCGCTGGCACTGGGCGCTGCCGCCGGTTACCTGCTGAACCTACTGGAGGTCTACTTCCACTCCCGCTCCAAGCGCATGAGCCTTTCGGTGGCCTTTGTGCTGCTGACCGTGGGTCTGTCCATGACCAAGTTCGAGATCAATGGCACCCGCTGCGGCTTCTCTCTGCTGCTGGTGTGCATGATGACCGGCACCGTGTTCTGCAACGTCTGCCCCACCTCGGACGAGCTGATGGACCGTCTGGACCGCTGGGTGTCCCCCATCAACATCCTGTTCTTCGTGCTGTCCGGCGCAGAGCTGGACCTGACCATCCTCACCAACCCCATGGTGCTGCTCATCGGCGTGGTGTACATCGTGGCGCGCTCTGCCGGTAAGATCAGCGGCTCTTACCTGAGCTGCCGCGCCACCAGCTGCAGCCCCGCCATCCAGAAGTATCTGGGCATCACCCTGCTGCCGCAGGCCGGCGTGGCGCTGGGCATGGCTGCTACCGCTGCCGAGCTGTCGGACGGCCACATGGTGCGCAACGTGGTACTGTTCTCGGTGCTGGTGTACGAGCTGGTAGGCCCCACTCTGACCAAAATCTCGCTGGTCGCCGCCGGAGAGATCCGTCCCGAGGGACGCACCAGCGCCCGCGTGGAGAACCAGCCAGAAGCCCCTGTGGAGCTGAGCTGAGACGGCGAGAAAGAATTATTTGTAATTTAGGGATTCTGAAAAGCCTGCAGGCTTTTCAGAATCCCTTTTTTCACGGAGAGAATCTCCCCCACCTTTATATGCAAAAGGTCGTTTTTTGTCGAATTGACACGCAATCATTGACGAACGGTGTTATTTTTTGTATACTAAGCTTATCAGCGCTGGCACAATTTTCCTATTGTGTCAGTGGTTGCTAAAAAGGAATAAGGAATAGTGAAGGAGAATGACACATTATGAAAAGCACTGGCATCGTTCGCGGCATTGACTCGCTGGGACGGATCGTTCTGCCGAAGGAGCTGCGCACTAGTATGCACCTCGACACCGACACCAAATTGGAGATCTTTGTGGATGGGGACGCCATCGTCCTGAAAAAGCACCGCCCCGCCGGCAGCTGCGATTTCTGCGGCGAGGTGGACGAGCAGGCCATCCAGTTCGGCGGCTACTGCATCTGCAGCGCCTGCCGCCGCAAGCTCAGCGCACTGTAACGCAGAAAGGGGGCTCTTTCCATGAGCCGGTTCATCGACTTTACCCTTCCCTCCACCGTGCCGGGGCGCACCCTGCACGGCTTTCGCTGCGTCCCGGAGGGGCAGGTGCGGGCGGTGCTGCAGCTGTCTCACGGCATGGTAGAGTATATCGACCGCTACCGCCCCTTGGCAGAATATCTGGCCGACCGGGGTATTCTGGTCACCGGCCACGACCATCTGGGGCACGGTGCATCCATCCGCACCAAGGAGGACTACGGCTATTTTGCCGAGCCGGACGGCAACCGCGCCGTGCTGGCCGACCTGCACGCCGTAACCGTGCTGACCAAGGAGCTGTACCCAAACCTGCCCTACTTTTTGCTGGGGCACAGCATGGGCTCGTTCTACGCCCGGCAGTATTTGTGCGAGTATGGCCGGGAGCTGAACGGTGCCATCATTATGGGCACAGGTTTCCAGCCCAAGGCGCTGGTCAAGGTTGCCAAGACCCTTTGCCGGGTGCTGGCCGCCTTCCATGGCTGGCACTACCGCAGCAACCTTGTGGCCAACCTTTCCTTTATGGGCTACAATAAGGGGCTGGAGGGCCGCACCACCCACGACTGGCTCAACCGCGACCAGGCCGAGGTGGACAAGTATCTGGCCGAGGAGCGCTGCACCTTTACCTTTACGCTGAACGCCTATTATAGTATGTTCAGCGGCATCCTGCGCCTGCACGACCCGGCTTTTCTGGCACGGATGCCCAAGGATCTGCCGCTGCTCTTCCTCTCCGGCGATGCCGACCCGGTGGGCGAGCAGGGCAAGGGCGTGCGCCGCGCCATCCAGAGCCTGAAGGACGCCGGTGTGCAGAACATTGAAAGCATCTTCTACCCCGGTGCCCGCCACGAGCTGCTGGTGGAAACCAACAAGCTGGAGGTTTTCGGGGATATTGCCGCATGGCTGGACAAACAGCTGGCAAAACAGTAAATACAAACAAAGGGCTGCTGCACGTTTTGTGCAGCAGCCCTTTCGCGTTGGACGATTAGAAATATCCTCCGCTTCGCTCTGGATATTCTCAGCGGAATAAAGATTTTTTATTTGGCTTCCAAAACGCCTGTGGGCGTTTTGGAAGCCTTTTTTTACAGTCAGGATAAATCAGCTATAAATCGTTTATTTTGTCATTGTTCTACATTCCGTTTATAGCGCAGCGGGGTCTGCACCCCGGCGCGGATCTTGCCAAGATAGGTGCGGGTCTGCTCTGCGCCCTGTAAAATAGACTCTACCTGCGCTTTCTGCTCTGCGGTCAAATCGTCATCCTCTGCCAGCAGTTCCGCGTTGCCCTCGATGATGGTCAGCGGCGTTTTCAGCTTGTGGGACAGCTGAATGATCTGCTCCCGCTGCCGCTGCTCCATGGCCCACTGCTTCTGTAAGCTGCCGGTCAGGGCGTCGCCCATGGTCTGCAATGCCTGCAAAGTGCTCTCGTACTCCCGCACCTTCGCGCCGGAAAACACGGCACTGTCCAGATCCTTCCGCGCCACCGCCTGCGCTGCGGCGGTCAGCTTTTCGGTCTCCCGGGTCAGGAAGCGCCCGGTCCTGTGGGTGCTCCACACCACCGCTCCCACTAGCAACAGAATGCCCAGAATGCAGTGCACGGTCTGCATATCCGGCAGCACGCCCCGCAGCGCAGGGTCGGCGTAGGGCACGGCATAGTCAAATTGCAGCAGGCAGACCGTTCCGTCCTGCAATTTTGACGTCATATAATACTGCGTGTAGCCAAAATGCCAGCGGGTTCTCCCCTGCCGGTTCTCCATTGCCCGCTGCAAGTGCCCGGCATCCATGTTGGTGGCCAGCACCTCGCTGCTGTCCGGCGCGGCAAACAGGGCGTACCGGCACAAGGAGTCCAGCTGGGTCTCATCAAAGGTGGCGGCGGTCATGCCCGGTAAAACGTCCTGTGCGGCTTTCTGACAGGCCTGTGCGGCCTGATTCGCGGGAAGAAACAGCCCGCCGTTCTGGATCCACAGCATCAGCACCAGCAGCCACCCCACCGCGACCAGCAGGCAGGCCAGCGCCGTGCGCACCAGATATTGCAGCAGCACGCTGCGCAGAGAGGTCAGTCTTCGCTTTTCCATCGGTACCCCACGCCCCATACGGTATTGAGCAGCTTTTCCGGCTCCGGCACGCCCGCCGCCCGCAGCTTTGCCCGGATATTTTTGATGTGCTGTGTCACGGCGGTGTCGTCCGCAGTGCCGTCAATGCCAAAAACCGCTTCGTAAATTTGCTCCTTGGTAAAGGTCTGTCCGGCGTGCAGCGCCAGATACTCGCAGATGGCATACTCCGAGCGGGTCAAGGGCAGCGCCCTTGCACGGCCAAACGCAGTTTGGTATACCGTGACTATACCAAAGTCGCTAACGCACCTTTAGGTGGTTCGAACTCGGGAGTTTGACATGACCGTAGCACCCTTGATTGCCATGAAGTCGACCAAATGCGAGAGCCTTGAAGCCGTGGGCAAGGAGCTGGACAGGCGGGCTCACACCTACGCTAACGATGTTGACCAGAGCGGCCGGCATGTCGGGTACCTGTGCCGTGCGGGGGACGAGAGTCCCGTTCCGCTCGAACAGGCCATCGAGCGCCGTATGGGCGAGCTGAACACGAAGAGGAAAATCAGGGACAACCAAGTTCGCGCGATGGGGTTCATCGTGTCGACAAACGAAGCGCTTCCGGACGAGGAGACGGCCAAGGAGTTTCTTGACAGGTCGGTTCAGTGGTTCGGTGCGCGGTACGGCTATGAGAACTTGCTCGCCGCCCAGATTCATCTGGACGAGGGCACCCCGCACGCGCACATCTGGATCGCCCCGGTCATTCACGGCGAGGACGGCTACGATCGCCTGTGCGCCAAGGAGCTGTTCGCGCCCGACAAGCGGCGCAAGAACGCCGAGGGCAAGTGGGAGGTGACGGCCCAGGGAACCATGAGCAGGCTTCAGGAGGACTTCTGGGAGCAGGTCGCGAAGCCCTACGGGTACGAGCGCCCAATGCGCCACGAGCTGCGCGCGAAGGGCTACAGGAGCCTTGACGCGTACAAGGTACAGGTCGGCACCACGAGGGCGCTCAAGTCCGAGATAGAGACCCTTGAGGGCGAGAGGGACAAGGCGAAGCACGGGGCGATAACGGCGAAGCGCGAGCTGGACGGCCTTGAACAGCTCAGGGTTGAGTCCAGTGTCAAATTGGGTGCCGTGAACGCCAAGGTCGATGAAAAGCGGGCGCAGGCTGCGGAAATCGACCGCCGAATCGCGGAGAAAATGGCCGAGCTTGACCGCTTGAACGGAGAAATCGGCGAGAAAATCGAGCTGCGCAACGAGGTGGGCGATGACCTTCAGCGGGAGTCCGCGCGATTGGAGTCTCTTCGGCAGGGAACGCGAGCAGCTGAGAGAGACGTTGAGGAGCTTCGACCCATCGCTGCCGAGGTTCGCAGGTACGAGGGTGCGGGACGCGCTGAGCGCGGCACAATCCTCGATTCAATCGCTGCTCGATGCGCAGGAGCGGCGAGAGCAGCTAGAGCGGCAATTGAGGAGCTTGGAGACCGCATCTGGGCGCTGATGCGTCCCAGGAAGGCGAAGACGGAGCAGCGCAGCCTGGATGACGTGATGAGGGAAGCAACGGAAGCCGCACGCGCGTCGGAAGCGTTGAGCCGTGGCCATGTCGCGCCGACGAACAGCAGGCCGCGTGGGCAGACTCGGTGATGTGTTATAGTATTACCTGTAATACACGACAAGGAGGTGCGACATGGCCACCGCGGTCACATCAATGAGGATTCCAACCGAGTTGAACGAGCGCTACAGCCGTCTTGCGAAGGAGACTGGCAGGTCGAGGAGCTTCTACGTTAACGAAGCCCTGCAAGAAGCTATCGACCGTTTCGAGTACGAGTACGGGATTCTCAAGGATATCGAGGACTATCGTGCTGGCAGGCTTGAGACCTACAGCATCGACGAGGTAAGGGCGCACTGTGGCCTGGCGAATTGATTTCACGAGGAACGCCGACAAGGCGATGCGCAAGCTCGACAAGGGCGTTGCCGCGCGGGTGTTTGACGAGCTTGACGAGATAGCGAAGCTCGAAGACCCAAGAAGCAGGGGCAAGGCATTGACGGGAAACTTGTCAGGCGTGTGGCGATACAGGGTCGGTGACTACCGAATCCTGTGCGACATCAATGACGGCAGGCTCGTCATTCTCGTGGTCGATGTTGCGCATAGACGCGAGGTTTACAAGCGCAGATAAAAAAGAAAAGCCCCAGCAAGCTTGGCGGCAGCAGGGGCATTCGAGACAAGGAGATTATAGCATGGCGGCAAACGCTGGCGAGACGAAGGTGAAGCTCTGGGAGGGAATCTGCTACCCAGAGAACATGCGCGATGACTGGCAGGACGAGATAGACGACATTCTTCAAGTGCCTTTCGCTTATGCGGTTCACGACATAGACCATGACCAGAAGAGCAAGCAGCGCAAGACGCATGCGCACGTCATTGTTGTCTGGGGCGGCAACACGACACGCAAGGCAA
>OMEV01000889.1_pt1 | contig 15975 bp, 13 predicted proteins | sample 1645491 | NCBI WGS metagenome assembly OMEV01 (sample SAMEA103958122, study PRJEB25191) | human gut metagenome | biome: human-associated habitat [ENVO:00009003]; feature: intestine environment [ENVO:2100002]; material: feces | place: Germany | collected 2013/2015
TTGAGATTATTACAGATAATCCTGCTGATGGCAGAATTTCAATAGTTTCTGATGATAATGCTATTGATGTAAATAATGGCAAGGTTATTTTAAACGCTGCAGATGAAAATTATATTTCAGTTAATGGACAATATGGAATTGTAACTACTGGTGATGAAAATTCAAAGGTAACACTTACTGCCAAAAATAATACAATAATTTCTGCTGGAGGATCTTCATCTTCGGCTATTAAAGCTGGATATGATGAAAATGATAAAAGTAGTATTGAAATTATTTCTACCGAAGGAGATATTGCTATAACTATTGGTAATAAAGATAATCCTTTTGGCAATAATAATGCTATTGCCAAAAGGGTGGAAATCTTTCTTTAAATGCTTCTGAAGATATAATTCTTAACTCATATTCTAATAAATCTCCAGATGGATCTGCTGTTCGTATTGAACATGGAGGAAATGCAGTATTGACAGCTGGAAATGATGTTTTAATTGAATCTGTAAATACCAATTCAACCAGTTATGGTCTTTATGTTGGACTTTTAAATGATTACGTGGGGAAGGTTGAACAATCTAGTCTTAATATAAATTCAGCAAATAATATTTCTATTGTATCATCTGGTTCTTCAGCATATGGTATATCGTCTAATTTGTCAAAAGTAGAACTAGCTTCTGGTAATGATACTATTATTGATGTTATGAGCAAACGCCCTGATAATGACAATGGCTTAATAGCATCTGTAGGTGTTTATAATAATGAAGGAACTATTATTATAAATGATCAAGAGCAAGAAAAATATGGTGATATAAATATTTCAGTTAACAGTATTAATACAAATGCATTGGGAATCCAGTCATATATGTATGGTAATAGTGGAAGTAATACAGTGCTAAATGGTGAAAATATTAGCATTTCGTCAAATGCCGAGTGGAATAGAGATGATGTTTCTGGAATAACAAGTTTTTCTGCTACAGGCATAGAACTCAACGGAATTGGCGATAATAAAGTTGAAATTAATGCGAATAATGATGTGAATATAAGTGCAGGTATAGATAATAAAACGAATACTGCAACTTATGCATCTGGTATTACTGCTACTGGTAATTTATCTAATGTATCTATAAATGCAGGTGGTTCAACAGCTATCAGTGCTAATGGAAATGGTGAAGTAAATAGTTATGGTATTTATGGAATGAATAATTCTAATATTGATATTAATTCTTATTTTAATAATACTGTGAATGCTGGAACTTATGGCATTTATACTTCAAATTCAAATGTAACTTTGACCTCTAATAATGGAACAAATAAAGTTGAAACTAGTACGACTGCTATTAGGGGCAGTAATAATTCCATGGTTAATTTAACTGCTAATGAAAATCAGATAATTGCTAATACTGGTGTTTGGGGAGAAAGCAGCAGTCAAGTTAATTTAACTGCTAATGATATAAACAATGAAATAACAACAACTGGCTTTGGTATTTATGCTGATAGTGCCTCAAATGTTAATTTAATCGCAAATAAAGGTATTAATAGTATTGACAGTGGAGATAGCACTGCTGTATATAGCAGTGGTGAAAACACTATTGTGGATTTAACAGCGAAAGGTAATTCAGTAATTGCTGATACAGGCATTTGGGGTTTAAATAATGGTAAAGTTTCTTTGGATGCATCGACATTAACAAATGAAATAACTGCTGATGCATATGGTATTTTTGCTGATACTAAATCAGATGTAGATTTAAATGCTGGAAGCAGTAATAACATTTTATCGGCTAAAACCACTATTACTGATGAAGACACTGGTGTTACCGCAGATTATGGTCAGCAATCAGCAGTGTATGCATTAAGTGGCAGCAGTGTTGATTTAGCAGCCGGTGAACAAAACTATCTGCTTGGTGCTGTATATGCTAACGGTACTGGTACCAATGTTAATGTAAAAGGTAAAGATGGAAGTACTGCAACAAATGTTATCCGTTCTTATGCCGCTATTGCTAACGCTGGTGATATTGATACAACTACTGAAGGTAGTGAATTTAAGGGTAAAACATTCTATTCTGCACTGTATGCCGAAGATGGTGCTAATATTAAATTAGACGGCAATAATATTATCGGCACATGGGCAGATAGTGGTAAGGATGCTATGCTTGAACGTACTGTCTGGGCATATAATGAAGGTACTATCGATATTACAGGTGCAGCACAAATACGTACAGACCGTTACGACTCCAGCCCTAACAGTGCAGATGTAGCTATTGCCGCAGGTACAGCAACAAATCTTGATAAAGATAAAGTTAATGCTCATGTTGAAGACCGTGCAACTGTAACTTTAAATTATGATGATTTTAAAGATGAAAACGGTGTATCTATAAGCAAATCTAATATCAGCGGCGATATTCTTTCTGCTTATGCAGGACAGGTAGATATTAGTACCGATAATTCTGAGGCAGGCATTAATATTAACGGCAACCTGCTTGCAGGTAATAATGGTATTTTAAATGTTAACCTTGGTAAAGGCGGCGTTTTGACTGGCCGTGCCGATGATTATGGTGATGCAGGTGCGAATGAGTCAGGGGTTGGCAGTGGCAACGATGGTCACCAAAGTAGTGAATTTTTTGACCCGGCATTCAGCAGTGAAATATTTAAAGGCGGCGAAGTAAACCTTACAATGGGAGAAAATTCACGCTGGAATGTAACAGGGCAAAGCTGGATTACCAGAATTAACACAGCTGAGAACAGTAATGCCATTATTGACCTTGTTGGAAGTAATACAGATAGAAATACAACAGCACATGCGCTTACAGTTTATGAAATGAATGGTGATGCTAACTTTAACATGAGTCTTGATGCTGACCGTGACGTAAGTGACATGCTGTACATAAAAAATGCAAACGGTAACTATGTTGTAAATGTTATAGATGCAGTAACAGAAGATGATATGTATGCAGCAAGAACTGACGGCGGTACTTTTGATGGTTTGCGTTTTGCTACTGTGGGTAAAGATTCTACTGCAAGCTTTAGAGCTATTACTTATGATGGTGGCTTTAATAATGTTGAATATATTATTGGCAGCGACAGCTATGACGAAAGTACTGAAAACCATCATTACAACGGTGATTCCCTTGATGCAGAAAAACCGGGTGATTCAACTGTTGATGACTTCTTTAAAAATAATGGCACGCCGGGTTCAACTACTGGAGCTACAAACGGTTTAGCAAAAGCTTCGCTTATGGCTTTGCCAGTAAACGAAACTAATAATGCTGAAAACGATGATTTAACAAATGTAGAAGTAAATACCGATGAAACTACAAACTTTAAACTTATTGGCGTTAAGAATACAGAAATTAGTGATGGCGGTGAAACTATTCTTAACATGAGCCGTGCTAACTACAGCAACGCCATTTATATGGATCGTTTGAACAAACGCCTTGGTGAAGCACGTTATATTAACAGCGAAGAAGATGAAGGCATGTGGGTACGTATCCGCCATGACCGCATTGGCAAAGATGATGCTTACCGCAGCCAGAACACCATGTATGAAATTGGCTATGACCAGAAACAGGAATGTGATAACGGCGAACGCCGCGTAGGCTTTGCAATAGATTACATGCATGGTGATACCGGTTATAACGATATTGCAGGCAAAGGCGAAATTGACCGTTATGGTTTGTGGCTGTATGATACCTGGATGGGTGATAAAGGCCACTATGCCGACTATGTAGCTAAATGGGGACATCTCTCCAACGATTTTGAAATTTACAACAGCCGCGGCGAGGTAACAGGCGATTACAGCAACAACGTATTCAGCGTAAGTGCAGAATATGGACGTAAAAAAGATATTGGCAATGACTGGTACTTTGAACCTCAGGTACAGGCACAGCTGGCACGTGTAACCGGTGCAGATTATACAACCAGTCAGGGTACAAAAGTAAGCGTTGACGGTATTAACAGCTTAATTGGCCGTGCTGGTTTCCGCCTTGGTAAAGACTTTGGCGAAGAAAAACAAAGCACCGTTTACATTAAAGCAGATGTACTGCATGAATTCCTTGGCGACCAGGATATCCGCGCACTTGATTCAACAACTAATGGTAACTGGCAGACAGTAAGTTACGAAAACGAAGGAACCTGGTATGATGTAGGTTTTGGCTTTGCAACCCAGATGAGCAAAAACAGCTATGCCTTCATGGATTTTGAAAAATCCTTCGGTAACGATAACGACGAAACTTATCAGATTAACGTTGGCATGCAGTGGAGCTTTTAATTGAGATAACTGGTTATTAACAAGCTGAAAGCTAAGTTAACAATTGTTTGGTAAAGATATGTAAATTTTGCGATTAAATAAAGAACAAAATTTGCAAAAGGTAATTTAATAATTAAAAGCTAGAAAGGTTGTGCTGCAAAGGTAACAGATAAAATGCGGCGGCTGATTTTAAGGCAATTTGTAAATCTGTCTGGGTTTATTATCCGGACAGATTTGCAGAAGCCGCAGCATTTTTACAGAACCGGAGCAGTACAGCCTTTCGTTTTTAAGTAAAAATATGGTAATAGTAATACAGATAAGCAAATAAAGAAAACGAGGTAAAAATGAATCAGGAAAGTACAGAGCTTGATAAAACAGTGCTGGAAAAATTTGCGGCTGGCGGTGAGGTAGAGTTTGAAAATTATCTGCCGCGCTGCAGAAGCGGCATGCGCACGTGGGAATTAAAAATAAGGGATGCAGACGGCAGCCGCAGAATTGTAGTAATCCGCGACAACGGTTTAAACGTTACCGGCACGGAAGTTGCGGTGCAGCCTTTTACAAACCGTGCTGAGCGCAACGAAGAAATTTGCAGGCTTTATAATGAATGCCACTTGTCACAGGTGTTTTTGGCCAATTTGTTTAATATCAGCCAGCCTGCTGTTTCGGTAATTATTAAAGGCTGCAGGCAAAGTAATTAAAAACTTACAATTAAAGGGTTTTGCGTGTCGTTTAGAGAATTATACCTTAATTAAACTTTCCGCACAGGAGGGATTGGTTATGAGTGAATTAAGTGAAAGAATCGGCACGGCGGCAGGCAATGCTTTTAAAAGCGGGTTTAACTGCGGCGAGGCAATTTTGCAGGCGTTCCGCACTGAAGGCGGCTTAAAGATTGACGACAACACCATGCGCATGGTTACGGCGTTTGGCGGCGGCATGGGGCACGCGCGAGCTGTTTGCGGTGCGCTGGTTGGGTCGGTAATGGTCATCAGTTATTTTGTTGGGCGCACCAGCCCGCAGGAAAAGCCTTTGCCGGAAGTTTACCCTTACAGTAAGGAATATCATGATTTGTTTGTAAAAGAATTTGGTTCTTCCGAATGTAAAGATTTGATGCCGTATGAGTTTAACACGCGTGAGCATTTAATTAACTGCTTAAAGCTTGTTAACCGTATGGGCAAATTTTTGGCAGAGTATTTGGAGAGCAAGGGCTTTTTAAAATAGCATAAAAGTTTTTTGGCACCGCTGGCGGATGATACCGGCGGTGCTTTTTTACATACTTTTTACTTACGCTGCATTAAATTTTTAAATAATTTGCTTATAATAAAGCCAACCTAAAATAACAATATACTAAACTGCCATTTTAAAGGAGGACTAAAGTTTTATGAAATTATCCAGCAAAAAAAGAAAAACTGCTGCTGCCGTTTGTGCATTTTTAAGCATTTTTGGCTGTGCCGCAGCAGCAAATGTATATCTTCCTGCCCACGTTGAAGCTGCGGGCTATACCGTTCAGGAAAAGAACCCTGTAAGCGTAATGCCTATTAACCAGGCCAAATTTTTAAAAGGCCAGCGCTTTGATTTGCAGGTAGAAGTTAAAGGGCTTGCTGATGATTTTAAAGTAACTGTTGACGGCGTTGACGCCGAAAAATATTTTGGCAAAAAAGGCGAAGTTAAAACTGCTGACGGCGTAACCGTTTACTGCATTCCTGATGTTGCCTTTACCAAAGCAGGCGCTGTTAAAGTAGAAGCTGTAAGCGGCGGCAACAAAAATGTTGTAAACTACACTGTTACCGATGCCAAAGCCAAGAAAAAAGCCAAAAACGTAATTCTGTTTGTAGGCGACGGCATGAGTTTGCAGGCACGCGAAATGGCCCGTATCCTTTCCAAAGGCCTGAGCGACGGCAAATACAACGACCTTTTGAACATGGAAAAAATGCCGCACATGGCTGTTATTACAACTTCCGGCTATGATTCTCTGGTAACGGACTCCGCCAACAGCGCATCTGCTTATGCAACCGGCCATAAATCCGTTAACAACGCTATGGGCGTATATGCCAACAGCACCAAAGACCCGTTTGATGACCCGAAAGTAGAAAACATTATCGAGCTTGTTAAACGTACCAAAGGCATGGCAACCGGCATTGTTTCCACCTCAAACATTACCGACGCTACTCCGGCAGCTATGCTGAGCCATACCCGCCGCCGTGCTGAACAGAACTTTATTGCCGAAACCATGACCGAAGATTATCACCGTCCGGACGTTATCATGGGCGGTGGTTCCCGCCACTTCATTCCGATGAATGTGCCCGGTTCCAAACGCAAAGATAATGTTAACGTTGTAGAACAGTTTAAAGATTTGGGCTATACTTTCTCCGGCAACAGAACCGAGCTTTTGAATACTCCGGCAGACGAAGATAAAATTCTTGGCCTGTACCAGCTGGATAACATGAATGTATATATCGACCGCGCCATGCTGAAAAACCCGAAAGTTCTGGGCGGCTTTAATGACCAGCCGGGCCTTGTGGAAATGACTCAGCGCGCTATTGATACTTTAAGCAAAAATGAAAACGGCTTCTTCCTGATGGTTGAAGGCGCCTGCGTTGATAAACAACTGCACGTTATGGACTGGCAGCGTGCCGCTTACGACAACATTGAACTTGACCAGGCTGTTGGCGTAGCCAAGAAATTTGCTGCCGAAAACGGCAATGACACTCTGATTATTGTAGTTGCCGACCATGCACACGGCGCAAGCATTACCGGCACTTACCATGAACTGGACGGCAAAACCGGCCGCGAAGCAGTACGTACTTATGCAGCAGCAGGCTGGCCGACTTTTGAAGACCGCGACGGCGACGGCTACCCCGACAACCCGAACCCGGACGTAACCCTTGCAGTTCAGTTTGCTAACCATCCGGATACCAACATCAACTATAAATTTAAAGAAGTTCCGACTTCCCCGGCTATTATGGCAGGCGACAAAGCCATTGCCAACCCGAAACTGGAAGGCGAATTCTACAAAGGCAACATTCCTTACAAGGAATCCCAGGAAGTTCACTCCGCTGACGATATCCTGCTGAATGCCATGGGCCCCGGCAGCGAATATTTCAACGGCGTAATGGACAACACCGAGGTATTCTTCGGTATGGTTAGAGCCCTTGGCCTTGACGGAACCAAAAACTACAAAAAATAATTAAATTACGGAGGCAGGAAGATGCTCAGAAACTTTTTGAAAAGTTTTCTGCTTTCGTTCCTGCTGCTGGCAGGCGGTGCCTTTACCGCCGCAGACTTGCCGTTAAAGGCGGTTCACTTTGAACCGCCTTTTTTGTGCAGCAGGGCAGAAGCAGCAATAAGCATGACTTTTGATGAAATGTATGCTGGTGTTTCTTCGCTTGGCATTACGTTTTCCGATAAACTGAAAAACAGCGAAGGGCAGACGGTGCAGATGACAGGCTTTATGGCGCCGCCCTTAACGCCTACCATTAACTTTTTTGTACTGACGCGCGAGCCGATGAGCATTTGCCCGTTTTGCAGCACGGACGCCGACTGGCCTGCGGATATTGTTGTTGTACAGCTCAGCGAGCCTGTTGTGGCATTGCCGTTTGACCGCCCGATAAGCGTTACCGGCACACTGGAATTAGGCACGGAAGTTGACGCGGAAACGGGCTTTGTAAGCCTTGTGCGCATACAGGCGCAGTCACTGGAGGCTTTATAATGCTTTTGGAGATTAAAAACGTATTTAAAAAGGTTACGGAACCTTCAGGTGAAATTATTACCGTCAGCCACGCAGAGCATTTAATGCTTGATAAAGGCGGGCAAATGCTTTTAACCGGTCCGTCCGGCAGCGGCAAAACTACTCTTCTGCATATGATTGCGGGGCTTCTTTCGCCAAGCGGCGGCGAAATTTATTTTGACGGCACGCGCATTGATAATATGCCGGAAAAAGAGCGCGATTTGTGGCGTGCGCGCAATATCGGCTATGTGTTTCAAAAGCTGAACCTTATAGAAGCGCTGACGGCGGAAGAAAACATTTTGCTGGCCGGTTATTTTGCAGGCAGCGATATGGCTGAACTAAAAAAACGTGCAGCCATGCTTTTGGAGCGCGTGGGACTGGCAAATAAAAAAGACACATTGCCCGGGAAATTAAGCATCGGCGAACAGCAGCGCATAGCCGTTGTGCGCGCCGTTATTAACAAGCCGGTACTGCTTTTGGCAGATGAACCAACGGCAAGCCTTGATGCGGAAAACAGCCGCATTGTGCTGGGGCTTCTGCGCGGTTTGTGCAGCGAAAACGGCACGGCGCTTATCCTTTCCACGCATGACGAAAGCGTTAAAGAACAGTTTGACGAATGGTTTGACATTAAAGGCGGGAGGTTCATAACTCATGAGCATCATTAAAATAGTACGCCGCAATATTATGTTTAAACCTTTGCAAAGCCTTGTTGCCTGCTGCGTAGTTATGGCAAGCATTGCCATGGCGGTGCTGGTGCTGCTTTTGGCAGACGGAGTGCACAGCGGGCTTACGGCGGCGGCAGAACCTTTCCCGATAGTTGCGGGCAGCAAGGGCAGCCCTAACCAGCTGGTGCTGAATACGGTGTTTTTAAAAGATACTCCCATGAGCAACATCAGTTATACCGAAGTGGAAAAGCTGCGCACCAATAAAAATGTGGCAATGGCAGTACCTTTCGGTTACGGCGATAATTACCGCGGCTTCCGCATGGCGGGAACGGAAAAGGAAATTTTTAATTATGTAATTAACCCGCAGCGCGGCAAGTGGCTGCAAATAAACGAAGGACGCGCGTTTGAAGCACCTTTTGAAGCCGTGCTCGGCGCAAGAATGGCCGCCATGACGGGCTTAAAAGTTGGCGATACTTTTAAAACTTCGCACGGCATGGTAGAAATTCCGGGCAGCAAAGGCCATGCGCAGGAATATAAAGTAGTTGGTATTTTAAAGCCGGTTAACGGGCCGTATGACCAAAGCATTTTAACAGATATTAAAAGTATTTGGGCTGCCCATGCAGGGCACGGCGCAGCGGTACAGGGAGTAACCGGAGTGCTGATTAAGCCTGCCGGTTATGCGCAGGCACTGGCAGTGCTTTCACAATACCGCAATAATAAGGAAATGCAGGTGGTATTTCCTTCGCAGACAATAATAGAACTGTTTTCGGTAATGGGCGATGCGGAAAAAGTGCTGCAAATTATAAGCTATGCCGTAATTTTGCTGTCGCTGATTATTATTGCTTTTACAACGTACTGGGCAGCAGCCATGCGCAGGCACGACAACGCTGTTATGCGTGCCATTGGCGCTGGGCAGAAGGCAATTATTAAAATTAATTTTTTGCAGGGCATGCTGCTTTCCTGCATTGGCACGGCGGCAGGCGCGGCGCTTGGGCACGGTGCTTTTGCAGCGCTGGCATATCTGCTGCGCGAAAAAACTGCCGTTAACCTTACTGCAGGCTTTACTTTGCAGGAAGGCATAATGATTGCCGTTGTAGTGGCAGCAGCGTCGGTGTTCAGCTTTATTCCGGCAGCGGCGGCATGCCGCAGGCAGGCTGCGGACGATTTGTGAAATTTTTGGGCCCTGCTTTTGTTGAAAGGTATTTATGCTATAATTAACCTAACAACAAACCAAAAGGAGGTTTTTTATGAAAATCGCAAAAACTCTGGCAGCAGCGGTATTATGCCTGTCGGTATGTTCGGCGGCATTTGCGGCACCGGCTGTAAAAACATTTGATGTACACGAAGGCAGCGTAAAGATTGATGTTCCGCAAATTAAAGGCGCGGCAGGCGGCAAATTTGCCGATAATAAAATTAACAACACTTTAAATTTTTATGTTTTAAAGCAGCTGTATACAGCCCTGCCTTTAAGCATGAGAAACGATGATGTTATGCGCACTGCTTACGATAAAACCTTTAAAGCCAAAGACGGCAGCGAAGATGCGCGTGAATTTGTTGAAGACGTGGCCGGTTTTGTTAATTTTAAACTGCGCTGCGACCTTGAAGATGTAAAACAGTATGGCGGCACCAGCGTGCCAAGCTATGATTTGCAGGGGCAGTATACCGTGCATTTTAAAGGCGATAATTATTTAAGCGTTGAGCAGCGCGGTTACATTTACACCGGCGGCGCCCACGGCATGACGCTTTTTAATGCGGCAACATTTGATTTAAACACCGGCAGGGAGCTTGAACTGGCCGATTTATTTAAAAACGGCAGCAACTATCTGGAACGCATCAATAAAGTTGTTGCAGCCAAAGTAGCCGAAGACTCCAGAATGTTCTTCGGGCCGGTAGAAGTAAAAGACGGCGACCGTTTTTATATTCAGGACGGCAAAAATCTTGTAATTGCCTACCCGCCTTATGAAGTAGCTCCTTATGCGGCTGGCGTTGTAACCTTTGCCATTCCGCTGGACGGCTTGAGCGATATTTTGGCAGTTGATATAAAATAACACCTCTGAACCTTAAAAATAAAATTAAAATCTATTTATTTTAGCAGGCTGAAATGTTATAATAAATTTAGTCAACGGGGACTTCACAAATTGGTGGAGTCCCTTCTTTTTTAATATTTTGAAAGGTGAGGAAGTGATTTTATGGCAAAAGCAGAAGTAAAACAAAAGGGTTTTTTCGATAAAGCGATGGACTTTATTGAAAAAATCGGCAATGCCATGCCGGACCCTGTCAGCCTGTTTATTATTCTGGCTGTTGTGGTTGTAATTCTTTCTGCTGTTTTGGGAAGCATTGGTTATGGAGCTGTGCATCCCGGTACCGGCAAAACCATTCAGGTAGTAAATCTTTTAACTAAAGATGGTTTCCGCGATATGTACAGCAAGGCCGTTGCCAACTATTCAAACTTTGCGCCGCTGGGTATGGTAATGGTATGTATTATTGGCGCAGCTGTTGCAGAAAAGAGCGGGTTCCTTGTAACCATGATGAAACAGGTTATGGGCGACGCCAAATCGTGGATGGTTACATTTGCCATTCTTTTTGTTGCAATTAACGCTAACCTTGCGGGCGACGCCGGCTATATTGTTATGCCTCCGCTGGCAGCAGTTATTTATATGGGCATGGGGCGCAGCCCTGTTTTGGGCATGATTGTTGCCTACGCAGGCTGCGCAGGCGGTTTTAGTGCCAATATTATGCTTGGCATGACGGACGCTCTGGCTTACGGCTTTACCGAAAGCGCAGCACGCATGATTGACCCTAACTATCAGGCAACTATGGCCATTAACTGGTACTTTTTAATTGTATCCTGTATTTTGCTTGCTGTTTTTGGTACGCTGCTTACGGAAAAATTCCTGGTAAAGCGTTTTCCGACAACCAAAGAAGATTTATTAAAATATAATTTTGACGAATCGGAAGGGCAGATTACCGAGGCACAGAAGCGCGGCTTAAAATGGGCTGTTATCGGACTTGTAATTTTTGTAATTGCGCTTGTTGCCGCCTGTATAGGTGATGACCCGCTTCTGGCAGACCCCAAAACACATTCCGTTATGACTAACGGTTCTCCGTTTATGAACGGCATTATTTTAACGGTTACCGTTGCGCTGTTTGTTGTTGGTGCCTGCTATGGCTTTGGCTGCGGCAAATACAAAAATGACCGCGATTTGTTTGCCGATATAACTCTTGGCTTTAAGGATATGGCCGGTTACATTTTTATGTGCTTCTTTATCGCTCAGTTTACCAGCTATTTTGCATGGAGCAACCTTGGCATTGTAATGGCAATTAAAGGCGCGGAAGCTTTAAAAGCAATGGAATTTACCGGTGCGCCGCTTCTGATTGGTCTTATTTTTGTATCGTGCCTTGTTAATATTCTTATCGGTTCTGCTTCCGCAAAATGGGCAATTCTGGCGCCGATTTTTGTGCCGATGCTGATGCTGATGGGCTTTGACCCGGCCGTTACGCAGGTTTCTTACCGCATAGGCGATTCCATTACCAACCCGCTGTCGCCGCTGTTCCCGTACTGCCCGGTTATTTTGGGCTTTGTACGCAGGTACGCGCCGGAGATGGGGCTTGGCTCCGTTATCGCCAACATGGTGCCGTTTTCTGTTACTTTTACGGTTATCTGGATTATCCAGCTTCTGGTATGGATTTTCCTTGATATTCCTCTTGGCCCGGGCGGCGGCATTTTCCTCAACTGATAATTTAAACGTAAATACAGCGGCTGCTTAAAGGGCAGCCGCTTTTATAAGGAGTATGGCTATGTACTATTCTAAAATTAATATTTCCGTTCATGGCAGTTCCGCGCATGGCTCTACGCCGCATTTAGGCAAAGATGCTATTGTGGCGGCATCGTCTTTTATTTTAAACGCGCAGGCTCTTGTAAGCCGCTTAAATAATCCGCTTAAGCCGCTGGTGTTTACGGTAAGCGGCGTTAACGGCGGCACGCAGTTTAACATCATTACCGATTTGGTAAAAATGACGGCTTATTTATATGCCGGGGACGAAGAAAACCTTAAAGCCGCGCAGTCCGGCCTTACGGCAATTGCCCAAAGCACAGCCGCAGCATTTGGCTGTACGGCAGAACTTGAATTCGGCCAAGTGCAGAAAAACGGAGGTGAGGCATAATGAACTTTAAAGAACTTGCTTTAAAAGAAGAAAGCTATATTTTAGAGCAGCGCCGCTGGCTGCATGCCCATCCGGAACTTGGCACCAAAGAATATAAAACAACGGAACATATTGTAAACGAACTGAAATCCTTCGGTATTGAAGTACAGGTTTTTGACGATATTACCGGCTGCGTCGGCATTATCCGCGGAAAGCAGCCCGGACGCACGGTAATGCTGCGCGCCGATATCGATGCGCTGCCGATACAGGAAGAAAACGACTGCGGCTTCTGCTCGCAGAACGATGGCGTTATGCATGCCTGCGGGCATGACTGCCATACGGCAATGCTGCTGGCTGCCGGTAAAATGCTGGCGGCGAATAAAAATCAGCTGCACGGAACGGTAAAACTTTTATTCCAGATGGCGGAAGAAATCGGGACGGAATCGCGCCATTATGTTGAAAAAGGCTGCCTTGACGATGTGGACGCTGTTTTTGGGCAGCATGTATGGGCTTTAATGGACAGCGGCAAAGTAAATTTTGAAGACGGCGAACGCATGGCGTGCAGCGACCGCTTTACAATTACCGTAACCGGTAAAACCGCACAGGCGGATAAGCCGCAGCAGGGCAGCGACGCCGTACTTGCGGCGGCAGCCGTTGTTATGGCACTGCAAAGCCTTGTAAGCCGTGTTAACAACCCGGAAAACACTCTTGTTGTAACAACCGGCATGATGAACGGCGGCAGCGCAGATGCCGTTATTGCCGGTAAAACAGAACTTGTGGGCACGGTAAGAACTTTTAATAAAGAATTCCGTAAGGGCATGCCGCAGCTTATCGATGATATTGCCAAAAAAGCAGCGCTTACCTATGGCTGCGAAGTTAGCAGCACCTATTTCTTCGGGCCTGCGCCGCTTATTAACGAACACCATGATTTAAACGAAATTGCCCGTCAGGCAGCCGTAAAAATTATGGGCGAAGGCTGCCTGAGCCATTTGGATAAAATGACGGGCGCGGAAGATTTTTCCGTATTTATGGAAAAAACTAAAGGCGTATATGGCTTTATTGGCGTGCGCAACCTTGCCAAAGGGCTGAACTGCGTGCATCACCACCCCAAATTTGCGGTAGATGAGGACCAGTTAAAATACGGCGCCGGTATTTATGCGCAGTTTGCTTACGATTATTTAAACAGTGATGCCAAATGAACAAGCTGATAAAAATAATGCTGCTGCTGGTGCTGGCTGCGTTTTGCAGCCTGGCATCGGCGCAGGAGCCTGATTATGCGGACACGTGCAGTTGGGCCTACTGGCGCGTTGGCGAAAATAAGGCGGCGGATTTATTTATTGTATGCCCGACTGTTGATTTGGGGACAGATGGGCATACAAATATGAGCCTTACAGACGAAAACATAAAAGGCAATTTTACAGGCGCTCTTAACATGCAGCGCGGCATTTATGAAAAAAACTGCCGTATGTATGCGCCGTATTACCGTCAGGCCACATTGGCAGATTATACTTTGCCGCGGCAAGATGCGGCTGCTTATTTTGATTTGGCCTATAGCGATGTGCGTGCAGCCTTTTTATATTACATGCATCATGAAAACAACTGCCGTCCGTTTGTGCTGTTCGGTTTTTCCCAGGGCGCGGAGATGTGCCTGCGGCTTTTAAAAGAATTTGGCAACACGGATTTTGTTAAAAATAATATGGTTGCCTGCTATGCTATTGGCTGGCGTTTTACTCCGCAGGAGGCGAAGCAGTATCCGTATATCCGCCCGGCACAGAGTGCTGATGATTTGGGTACGGTGATTATGTTTAACAGCGAAGCGCCGGAGGTTACATCTTCACTGATGGTGCCGCATGGCGAAAAAAGTTTCTGCATTAATCCTCTTAACTGGCGTACGGACGGCACAATGGCTGATAAAGCGCTGAACTCAGGCGCATGTTTTACCGATTACAGCGGCAGCATTAAGCGCGAAGTGCCGCAGCTTACAGGGTGCTGCATAGATACGGAACGCGGCGTACTGAAAGTTACAGACATTGATAAAAAGCAGTATCCGCCGGTGCTGTCCATTTTTACCGATGGTATTTACCATTTATATGATTATCAGTTTTTTTACCGCAATTTGCAGCAGAATGTTGGACTGCGCATAAATACTTTTGTTGAAGAAAGGCAGGTACAAAATGCAGCATAAACAAGGCTTGCCTCATATTAAAATTTTGGCTACAGGAGGCACTATTGCCGGCAGTGCGGCAAGCGCCGGCAAACTTACCGGCTATACCGCCGGGGCGTTAAGCGTACAAAGCCTGATTGATGCCGTGCCGCAGCTTACGGAAATTGCAGCGGTAAGCAGCGAGCAGCTTGCGAATATTGACAGCTGCAATATAACAAGCGATTTATGGTTTAAACTTGCTGCGCGCTGCAATGAGCTGATGGCAGATGAAAGTGTAGACGGAATTGTAATTACACATGGCACGGATACACTGGAAGAAACTGCCTATTTTTTAAATCTTACTGTTAAAGGCAGCAAGCCGCTCGTTCTTACAGGCGCTATGCGTCCGGCAACAGCTATCAGCGCGGACGGGCCTTTGGATTTGCTTAATGCTGTAAAAACAGCGGCCTGCCGTGAAGCTGACGGGCAGGGCGTAATGATAGTAATGAATGATATTATTATGGCGGCGCGTTATGCTACAAAAACCAGTGCTTTTAAAGTAGAGGCTTTTCAGGCACAGCCATATGGACAGCTTGGCACAATAGCTGGCGGCAAAGTTTATTTTGAAGCACAGGTGAAAAAACGCCATACAGAGCAATCTGCTTTTGCCGGTAAAAATTATGACATTTTACCGCGGGTAGATATTATTTATACGCACTGTGATGATGACGGCGTACTGATAGAAGCGGCTGTAAAAGCCGGTGCGCAGGGGCTTGTTTATGCTGGAAGCGGCATGGGCAGTATCCACGCCGGTGCAGAGCAGGCGCTTATGCGGGCAGCGGCTCATGGCATTGCTGTTGTACGCAGTACCCGCGTCAGTGAAGGGCGCGTTTTAGCGGCTAACCCTAAATGGGATGAGGCGGGCTTTATCTGTGGAGGCAATTTAAATCCGCAAAAAGCGCGCATTTTATTGCAGCTTGCGCTTACATGTACAAAAGACACAAAAAAAATACAAGAAATTTTTGACGAATATTAATGGAAGAAGGCAATATTATGGCATTGCTGG
>OMEV01000892.1_pt1 | contig 15911 bp, 10 predicted proteins | sample 1645491 | NCBI WGS metagenome assembly OMEV01 (sample SAMEA103958122, study PRJEB25191) | human gut metagenome | biome: human-associated habitat [ENVO:00009003]; feature: intestine environment [ENVO:2100002]; material: feces | place: Germany | collected 2013/2015
TCAGTGCTGCCAGGAAACGTCCGTGTCCGTCCCGGTTTTTGGCGGTCTTGTCTTCATGCTGATAAGCACCGAAGCGGAGGGTGGTGCCTTCAACCGCAACTTCGCCGGCGTTGATGATGTCGTTGTTAATCGAAATATACTGGTCGGTCAGACCGTCCGCATTCAATTTTCCGTTGCCCTTGAAAGCGAGATTGTATTGGTTGCCGTAATCTATTTCCGCAGAGCCGTAATAAAGCAGCCCGCCTTCAATGCTGTCATTGACAATCCAGGCGCCGCCGCCGGTGGTATCAAAAGCAACCGTCGGTCTGGTTTCATCAACGATATTGTTGACAAAAACGGCATTATAGCTTTTGCCGCGCCGGCCGTCTTTCGTATAATTGCCGGAAATCGTGCGAAGCCGTCCGCCGGCGGCAAACGTCATGTCCGAATAGGTATAAACGGCACCGCCCAAAGCCAGACCGTCAGCGGAAGCGGTTTGAGCGCCGTTGTTGACAAAGCTGCCGAAAATGCGGCCGACGGATATATTGTAATTGTTGAAAAAGGCCCCGCCCTGAGCTTCCGCCCCGCTGTCGCCTTCGGAAAAAACGCGGTTAGAAACAAAATCGCCGCGAATATCGCCGATGACGGCTCCATTGTCATTGTAAACGGCGCCGCCGTAAACGGAACCGCTGCCGGATTGAACCGAATTGCCGCTAAAATTACCGGTAATATCGCCGATTTTGCTGTCCCAGTCATTGAACACGGCACTGCCGTAAGCCGCATATTCGGCCAGAATACGGTTGTTGTCGAAACTGCCTTTGATATTGCCGATTGTTCCCTGATAATTATAGACGGCACCGCCTTTTATTCCGTAAACGGAGTTCCCGGAAACCTCGTTGCCGGAAAAATTGCCGGTTATGCTTTTCACGCTGCCGCTGTTAAACACGATTCCGCCGTTTAATTCCGTATCCGTCAACCGGTTGCCGGAAAAGTTTCCCCTGATGTTTCCGATCCGGTTGCCGTTATAAACAGCATTTCCCGAGTTGCCGACAAAATCGGCCCGGACATCGCCCATTTTGCCCAGATTGTAAAGCGCGCCTCCGGAATTGTTGACAAAGCTGCCGCCGATACTTCCGATCTCCGCCTCATAATCATTAAAGACGGCACCGCCGACATCGGCGCGGTTGTCAACGAAGTTGCCGTTGATTTTTTCTATTTTTCCCTGGTTGAAGACGGCGCCGCCGACGGCTTTGCCGGTTGTTCCCGACGCGCTGTTGCTTATAAAATCGCCGCTGACGTCGGTTATTTTTCCATTATGTCCGTTATACAGTGCACCGCCGCCGGCGTTTAACCCGTCCGCGCCATCCGCGGCAACCGAATTGGCGACAAAATCGGCCTTGATCCGGTCAATGTCGCCGTCGTTATACACGGCACCGCCGAGCAAGGTATAGCCATATCCTTCATATTCTTCCCCGACAACGGTTTCCGCCCGGTTGTTTTGAAAAGTTTTGTTGATAATGCTGACGTAGTCAGCCGTATTGTGAAGCGCCGCCCCTCCCGCTTGTTCGGCGACGTTTTCCCCTATTTCCGTAAAACGCAGAGGATCTTTGGTCACCGTTTCGTAATCCTTCGGTTTTTCATATTCATATTCGGCGGATCGTGCGGGCATGCTCAGAAGCGTCATTGTCACCAGAATAAAGCCTGACAGTAGTTTTTCAGTCATAATGTTTGGTTCCTTCATGATTGTTCGAATACAAGTTCGGTTTCAAAACGCCGTTTGCTAAAACGATCGTTTTTCTTCTTCATTTTCCCGCTTTTGGAAAAGAACGTCTAACCGGTTGATCAATAAACATTTATCTTGCTTTTTGGAAGCAGACTTTATACAATATTCCTGTAACAGAAAAACGATCCTTTTTTTGCCGCGGCCAGTTTGGACGGCAAAACCTTTTTTTCCCGCCTTTTTCCGCACGATCTTCATTTTCCGCACAAAAAAAACCGCGAACTTTCGTTCACGGTTTTGTCAGTCTACAGCTGCAAAAGCTATTCCGGCAGCCTGCAATCTCTGTGCAAGGCAATCTCCAGCACTTCGTCGGCGTTGGAAACGGGTATGATTTTCAATCCCTTTTTCACGTTGTCAGGAATTTCCCGCAGGTCTTTCTCGTTGTCTTTGGGGATAATCACCGTTTTGATGCCGCCGCGCAGCGCGGAAAGCAGCTTTTCCTTTAATCCGCCGATCGGCAGCACCCTGCCCTGCAGCGTAATCTCTCCGGTCATCGCCACGTCTTTGCGCACCGGCACTTTGGTCAGTACCGACACCAGCGTGGTATACATGGCAATGCCTGCCGAAGGCCCGTCTTTCGGCGTGGCTCCCTCCGGCACATGAACGTGAATGTCCGTTTTCTCAAACACTTCCGGCTTAATTCCCAGCTTTTCGGCATGAGAACGAACCACCGAATAAGCGGTTTCGATAGATTCTTTCATCACGTCGCCCAGCTTGCCGGTTTGTTTGACGATCCCCTTGCCCGGCATGTCCACCGCTTCGATAAACAGAATATCGCCGCCCACTTCGGTCCATGCCAGACCGGTGGTAACGCCGATATGGTCTTCTTCCTCCGCCTCGCCGAAACGGAATTTGCGAACGCCGAGATATTCTTCCAGATTGCCGCCGTCAACATTGATCCGCTCGCGGTTTTGGTGCATCAGCAGCCCCTTGATTGCCTTGCGGGCAATGTTGGAAAGCTCGCGCTCCAGGTTCCGCACGCCGGCTTCCCTCGTATAATAACGGATAATGTCGCGAATGGCATCGTCGGAAATGAAAAGTTCCTCCGGTTTGACCGCGTTTTCGGAAAAAATCTTCGGCATCAGGTGACGCTTGGCAATTTGGATCTTCTCGTCTTCGGTATAACCGGAAAGACGAATGATTTCCATACGATCAAGAAGCGGCCGCGGCATGTCCAGACTGTTGGCGGTGGTAACAAACATTACGTCCGACAAATCATAGTCCACTTCCAGATAATGATCGTTAAAACTGTTGTTCTGCTCCGGATCCAGCACTTCCAGAAGCGCCGACGACGGATCTCCGCGCCAGTCGCTGCCGAGTTTGTCTATCTCGTCCAGCAAAAACAGCGGATTGGAGGTTCCGGCTTTTTTCATGCCCTTAATGATTTTGCCCGGCATCGAACCGATATAGGTGCGCCGGTGTCCGCGGATCTCCGCTTCGTCGCGCATGCCGCCGAGAGAGGTGCGCACGAAGCTGCGGCCGGTTGCCCGTGCAATCGACTTGCCGAGCGAGGTTTTGCCCACGCCCGGAGGTCCGAACAGACATAAAATCGGCCCTTTGACCTTGTCCGCGCGGCTCTGCACCGCCAGATATTCAATGATCCGTTCTTTGACCTTCTCCAACCCGTAATGGTCGGCGTCAAGAATTTCCGCCGCCTTTTTCAGGTCCTTGTTGACTTTGGAACGTTTATGCCACGGAATGTCAAGCAGCCAGTCGAGATAGTTGCGCACCACGGTCGCTTCCGCCGACATCATGCTCATGGTTTTGAGCTTTTTGACTTCCGCCAGGGCCTTTTCCCGGGCCTCCTTGGAAAGCTTGGTCTTTTCTATCTTCTGCATGTAAGCGTCGATTTCGCTTTCCTCGTCGCCGTCGCCCAGTTCTTTCTGGATCGCCCGCATCTGCTCGTTTAAGTAATATTCTTTCTGGCTTTTCTCCATCTGCTTTTTAACGCGGGACTTGATCTTGTTTTCCACCTCAAGCAGCGTGATCTCCGCATCCATAAACTCAAGAATTTTATTAAAGCGGTCCTTCAGGGTTTTGCCTTCCAGCAGCGCCTGTTTTTCATTGATCTTCAGCGACAGATGCGAAGCAATGGTGTCCGCCAGTTTGTTGTAGTCCTCAATCTGGCTGACCGAAACCAAAACTTCCGGCGGCACTTTTTTGGAAAGCTTGACATATTCTTCAAACTGGGAAAGCACCGCCCGCGACAACGCCTCGGTTTCAACGTCGTGAACATTGTCTTCCGCCAGAATTTCAACATCCACCTGCATAAAGCCGTCAGCCATGATAAAATCGTCGATTTTCACCCGTTCCAGGCCTTCGACCAGCACCTTCACCGTGCCGTCGGGCAGCCGCACCAGCTGTACCACCGTGCCCAGCGTGCCGACCTTAAAAATATCCTCCGGCTTCGGGTCTTCGACCGCGGCTTCCTTCTGGGTGGCCAAAACGATGTTCTGATCATTGTCGATCGCCTGCTGCAACGCCTTTATAGACTTTTCGCGGCCGACAAAAAGCGGTACGATCATTTTCGGATAAACGACAATGTCACGCAGCGGAAGAATGGGATATGTTTCTTTGTTCATTAGCATTTTGTCCTGATTTGATTATGATAGTAATATATAGGTAATTATATTTAAACTGCAACCGCAAGAACGAATTTATTTGCGCGGCCTTCCGGCAAAAGACCGCGCTTCGGACACGGTCTTTTCGGCTAACGTTTTAATATTGCTGATTTTGTTTCACAACCCTGCGGATAAAGCGGATTTTGTTCTTCAGCTCCCGTTTGGCCTTTTTGTATTTCTCATGTTTCTTCCCGAAAGAAAACAGCGTCTTTAACTTATATTTCCGCAATTTCCGTTTTAATTTCGGCAGATACAGCGCTTCGTACAAAATCTGTTTGTCCCTGGTCAGCTCATTGATCTGCCGCTGCAGCATCTCCGCGGTTTCAAACAGGCGCATTTCTTCCGGACTGCGTTCCCTGACCGGCGCCGTCAGCGCGTTTTTCAACCATTTCAGCGAGCGCTCCCGTTCTCCGGCAAGAATTCTGTTAACCCGGGCATAATCTATGTCATGCAGCAGTTCCGCACGTCCTTCCGCCTCTTCGCAGCTGAACACGCAGCGGTCTTCCAGCCCGAACAGTTTAAACAGCGACTTGAAACGGCTGTATCCGCGCGCCATGTTGGCCAGACAGATGAACGGTTTGTTGAAAAGAATGGCAAAACAGACGCCGTGGAAAGAATCCGTAATAAAGAAACGACAGTTTTTGATATGATACAGCCAGTCTTCGACATCGGCATCAACTTCGTTTTTCGAAGCGTTTACCAGATTGATCGTCTTGCCGATCCCGTTTTTCTCACAGACGTATTCGACCAGCCGGAGCGTATCCGGCGACTGGTCAAGGACATAAGAAGTCACGTAACCTTCGTCCCGACAGGAAGAATTGCCGATCAGAAGATCCCACTTGCCGGGTTCGGGCAAAAAAACGGGATCCAGCACCTGCTCGGCCCTGACGCCGAAAACTTCCCGGCAAATATCCACGCCGTCGTCTTCGCGAACCGAAATGCCGTCAAATCGCGACATATAATATTTTGTCCGTAAGGTATTTTCATACCCCCCTTCCCAACGGTCAAGGCCAAAGCTCGCGGCATAGGCGATTTTTCTGGCATTGAGCGAAGCAAAACTAAGCTGATAAATGTTTTTTCCCCGCGGCCAAAAATATTTGTACCGCCATATCTGGTCCGAACCGGCAATAAACGTCTGCATTTGCCGGTTCAGGCGGCGCAGGTCTTCAAAATCCGCACAAGGCTCCGTCAGATCAAGATATTTCCGCGAAAACCTGTCAGACAGCAGCCCTTCAAACTTCTCCCACCGGCAATGGTAATTGATGATCCCGGGAACCAGCCCCAGCTCCTTAACGCTTTCCTGCAGCGCGTAACAGGTCAGCAACGCGCCGTAGTTGTTTGAACTCCAGAAGTTCAAAATGCCGCAGTCGTATTTCTTTTCAAATTTTTCCGTCATTCTCGTCCGCTCGTCCGCCGTTATTTGCCGGTTTTGAAAAAAGAAAACAGCTTTTTCCAAAACCGTTTTTTCAAAACCCTGTCCATTTTTTTGGACATTTTCTTGTTAAAATGTATTTGCGAAGATTTCTCGCCGATGTCGGCCAGTTCCCCGGCCAGCGTTTCCCGCACCGGGTGCAGGTCTTTCTGCGTTTTGCCCATCAGGCCGAGGATTTTGGAATTGTCCATCACCCGGTCGACCATCCGGTCATACATGATCTGATACCAGCCGCCGGCAATTTTCGCATAGGTTTTCAAATCGACCGGCACGATCTCAAGCCCGGCAATTTCCCGGTAATAGCCGGCCACGTCGCCCCAGGTCTGCTTTTCCGCCGAACAGACATTGAAAACTTCACCCAGAGCTTTGGGATTTAAAATCAGGCATTCAATCATTTCCGCCACGTCGCCGGCCCAGGAAAAGGCGGCCTGTTTTTTCAGAATGTCACGGGCAAAAACCACCGGGCGCTTTTGCAGCATGCGGTGGATCAAAACACCGGCCTCCAGCGTCCCCAGCTGAAAACGCAGTTTGGAAAAGGTGACTGACGGCCGGACGATGGTGTAATTGCCACAGCCGGATTCCCTCAGAAGTTTTTCCTGACGCGCTTTGGTCAGGGCATATTCGTCAGTCTTCCGGTATTTGGCGTCTTTGACCACGTCCAGAAGCAGCGGACTTTCTTCCCTAATCGGCTCCAGCCCGTTGTCGGCATAAACCCGGTAGGAAGAAAGGAAAATATATTGCTTCGCCGCCGCCAGCAGCTGTTTGTAGCGATCGACGAACTCAAAGGTGGAATACACCATAAAGTCGATAATACAGTCATAACCGTTTGCCAAAAGCGGCAGCAGAAAGTCGTCGTCTTTGGCGTTTCCTTCAATATAATGAATGTTGCCTTCGTCCGGGTGCCCGCTTCTTGAAGTAACATACACCTCATGCTCTGTTTGTTTCAGCCGTTCCAGCAGGTAAACGCCCATTGCGCCGGTGCCGCCGAGAATAAGTATTTTTCCCATTTTGTCCTTCCTGCCGGCATTAGTGAGAATGTTTTCTTCTGAAATCGCGGCGTTTCTGCTTGTCCGGAATAAAACAGGAAATGGCCTTAACCACGTTTGAGCATTTCTTCGGCTGTTTCACGCTTTCCCGGCAAATCGCGTCCAAACCTTCGATTTCGCCTTCCGCCGTCGTAAACACTTCAAACAAAACCGGCTGTTTGAAACGGTTGACGTTCGGATCGCAGAAGTCGTCGACATGTTCCGCAAATTCCTTCTCGTCTTTGGCCGACATGTAAAGGAAACCCATCGATTCCGCCCATGCCCTGGCCGAGCCGTTGTGACCGGCGGCGGCAACATACGGATTGACATCTTCCGTCAACCGCTTGTTTAACCGGAACTCAACCCCCAGATTGTTGTTGACCAGACAGATCCGCACATTGTTGGCAATATGCCGGTTGCCGAGGATGTTCATGTCGTAGAAAAACGCCAGATCGCCGATCAGCCCGAAATAAAGACGCTTTTTGTCGGCCATCGACTGCCCGACCAAAGTCGAAACCGGCCCGTCGATGCCGAATCCGCCGACGTTGCAAATGCTGTCGACAGAGTTGTTCAGCTCATACATGTTCATGTTGCGCAAAGAATTGAGCACGGACAGGTGCAGCGAAGACTTCGGCGGCAGTTTCTTTGCCAAAACGCCGGAAACGAAACCGTTTGAAAACGCAAGCCCTTCCGTTTTCAAACTGCCGATTTCCCGTTCCAGCTGCGTATAATAGGCATGATTACTCTTTTGTCCGGCCGCTTCGCTCAGCAGACGGAAAAAAGTTTCTTCCCGGCACTCGAAAAAGTTCTTGAGCGTGCCGTAGCGTTGTTTGATTTCGCCGTCTTCGGCCACCCGCCAGACTTCCCCTTTGGCAAACAGACGGGCGACGGAATACTGTCCGCAGACGCCGCCGGTGTCGATGATGATTTCCGGAACGTTTCCGGTGCCGACGATATCAAAGGCCTGCCCGATCAGGATTTTGTTTTTGCCGTGATAGTTTGAAGTGTGGTCGGCAAACACCGCCGCGTCATGGGTATCAAGAAAGGCTTCGATCGCTTTGGTCAGTTCCACACTCATTTTCTTGTGAGCGCCGATCATAATGCCGATTCTTTTGCCGGCCAGCCGTTTTTCGACCGACCGGAGCGTTTCCTTTTTAAACAGATCTTCGGCACTCCAATAGTCCAGCTTGGTTACCTTGGGCAATTTTTCCGTACTGCAGGTATAGCTTAAAGTCAGCAGATTGATATGCACCGGTCCGCCGCCTTTTACCAGCGATTTTGTCAACGCCGCGTTGAGCAGCAGCTCGCAATGGCGGGCGGTTCTGGCATCATTGACCGCCGGCAGCGTCACCGAACAGACTTTCACGTCGTTTTGCGAAACGCTGCGGTCCGTATACTGCGGCGTAATATTATACGGACAACCGAAGTCGTGGCCGCAGGTCACCGCAATAATCGGCAGATGGCGGTAATAAGCTTCCGTCATTGCCGAAAGATAGTTGCGGCTGGCCGTCGCCCCGGTACAGGCGATAACTACCGGTTCGCCGGTTTCAAAAGCGATGCCGGTGGCAAAATAAGCCGCACTCCGTTCGTCGATCACCGAATAGGCGGTAAAGAAATCATCCTGCTGGATACTTTCCGCAAAACCGTAATTTCTGGTTCCCGGCGAAATGACCACATTTTTGATGTTATACTCTTTCAGTAATGCAACCAGCAATTGCGTCGCTTTGTCGTCCGTGTACATAAAAAGTTCCCCATAGTTTAATTGTTTTTCATTTTGATTCTGATTCCGCAGACAATGACGGTTCTGTGCCGCGCCCCTTTTTCCACACCGAACAGGCGGGAAAACAGTTCTCCCGTCCGCTGCCGCAGCCAGCTGCGGCGGACAATGCGTTTAAATTCGTCCAGCTTCGTGTTTTTAAGGCTGCCGACGTCATGCCGTTCGTCAATAAAACGGAAAAACTCACGCATTTCCCGATAAAAATCCTTGCGCAGCTTATTGTTCATCGCGGTAAAACGATTATACCAGAAAATAAGGCTGTTGATGCAATAGGGTAGAAAAGAACGGTAAAAAGTTTCCGCATGTTCGGAACCGCCGATGATTTCATACCCCTGCTTAAAGGCGGTCAGGCTGTCGCGCCAGTTGGAATAATCCGAAATCAGCGAATTTGAACGCATCAGGTGATAGTAAAGCGGCCGCTTTTCAACCGACACCGTATCGGCTGAAACCACCGCTTTCATAAAAAACGGAATATCCTCGCACAACCTCAGTTCGGCAAAACGAATGCCGTTTTCATCCAAAAACTTCTTCCTATAAATTTTATACCAGCTTTCCGAAGTGCGAATGAAAGGCGGTGTCAGCTCATGCAGACGGAGAGCCGGCTTGCCGAAGACTTCGGCAAAAGGCGCCAGCCGATGGGCGTCCGCGTTTTGCCGCCCGCTGTCTTCCATATAAATATAAGTGTTGAAATAGGCAAAGTCGTTACCGTTTTCGGCAATGCGCCGGTATGCGGTTTCCACCGCGTCGGGTTCAAACCAGTCGTCGGGATCGCAGAACATGACGTATTCCCCCCGCCGCTTTTTCCAGCCCCAGATTCCGCGCCCTGCCCGGTCCGGCGTTGCCGTCCGAAGAAAAAAACTTCACCCGGCCGTCGCGCGCCGCATACTGTTCCAGAATTTTCCCCGAACAGTCAGTCGACGCATCATCGACACAAACGACCTCAATGTTTGCCATCGTCTGGCCGAGGAGGCTGTCCAGACATTTCGGCAGATATTTTTCGACGTTGTAGACTGGAATAATCACCGATACGGCGGGTAGTTCAGACATTCTTTTTCTCTTACAGTTTTTCCGACAGACAGAATATGTCGAATAGTAATGCATAAAAACAATAAATGCAACACCGATTATCCACGCATCTGCATAACTGGTTATATAAGCAAATCCCCGGACAAAAGCCGGGGATTTCCAAAGGGTTGACAGAACTTCGCGTCAGGCGGCCCTGCTCATTTTTCTGGCAGCGAATTCGTTCATCCTGGCGATCACGTAATCCAGGTCCTCGTTGTCCAGATACGGAGTCATCGGGATCGAAAGCGCGGTCTTCGACAAACGTTCGCAAACCGGCAGGGAACGGGTGTTCCACTTGGCATAGGCGGTCTGGGTATTGACCGGACGCGGATAGTAAGCGCCGCAGGGAATGCCGTTTTCTTTCAGATAGGACATCAGCTCGTCACGGTCTTCGCAGTGAACGGTATAAAGGGCATAAGCCGAACGGCAGCCTTCCAGAATCTTCTGCTTGCCGAAATATTCGCTCAATTCGCTGTCATAGCGTTTGGCAACCCGGCAGCGCTCTTCCAGTTCCTTGTCGAAAACCGTCAGCTTCTGTAAAAGAACGGCGCCCTGGAAAGAGTTCATGCGGCCGGTCATGCCCAGACGGACGTTGTCATAATGGTCTTCCGGGCTCATACCGTGAACGCGGCAGGACTTGACCAGTTCGTTTTCCTCGTCGGTATTGGAAAATACCGCGCCGCCGTCACCGTAACCGCCGAGCGGTTTGGTCGGATAGAAGGAAGTGGCCGTCATGTCGGCGATCGAACCGGCCTTTTTGCCTTTGTATACGGAACCGTAAGACTGGCAGGAATCCGCCAGCACCTTCATGCCGTTCTCGTGAGCGATTTTGATGATCTCGTCATAATTGCAGGGAGAACCGAAAATATCAACCGGAATCACCGCCTTCAAATTCAGTTTTCCTTCTTTCTTAACCTGGTCGATCGCGCGCTGCAGGTCTTTCGGATCCATATTGTAAGTGTCGGGATCGGAATCCACGAAAATCGGGGTTGCTCCCAGCAAAACCGGCGCTTCGGCCGAAGCGACGAAAGTAAAGGAGGAAACGAAGACAGCGTCGCCTTCCTTTACGCCCCAGGCCATCAGGGCCAAAGTCAGGGCATCGGTTCCCGAACCACAGGTGGAACAATATTTAACGCCGGAATATGCGGCCAGTTTCTCGTCCAGTTCCTTGGTTTCCGGTCCCTGGCAGTAGGCACCGTGGTTCAGAATATTTTCAAAAGCCTTCAGAAACTTGTCCTGCCCGATGATGTTCTGGGAGGTTTTGCAGTCAAACAGCATAATCGGTTTGTTGGGTTTGCTTGTCATTATCCATAGTCCTTATCAAAGTTTTCAACTGAAGCGGATGTTACGACAAAACCGACGGGAATGCAAAACACAAAAAATTTCCGGATTGTAACAATCAGTTTTGCAGGCGGAAGGATTCTGATAAAATTATACCCAGCCGCGCTTCTTTTGTCGTTGATATTAAGCTTCGGCATTGCTATATTAGGCAAAAAATCACCGATTCTTTTATGAAAGGATTTATCTTGCCCAAATATTCGTTACTGCTTGCCGTTCTCTTAAGCGGCGCCGCTTTCGGCGTTCAGGCCGCCGAAGACGATTCCGGCTGGCTCGAAAGCTACAACCGTTCGATGTTCAACTTCAACTACCAGCTTGACAAATACACGCTCAAACCGCTGGCCGAAGGTTACCGCGCGATAACCACCCCCGACGTCCGTAACCGGGTCACTTCCTTCATCGGCAACATGCGCGAACCCGTAACCGCCGTCAACCACACCCTGCAGGGAAGCATTAAAGACACGTTTGTGTCGGTCGGACGTTTTCTGATCAACAGCACGCTTGGCCTGGGGGGAACTTTCGACGTTGCCGAAGGCTGGGGACTCAAACGCAATTCCACCGACTTTGACGCCACGCTGGCCACATACTGCGTTCCCGACGGCCCGTTCGTCGTCGTGCCCCTGCTGGGACCGGCCACGCCGCGTTCGCTCGTCGGCCTGACGGCGGATGCCGTCGCCAGCCCGATGTACTGGGGACCGCTGCAGGACAAAAACTACGCGGACAAAATATCCTACAGCTACGCTGCGGTGGTTGCCGTCAACGCCCGCGAACGTTCGCTTGACCTCTTAAACGACCTGGAAAGCAATTCGGTCGATTTCTACACCACCGTCCGTTCGGCATATATGCAGAACCGGCAGGCCATGAACAACCTTTGCGCAGGCAAACGGCAAAATCCGGCGGCCAGTTACGATTTTGACTTTGAAATTGAAGACGAAGACGATTTTGAATAAAGGGAAAACACTATGAAAAAAACGATTCTTGCCGTATTGGCATCCGCATTCATGTTAACGTCGTTCCCGGTTTGCGCCGCCGTCGACGCCGGCAAAGCCGAGAGCTTTGTCAAGAAAATCACCAAGGAAGGAATTGAGGAAATCATCGATTCCAACGTTTCGCAAAGCGAAAAGGACAAACGCTTTGAAAAACTTTTCAACGAAGCGCTTGATCTCAAGTTCATCGGCCAGTTCGTGCTCGGACGCTATTGGCGGCAGGCCTCGCAAAGCCAGAAGAACGAATTTATCGAAGTTTATCGTCAGCTCAACGTCAAAACCTGGTCCAAACGCTTCGACGAATTTAAAGGCAAGGACTTTATTTTTGAAGGTACCTCTCCTTCTACTTCCGCCAACCAGGTTTTCGTCAATTCCAAAGTACCGATGGATCAGGGAAAACCGGCCACCGTCGTCTGGCGCGTCAAACAAAACGGCAGCAGCTTCAAGATCGTCGACATCATCATTGAAAACGTCAGCCTGGCGATCACTGCCCGCAACGAATACACGGCGTTCATTAAAAATTCGCCGTCCGGCATAGACGGTCTGATCAAAGACCTGAAGGCCAAAGTAAAATAAACCGTTTTCCGCCCCCGTTGCCGGGGGCTTTTTATTGCGGACGCAGACGCTCCTCCGACCGGCGGCCGTTATTTAACCTGCCGGCCGACACGGCAAATTTTCGTCAATTCCACTCTTCCCCGTGTTCAACAAAACGAAGGTTTTGTTTGTCCTCTCCGCTGCCGCAAAGCTGTCGGCAAACCTTTCCTTCCGCCTGATCCGCACCGCCCCGTTTTCCCGGCTTTTCCTTCCGCCCTGTCCGCGCCGCCCCGTTTTCCCCGCTTTTCCTTCCGCCTGATCCGCACCGCCCCGTTTTCCCCGCTTTTCCTTCCGCCCTGTCCGCAGCGCCCCGCTTTCCGGCCGCTTCCCGGTCGCACATGCCGCAATATTTTAAATTTTTGTCTTGAAAACCTGCAATGCCTGATTATTTGAAAAACAGTAATGTTCTTTTAGAAAGGAAACACCATGGGAACCATATTGAAATACATTTTCTACGTTGCGCTCATCCTTGTCATTTATCTGGTCGCCAAAGGAATCTATGACGGCAAAATAACCGAAGACACCACCGTCGCCCAGGTCGGCAGCAACATTGCCGACGGCACTCAGCAGCTTGTCAGCGACACCAAAAAGGCAATTGACGAACGGGCCGACAAAGCAAAAGCCAAAGAAGCGGCGGAAAAAGCGGAAGCTGCCGTTGACGCCGGCGCGGAAAAAGCGGCCGACACGGCTTCGGCAGCAGCGGAAAAGACGGCGGACACCGCTTCTGCCGCCGCGGAAAGAGCACAGGCCGCCGCTCACACTCCCGCCGCCCGGCAGTAGCGTTTTCCGTCGTTTCGGCAACCTTCCCGCAGCTCCGGCCTTCCCGGGGCTGTTTCCTTATCCTCCCTAGTGCGCGGTTGCAAAAAGCTTTCGCCTTTGCATCAAAAAATTCTTTTGCCGCCATGATCAAAACAGCCCGGACAACAAATCCACCGGAATTGCAAATGCCCCGATGTTTCGCGCCGAAATACCGTCGAAAGAAACTTCAGGACAAAGCGCATCCGAAAACAGGAAAAATATCTGGAAGATTATGCCGATAAAAAAATAACAAACCCGACGGAAGCAGCAGTTCATCCGGGCATGTTCATATGTTGCCGAAAGTAACGTTAAAATAGGTATCATAAACCATCTTAAAAGAAAGAACGGTTCACCGATATGCAAAAAAGCGGCAAAACGCCGGCCTTGGAATAACGAAGCCCGCGCACTTTGCGCTGAGGGTTCCCCGCTGCCCCCGGAAAACATTCAAAAGCCGACAGAGTACATATGAAGCCAACGGAAAAAGCAAGGCAAACCAAAATAAGCGGATTTTTCTGCTTACGGTTAAACGGCGGCAAACCGGCCTGTCTGGCCGCCTTACGCCCTTTGGCGTCCGGACGTTTCATGTTCACCGCTCAGCCGCGTCCGCTCCGGTGCCGCCTTGTGCCCTCAAGGCGTTTGCCGGCGCCTTAGAGCTTGCGGACACAACAAAAAACAAGTAAAAAAGGGAAACTGTCCCGTTTTCGACCGCCGACTTTTGTCCCGTCATCATTTTTTGCGCTCAAACGCGCTTTTTCCCGACACGCCCGAAAATACGCGGCATCACAACTGCACGCCTATTCGGATTCGACGAAAAATTTCTCCCGAACAGACAGCAGCCGCTGCATTTTTCCTTCCATATGACTTCTCAGACGCGCCAATTTCAACCGCATGTTATTCAATTGTTCCGTGATATGTTCGGGCATTTCCCGACCGCCGTATTTTTTCTCAAGTCTGGAAACCGCTTTCTGACGGCTTTCTATTCGTTCCCGCATATTCTCGATCTGTTGTTCAAGATACATCATGTCCCAATACAACTCTTCAACGTCCTTCCTCTTTTTCGACTGCTTTTTTTCAATAAAGGACACTTCGTCCAACACATCGGGATCCGTCGTCTGTCCTTTGTGCCTGGAATAATATTCCAAAAAGCTTTCCATCGAATACATGTAAAACCGTTGCTTCGTCTTCCCGGCAAATTCTTTTCTCAGCTCAATCCGGGGACCGACCGTTCGTCCCTTTGCAATCTGCCACCAGTCTTTTTTCTGGTCATGGGTCACATAGATAATATCACTTTTTTTGCTGCCGGCATATTCCATTATCTGTTTCCAGACGACAAAATCCCCGTAGGCATTATTGTCGCCTTCTTCCGCTTCTTTTCCGGCATCGCAAAAACCCGGCGGCAATTGTCTGGAATAGCGCTCTTTTCCTTCTTTCAAAACATTTTGCATTTCCTCTTCGGAATAAGGTTCGCCCACTTTTTTGTTAAAAAGAGACAATATCTGATTTAAAATTTTATCATCGGAAACTTTTGTGACAATCAGGTTGCCCTGCTTCTGTTCACCAATCCAGCCCGCAATCATGTTCTGCAGTTTTCCGATTTCCGCATCGGAATTTTTCAGTCTCAATTCTTCGGCAATCTTTTTTATAAAATCATTTTCCAATGTTTCCAGCTTGTTGTATTTCTCAACCGTTTCATAAATCACGTCACAACGGTTTCTGGCATATTCGTACGCTACCTGATAGGGGAGCCACATCCTCCCCTTTAAATCTTTAAAAGCCTCCAGTAAAATGCGGCGCGTGTTGCCGGTATAGCGATAAAGGTTCAACAGCACGTTCGTATCAAAAACAAAAGTACAATTGTTCCATAAATTTTCCTTTTCCCGCTCGGAAGGAATGATATATTCCCAGATTGCCGTCTTCATGAAATCTCCTTAAGCTTTTTTTGATATAGTATCCCCTTAAGAACTCAATTGAAAATAAAAAACAAAAAAATAAACAACTTTTAAGAGTTTGGCCGCCAATCAAAGCTTCGTCCTCAAAAACGTTCCGGATCCGACATCAAAATAAATATCCCCGGTAAGCCGGAAGTCCAGAAACAGCACCCCCTATGTTTTGAGCATGATTAAAGACGCGAAGCGGCATTATCCCGACACTAAACCGTCCCGGATAATCCACGTTTTTTGTCAGGCATGTAACAAACTTCCGCCAGTTTAAACAAGCGGTATTAACCATTCCGGACCTCAAACGCCCGACCAAGCTTTGCAAGTCCTGTGACCGGGCCGAAACGCCCGCATCTGCCAACTCACACAAACGTTCGAAGCATACACCGTCCCCCGGCTTGCCGGTGCAGAAAAAATGAACCTCATGTAAAACGCGGGGTTCTTCATATGCGGAAGTGCCCCGACTGTGCCGGCAAACGCCTTAAGGGCATGACACCCTGACAGAACGATGGCTGTCCGGCTCCCGTAAACGGGGCAAAGTCCGGTGTGAGCAGACTTTGCCCGGCGTCTTTTTACGAA
>OMEV01000925.1_pt1 | contig 15306 bp, 13 predicted proteins | sample 1645491 | NCBI WGS metagenome assembly OMEV01 (sample SAMEA103958122, study PRJEB25191) | human gut metagenome | biome: human-associated habitat [ENVO:00009003]; feature: intestine environment [ENVO:2100002]; material: feces | place: Germany | collected 2013/2015
CCGGCCACCTTGGCGGGGATCACATCCATCAGTACGGTGCTGGGGTAAGCGGCGGTACCGCCCGGCACATACACACCGGCTTTTTCAATCGGGGTATATTTCTGGCCCAGCACAATGCCGGGGGTATCGTTCATCACAAAGTTCTTGTGGACCTGGTGCTCATGGAAGGCGCGGATGTTGGCGGCGGCCATCTTCAGGGTAGTCACAAAATCCTCACCGGCGGCTTCAAAGGCTTCGTCAATTTCCGCCTGGCTCACCCGCAGCTCGTCCAGCTGGGCGTGGTCAAATTTCAGGGCGTAATCTTTCAGGGCGGCATCACCGCGGGCGCGCACATCGGCAATAATGGCATCCACGGTTGCTTCCACGCTGGCTTCCGCACGGATATCACGGTTCAGGATTTCTTCAGGCTTCAAAGCGTCAAACTCAAAAATGCGGATCATTTGGCAAGCGCCTCCTTCATCTTGTTCAGCAGTTCGGTCAGCTGCGCGTACTTGAATTTGTAGCTGGCTTTGTTGGCAATGAACCGTGCCGAAATGGAGACTTTCGTGAGAAATGTCTTTGCTCAGGGCTATCAGAGAGCCGAGGAAGAAACGCACCCCATTGATTATGACAGCTTACGAGCCGATCTGAGCAAAATCAAAGGTATCGGAGAAAGTCGGCTTAACGAGATAATGACGGTCATCGACAAACATATTGCAATCAATAACGATGAATAGGAGGAATTTCCTTGACCGTTGATACCAAAGAAGTAGTTACCACGATTGCCTATATGATCGGTGTCCGAATGTCGGCACTCACCGCAAGCTATGGGGAATGTGCCGAGCTGATAGACAAGCTCAAAGCCGACCGTGATGCTACTGCGATACGATATTTATGTAAGCTGCGAACCGCACTGATGCAGAAGTTCAAAAAGACCGATGATCTGATACGGTATCAGCTCAAAAACCTGCATAACATCGAGTGGTATGACCACGAAAACATCAAACAGCTTGAAAAATGGGGATTTACCATTATTCAGGCAAACTCACGCTCCGAGAAGTATATGCAGGAGTTTACAAGGCTCATCAATGAAAACATTGATAAATGCTCCCGTCTGTTCTATGACTGGCTGAATTGGGAGTATATCCGAGACTTGTTCTTTGTCCCGAAGTACAATAAGAATGGCGTAATGAAGGAAGAATTCAATAAATACATGGCGAATATCGAACATTACCCGTTTCAGATGTATATTCACTGGCAGCCAGCCGAAGTCGGGAGCATCGTATATTCCGACCGTAAGTTCCTGAAGATCATCTACGGTCAGCATAATGACAGCTTCACCGACTATACGAAATATCGGGACGCAGACGATGAAACCCGAAACAATATTTATAATTTTATCGACAGCGCCGAGAAAACTGCTGTCGCCGTCGATTGTGAGAACTCTAATCCGTACAAGCTGTATAGTGTTCTGAAAGGCTTAAATCAAGAAGAACTTGCCAAGATCGAGAAAATCACGCTCTATGACGATCCGAACACTACCGCAGGCTGGGATTGGCTCTCCAAATTCACGCAGATACCCGTTGAGCATATAGAGATCGACCGTGTGACCGACAGAAAGTCCCTGGTCGATTTAAGAATGACAGCGAGTGTTGTCACGGATTTCTACCGTGACGGGATCACATCGTTTATTATTGTGTCGAGTGATTCCGACTTTTGGGGACTCATTGAGAGCCTGCCGAAAGCTCATTTCCTTGTTATGTACGAATATGAGAAGTGCGGAACGTCAATCAAAAATGCCCTCACACAGCACGGTATCTACTATTGTGCCATTGACGATTTCTGCTCCGCTGCCACCGAGGATATGAAGCGAGCCGTCCTGTTTGCAGAGCTTGAAAAGCATTTGCCCACCCTCTATGGGGAAAACCCTCTGGAACTCACGCAGAAAATCTATGAAGCCACAAGAGTTACCGCTACCAAGAAGGAAATGGAGAACTTCTGTAATCGGTACGTCAAGACATTGCGGCTCAAACTGAACTCCGAGGGTAAATTTATTATTGAGATACAGAAATAAAGTAAAAAGGACGGTCATTGCGCCGTCCTTTACTTTTTGTGGAACTTTGAATCCAGTGGGTTCAAAGTTGGTTATTGAACCATTCTCTCTTCAAAATCGCATACTGATATGTATTCTCATACCGTGGAGTGCCGTCAGGATTATTCACAAAAGATATAAACTCCTGGAACAGCCCCTCACGGCGCATACCGAGTTTTTCACATAGGTGCTGACTTGCCGTGTTATAGTCCTCTGTATAGGCATAGATACGTCTTGCTCCTTTATCTTTGAAAAGATAGTCGAAGAAGGCATGAGCAGCTTCGTAGGCGTATCCTTTGCCTTGATAGTCTTTATTCAGCATCCAACACGGAGAGAACGTGTCTTTTGGATCATTTTCATCGGAGTGCTGTTCTCCAGTTTCGGGATAAGCCTCTATCTCACCGATAACTTTTCCCGTATCTTTCAGTGTGATAGCAAAATAATATTCAGTTTCACCGCATCTTTTCTGCATCTCAGCCTTTGCTTCTTCAAGAAAATTCAGTTTCATACACGCAAAACAATTGACAGCAGGCTCTCTTAGGTATTCAAGTACATCGCCAGCATCTTCTTCGGTAAAAGGACGCAGGACAAGTCTTTCAGTTTCAATAATCATATCGTAATACAACTCCTCTATATTCCGTCTTTAATATTCGCTGCCTGCAAAGCCTTCAAGTTTTCCTCTTTCTCAAAAAAAGCCTTTTTTATCTGCTCATATTCCGCCTCGGTACATACTTCTCTGCACTTCGGTTCAAAGGACTTCGTTACAGCAAAGCATTCTCTAATATTATCACAAGGAAACTCCGCACATTCCGAACAGTTCTTGATACCCTTATCCTCACAGCATTTGACAACAAGGTATCTGCACCAGTTTTCGGGACGGCAGCCGATACAAGAGATTTCTTCATTTGAAACGAGCCTGTCTCTATATCCGATCTCCAGCCACAATTCGGCTGTATACTTAAGTTCTTCATCTGACTTTTCATACGGAGGTGCAACATATCTCGGACAAGCCGAGCAATCATTTCCGCAAGCTGCTATTATCTTCTGCATTGTGATTCTCCTAATCATTTCATATAAACGATAAGCAAACCGTAATTATTGCCCAATATCTTGATCCGTATTCTCTGAAAGCCTGCCTTTTTTCCAAGCTCTATATATTCGTCTTTTGTGAATTTCTTGAACCCGTTTTTCGTATAGAAATACTTATCTAAGTTTTCCTTTGATATAACAGCATTGTAGAAAATACCGCCATCCTTTAGGACTCTGCTGATCTCAGCCATTCCCTTAGCAGTATCACTCCAAAAGTATATGGTATTCATCGTCGTGACCACATCAAAGGATTTGTCCTTGAAAGAAAGGTCACAGCAGTCACCGAGCTGAAATTTCATATTTCCCGAAGCAACATACCTACGGTTCGCTGCGGCTGCCTTGCTGACCATATCTTCGGATATATCAATTCCGGTGATAAAACACCTGGATTTCTGAATTATAAGTGTTTCAAGGTATCCGTTGCCAAATCCTACGTCAAGTATCCTCGTTTTGGGTGAGATTTTCAGTTCATCGACAATACCCTTATACATAACATTATTTGCACGGTTCATCGCCCATGTCATGATCTTTCCGATAACTCCGTGCGGATTTCCGCATTGCGAAGCAAAATAATCACCGATTTTACTCATTTTATTCGCCGCCGTTTCTTTTGATCCGTACACACCTGGCTACCATGAATGCTGATATAGGTACCATGTATCTTGCATTTCGGAAGCCACATATGATAGGATCGTTCTCATCAGCTTTTCAAGGACAGCGTAGTGCTGTTCTGAGAGCATCACCATATCAGTCACAATGTTCCTATGTACGATAAAATAAGCCAATTTATATATAAAGCAGCTTTTCATTCCTTATTATATCATTAAATCTTTTATATGTAAAGGACTGTTTCGGTATATAGTAGCAAACAGTTTGGCTTATATCATTAAAAAATTCTAACGGAAGCATTATAATAGTAATAGAGAATCGGCAAAGGAGTTGCAATGGAAATGGATTATGGTGCAAGATTAAGGGAACTGCGGCAAGCTAAGAAATTCAGTATTTATAGACTTCATGAAATAACCGGTCTGTCACAGGGGCACATCAGCGGGCTGGAAAAAGCAAAAACCAGCCTACGATTGAAACCTTGCAGCGACTTCTTTCTCCTATGGGCATTTCGCTCTCTGAGTTTTTCAATGAGAACAATGAAATCTCCTATCTAAATGAACGAGAAAAGGAGCTTGTGGAAACATTCAGAGCTATGCCTGATGAGTCGGCAGAGCTTTTCTTCCAGTTAGGAAAGGTACTTAATCAGAAATAACGGCTATAATATGAGGGCTTTTGCATTGTGTGCAGAAGCCCTCTTTTAAATTTGAATCCAGTGGGTTCATAATTGATGCTCAGATAATTGTTTTTTGAAAATATTGATTAGGGCAGTCTAAAACATTTTCTTTCATTAGTTTGCTGCCTGCATACATCAAATAGTGCATTTCACTTGCTGTTGCCATTTCTTCTGCGGCAATCTGTTTTGCCTTAACAACAGGATCGTCTATCATATTATCACCCTTAACTTCAATAAGCTGATAAGAACCGTCTGTCATCTTCGCAAGGAAGTCGGGGTAATACTTGCGTATTCTGCCGGATTCAGGATCATAATACTGAATGGACAAGTCTCCCTGGTCGGAGGTAAACATTCCCGTGAAGTAAACTTCCTTGACCAATGGGCTTGAAATGTACTGCAAGAAGCACTCCTTTTCAGGCTCCGAGTCAAAGCAATAAGTATCAGCGTGGAACGATTTGAGTATCTCCGCAGGAGTGAAGTTATTATGCTCCTTTGTGATAACAAGCCCTTCCTTGCCGCTGAACACATAATATCCTGCATCTTTCGGGGCTTTGAGCAGAGTGATCTCCACATCGTCCGAGTGCCGCACCGCTTCAACTGAGTTGAGTGCGTGGAAAATCGTCGGTATCAGAATATCGTGGAGTATCTCATTGTACTTGTTCACCATTTCAATGATCGTATCTATGCCGTCAGGTGACTCACGGAGTATCTTTGCGATCAGCAGACAGGAAGCATTCAGATACCGGGCGATCTCCGCAACAAGCGTAAACTCACTGTACTGAACATTATCCTTGATGTAGTCGATATTCGTTTCCTTTTCATGGGCATTCAGACGCAGAGAGCCTTTTTCAATCATTGTTAGAGTATACTTTGAAGTATCAAGCTCATTCAAACCGAACGGAATCGGCTCAGAATAAGGCTTTTCCGTGAGCTTGTATTCATGCCAAATACGCTTTACCACGAGCTTACGGGGAGGCGGCATGACACGCACATGACACTCTATCTTTTTCTTCTTGGAGGTCTTGCCCATATCGGTGATTTCCATATTGTAGTTCTTTTGCAGCTCATCATTAAGAATATCGTAATTCTCTTTGGAGAGAAAGACTGTTGCAGTGAGCTGTTCATCACTGAGCTGTCTCAGGCATCGCATTGTAGCCTGCAACACAAATACCTTTGATTTCGGGCTTCTGAACAGAGCGATACCGAGCAGGGAGCGACAGTTCCAACCCTCTCTGCCTTTTTCAACGAGAATGATAAACTGCTTCTGGCTGCCCTCAGTACCTTGCACATCAAGATTGCGGAAGTTACGAATATCCTCGTCCTTTGTGACGGTCGTATCTCCGGTATTCACAAGAATTGAGGAAAGTGGAATATCAAGCTCACTCAGTATCTTTTCTACCGCAGGACGGACTGTTTTCGTTGCTTCTTCGACCGTAGCAGCGAAAATAGCGAGCTTTGGCATCAATCCCTCATAGGTCTGTCCGCCGTATCTCTCCCAAAACTTTGTGATAACGACCTTTAGGAACTCCTCATTCTTGACATTCTCAAATGCGATCGGATCAGCATCTTTCAGATAGCCGTGAGCGATAGATTCATTCAGCCCGTAGGCATAGACCACTTCCGGCAATATCTGTCTGTTGACATAAGGTGTACCCGTATAGTTGTAGCAGGCAACGATATGGGCTTTTTTATTCAGCTCATTGATCGTATTGCGGAGCGTTGTCTTATTTGCTGTACCTGACCGCAGCTCCTTTTCGAGATTCGCACCGAACAGATGATGTGCTTCATCGACATACACGCCGAGCTGAGGAAGTCTGCACAGCTTCTTGAAGCGCTGATTGTCGATCAGCATCGAATCATCGAGAATATCGCTGTCATCATCGTCCTCATCATCACCGTACACGGTGGACAGCAGAGAGCCACCCTCAAACAGCAGATCGGTAGGCTTTTCGGCTTTGTGCTTCTTTTTCAGAATGATCTTCTGATTGTTGGAGATGATAATATTGAACTTGCTATCGTCGATAGTATGAAGTGTTGTTCCCGTATCCTCAAGGAAATGGAACTTGATATTGGAGTCCAGTACACTTGCATATTCAGGCGGCACCACCTTTGTCTTATCAAAGGTCATGATCTCATGGAGCGAGTCAAGCACCGTCTTATCAGGAGCGAATACAAGTGCGTTCTGGCAGTAACGCTTATCCTTCGGGTACTTCTTTGCAAGCAGGAACTCATAGAAGATGCAAGTAGCAATCAGGATAGTCTTGCCGAGTCCCATAGTCAGAGCGTAGATATAGTTCGGATAGTCCTCCTTAAACTTCTTCATCTGCTTGAAGATAGCTTCATTCTGATCGTCGCCCAAGTCGATAAAGCGGAACTGTCCGTCCTTATGGATACTATAATAGGAGGAGTCAGAGAACCTGTTGCGGCGGTTCCTCCAATCATCGAAGATCTCATACATATGAGCATTATCAAGAAACTCCTTGATAAATACATACATTTCCAGAGAGTGGAACTGCGGCTCACGGAGGAAAGCATCGGGATTTTCGCTCTTATCGTTATATGCGAGGAACTTTCTTGTCAGGTCATTGTAACGGGAGCGTATCTTACCACGGTTCTCTACATAGAAAGTCCATAGCTGCTCATAAAAGGCGTATTCCTGGGCAAATGCCGTTGTTTTCTTTGCCATAGAGCATTACACCTCCACTTCAAGGGATTCTGAAAGGAGATCGGTGATCTTGACCTTGATCGTGCCTGCATCATCGGGAATATCATAAACGCCGAGGACAAGGCTCTTTTTGTCGGGAATATCGGTCACGGCAGGCTGCATAACAACACCGTCATAATTCCAGTCGATCATGATAGACTCGACGAGCTGTCTCCAATCCTCTACATATTCCTTTTGAAGCGAGAGCTTCTGCAAGAGGTTCATGGGATAGAAAGCACGGATAACGAGCTTGCCGCCCTCACGAACTACCTCGGCTTCTGCTTCACGCTTCAATTCAAGCTCAGACTTATCCCTGAGAATATCCACGATCTCAATATCGAGCTTATAGTCCGACAGCTCCTTTTGAAACGAGGCAGCGAGGTCAGGCTCATGTCCCATACAAACAATGGTGATCTTCTCCACGGGCTGGGACGGATTTTCCTCTTTGCGCTTTTCGTAGGTCTTGTAGGGGAGATTTGCTTTCAGCTCCTCCAGATCAGCCTTTGTAGCGATACGGTTGACGGGCATGATCTTCACCATTCTGCCGTCCTTTTCGCCGTCCCATACATTCGACTGCTCAAACGGTTGAATCTCAAGCGCCTGAATGATAAGGTCACGGGCTTCAACGGGGTTGCGGAAGAAGTCATAGTTATTGACATTGTAGACCTCAAAGCCGGTGTACTTCACATCATCGGCATCGAGCGTCTGCTGAGAAAGCTCCTGAGCGATACCGATCAGACGCTTGGTAGTGGTCTGAATCGCTCCGAGGTTAATATCCGCACCGAGGAAACGCCTGCCGAGCTTCATTGCCACAGCCTGAGTAGTACCACTGCCCATGAAGCAGTCGAATACGAGGTCACCTGGTTCTGAACAAGCCTTTATAATTCTCTCTAACAGTTTTTCTGGCTTCTGCGTTGGATAACCAACTATTTCACTACCAGTTTTTGAAGGGAGGATATCTGTCCAAATACTTTGTAGTCTTCTTCCTTGCTCTGTATATTCATCAGCGTATTCTTTTAAGTATGGAACACCAGTAGACGAATAATAAATTCGATTTTGTCTCTCCAATTCATCTATGTTTTCTTGTGAATAACTCCAATGTCTTCCTGCTGGTGGAAAAAGCTCTTTCCCTCTAAATATTCTTGAAGGTCCATCTCCAGGTGCGGTTATCGGTCCGGGATAAAAACGTCTGCCTGTTTCAGGTTCTATTGTTTTGAATCGGCTACTAATGTGATCATCTGTTAGAGGAATCATCTCCATAGTAAATTTATAAGTAGGAGTTTTTGTATACCACAAGATTGTATCATGAACAATTCCATATTTGCCTGCATCATTATGTGCGCCTGTACGTTGCCATATAATCTCGTTCTTAAACCCTGAACCTTTACCGTCTTGCCCACCATTACCAAAAAGTTCATCCATGATTATTCTTAAATATGAATTTCTATGATAATCACAATGGAGAAATATAGAGCCAGTTTCAGACAATAAATCACGCAGAATAGTTAAGCGTTCATACATAAACTGTAAATACTCATCATTTGTCCAAATATCACCATACTGTTTTTCCTCAAATGAATTACTATCACCCGTTACGACCTGTCCCTTCAATTTTATGGACTTTTTGTAGTCTGCCTTGCTGTCAAAAGGAGGATCTATATAGATTAAGTCAACTTGACCTCTGTACTTCTTTAATAGGTGACTCATAACCTGAAGATTATCGCCCCAAAAGATTTTGTTAATCCAACCACTAACATCTTCACCATAACGCTCTTTTAGTTGAGCAGGATAATACTGTGTGGATTCGTAGGGGCGCTTGCCTGTCCATCTCAGCTCAGGAAAGCCCTTGATCGTCGGTCTTTTGCTAAACTCAAAAGTAAGCTGTCCGTCCATTTCCATTTTCGTATCCTCCGTTTATTTATTCTGGCAATAGAACCTGAAATCGCAGCCAGTGCAGGTTTTCAGCGATTCCGCCTGCCTTGAAAAGTCCTTTTTCATGATCTTGTGGACTGTATCATCAAACGCTGAAACAGTACCCTCGATAGCACTCTTGGTGTAAGGGAACGAGATCATCGGATTTCCGTTTTCCTCTCCCGTATAGTAAAGGTGCATCTTGCTTACCTTTTGCCCCGTTCGCTGCTCCACAAGGAAAGCATAGATATGGAGCTGTCGGCGGTAATGCTCGATCCTGTCTCTCGCTTTCACCATATCCGGCTTGCGTTCAGACTTGAAGTCCACAAGCTCCACCGTGCCGTCAGCACCTTTGATAAGGTCGATCTTGCCCTCGATGATGTACTCAGGCTGCACAAGGCTTACATCGACCTCGGCTTGCTTTATCATCGACCAATCGCCGTGCTGTCGCTCTACATACCGCAGGACTTGTTTGAGTGCTGCCTTTTTCTGCGGTTCAGCGAGGTAGGTATGCTCCGACTTGACGAGGGAGACATAGTTGCTTTCAAACCAGTCGGAAACATTATCAGGTGTGATAAGGTGTTCCTCCTGCCTGATCGCAGCTCTGTGTATGTCCTCGATCGTTTCATGAACGAGCGTACCGAACATCATAGCGTTCTCACGGATTGGCATAAACTCCAGTTCCTTATAGAACTTATACTGTAAGGAACAAGTCTCATAAACCGTGATGTGTGAGGTAAAGGAGAAAGTATCCTTGATATTGACCGCCTTTACCTTGTGGAACGTAAACTCATTCAGGTCAAAGGCAGAGCTTTCTATACTCGGCAGTTCATCATAAAGCTCTCGGAAATACAGCGAGGGTGTGCGGTTATTCTCGTTGCAGGTCAGCACAAGCAAGTCCTGCGCACGGGAGAACGCCGTGTAGTACAGCCGCCAGAAGTCAAAGAACTTCATTTCCTCAAAAGGCTCAAACTGCGGTCTGTGGTAATACTTGACCTCGACTTCACTCAGCAAGTCTTTGTAGGACTTACGGGGCGTATTGCCAAGAGAGTCCACGATAACAATCGGGAACTCCATTCCCTTAGACTGATGTATCGTCATGAATGATACGCAACCGCTGGGAGCGTATTCGGAATCGTCCTCATACTCGGAGATACCGCCGTCAAACAGCAGGCGCATATAGAGATTGAAAAATAGCTCTGTATTCTTATTGATGTACTTATCTGTAAAAACGTCGATTCTATGTAAATACTCAAATTTCCCGACTATCTGCGTAAGCATAGCAATATTTCTTGCCGGACGCACATCAACAACACCTGAGCTTAGGTCGGTATCAAGGATAGTGCTGAACGGCTTGAAAGCAAATAGCTGATACAGAAGTCCCGAATATGCGTAGTCCGTTGTGCCTTTGCTTTGAGCGAGGGCAGCGTGAGACTTGCCACGGCTGCGGATAAACTTCTTTAGCTCCTTGTTTTCTTCCAGAGAAAGAAGCTCATTTGCAAGCTCGATGCAGTCACGATAATAGTAGCTGTGTTCCGTTTGCAGATACTTGTGTTCGCCCTTGATAAGGCCCTGAACATACAAAGGAAACATCAGCATCAGACAGCCGATCGTCAGCATAATCTCTCTGCGTTTGAAAAACATATCTGAACGTGGAGAATACACATTGATACCATTCGCTTCAAGGAAGTTCGCAAGGCTTGTGACCTGCTGTGACTTGACCGAGCTGAAAAGGAAAGCAAGCTGATTATAGTCCGTCAGCTTTCCTGAATCTTTCAGCTTATGGATAAAGTCAAGTATCTTATCGTGCCATTCATCTTCGTCCTCAGAGCTTGCGAGCTTTACCACGGCTTTACTATTCATATCCGTGTGCTTAAAGGGTACAATATGCTTAGGATAGCGGAAGTTTTTCCACTCAAACTTGAACTTTGCTCCGTCGGTGGTGCTAATCCATTCGTTATAGAAGTCCACTATATCGCTGTTGGAACGGTAATTGACCGTCAGCGGAATGATCTTGCAAGCGCCGTCCTTAAATTTATGGGGAAATTCAAGGATATTACGGATAGTAGCACCTCTGAAACGGTATAAGCCCTGATCGTCGTCACCGACCACGCAGATATTACCATGTTTTTCACCGAGCATAAAGATGATCTGTTCCTGAATATAGTTTGTATCCTGATACTCGTCGATCATCAGATAGTGTATCTTTTCCTGCAAATCAGAAAGAATAGCAGGATTTTCTTTCAGCAGGCGGTAGCATTCGGTCTGTATCTTAGCAAAGTCGATCAGGTTTTCATCGGTGAGTAACTGCTGATACTGTTTCAAAATAGCTGAAAGCACACGAATCTCTGTTTTGCTGTCCTTTGCCATAGCATCGGCATCAACAAGTTCCTCAGTAAGCGTCCCAACAAGACCGCATATAGCTTCTGCCCATTTCCAAGCACCACCATTAGGCATAACAAGCTCAATATCTGCGATGTTTCTGAATTTTTGTATATTACGGAATACAAGATACTTCTGATCGAAAGAATCCAACAGACGATAATTCTTTTTAAGTTGAGTGAATTCAAGATTATCTTTAATTATACGAAGGCAAAGCGAATGGAACGTACCGATATACATTTCATTCACATTGACATATATATTTCTAACAGCAAGCTCGTTGGTAATTCGGGTAACAAGCTCCTTTGCCGCTTTTTCTGTAAAAGTAGCCATTAAGATCTGCTCAGGCTTTACTCCGCACTCCTGAATAAGATAGATCGCCCTCTGCACAAGAGTGAAAGTCTTTCCTGTGCCTGGACCTGCCGTGATCAGGACAGCACCGTTTGAGGATGATATAGCGAGTTTCTGAGCATCGTTGGCATTTCCAAAGTCAAACATATTCCACCTTCTGTCTTAATATAGTCGTTTTAATTCATAATAACTAAATAACCATGTTTTTTACCATGTCTTATACACGTTACTTATTATCATTAACCGCACTCTTAATTCGATCAATATACTCATCTGCTACTCTTGATGGTTCAACAATTCGCATTCTGTCCTTAAATTGGAACACCCAGCCGAAGAAAGGGGGACTTATCTGAACTGTGATCTTAATCTTCAGCCAACCGCCGTCACAGTGTCTGATTTCAAGATCTTCGCCAAACTTGTCATATACCGCACCGAGCAGCTCAGGTGCAAACTCAAGAGTGACTGTTTCAGCTTCACCGTTATACATCTTAAATACCTGTTCTGTATAAGTTTCTGTCTTTCTTTTCTTGATAAGAGCATCTTCACAAATAGGTTCTTCTTCGACCTCGACAGTATCCATACGGTCAACTCTGTAATTCACTGCGTTCTGATACTTTTGACTGTATGCAACGAGGTAATAGTTATCCTCGCTGAATACAAGAGCAACAGGATCAGTGATGTATCGTTTCTTTTCTTTACGATAGACACGATTCCTCTTTTCGTCTAAATCAAAGTAGTAGAAACTTACTTGTTTTTTCTGCCTGATAGCAAGTTCTATCTGTTCGATATTCTCATAAATATCTTGGTTGGAGTGCTTGTGGTTATTGTAGAAGACAATATTATCCCTGACAATCTCAGAACGACGTACTCCTGCATAAGAAAGGAGCTTTTCAACCATATCGGCAGTCTTTGCTTATGTGTGATAAAGAAGCAATAGAAGTGCAAAAAATTTTGCCGTTCCTATCCGACACTTGGCCATTGTGTCGGATAGGTCGGGCGGTTATTCGGGCAAGTCAATCTTGCCGACAAAGCTGTAATAAATCTCAATGTCCTGCCTGCGGGTGCCGTTCTCATCATAGCTGCACTCATGCACCACAATTTTCTCGATCATTTCCCGCAAGAGAGTGGGGGTCAGTTCTTCAAAGGCAAGGTGCTTGCGGACAATGCCCATAAATTTCTCGGCGTTGACGGTAGCTGCCTGTGACTTGTCCAGTTCGGCTTGCAGGGCGGCGGCTCTCTTTTTCAGCTCCGCTTGCTCGGCTTCGTAGTCAGCCGACAGTTCCATGAAACGCTCATCGCTGATTTTGCCGTTTACATTGTCCTCATACAGCCGCTTGATAATGCGGCTGATTTCAGAAATGCGTTCCTGCGCCTGTTCAAGCTGCTTGATGGCTGCGGCGGTCTTTCGCTTGCCGCCGATCTCGTTCTGCTGGACAAGTAGTTTCACAAACCGGCTCTCATGCTTGGCTGCGTATTCGGTCACTTGCCGGAGATTTGCCAGGACACCAGCGGTCAACAGATCGGTGCGGATAAAGTGCGCCGTACAGTTGCGGGTGCGCTTCTTGTAGCTGCCGCAGATGTAGCAGTCCTGTTTGCGGTCTTTGTTCTGATACCGCTGCTGATACAGCACATGGCCGCAGTCGGCGCAGAACAAAATCCCGGAGAACAGCCCCACTTCATCGTAGCGGTTCGGGCGTTTGCGCTGTTTGCGTAACTCCTGCACCCGTTCCCATGTTTCCTTGTCGATGATCGGCTCATGGTGGTTCTCGAAAATGGCCTGCTTCTCGACGGGGTTCTCTATGCTGTGCTTGACCTTATAAGAAGGCTTTTCCGTTTTGAAGTTCACCAGACATCCGGTGTACTCTCGGTTTTCGAGGATATGAACGACGGTGTTGGTCGCCCATTTGCACTCATAGCCTGGGTGATAACGGCGGGTGCTGCCTGTCCGCTGATATTCCAGCGTCCCCGGCGTGGGGATTTGCTGCTCCGTCAGCATACGGGCAATCTTGGTCGGGCCGTTCCCGGCAAGGCAAAGCTGGTATATCTGCTGGACTACCGGCGCGGTTTCCTCGTCAACGATATAGTTCTCGTCCTCGTCCATGAGGTAGCCGTACACTGGCTTGCTGGTAACGGGCTTGCCGCTCATGCCTTTTGCTCTCTTAACTGCCTTGATTTTCTTGCTCGTATCTCTCACCAGCCATTCGTTGAACAGATTTCGCAGAGGGGTAAAATCGTTGTCCATGCCGCCGTTTGCGCTGTCCACATTGTCGTTGACAGCGATAAAACGCACTCCCTTTTGAGGGAACAGCATTTCCGTGTAAAATCCCACCTGCAAGTAGTTTCGCCCTAACCGGCTCATGTCCTTGACAATGACCGTACCCACTTTCCCGGCTTCAATGTCTGCAAGCATGGCTTGAAAACCGGGCCTTTGAAAGTTCGCGCCGGAAAAGCCGTCGTCGGTGTACCAGCGCAGGTTGGTAAAGCCATTTTGTTTTGCAAAGGTTTCGAGTATCCTTTTTTGGTTCGATATGGAATTACTCTCGCCTTGCAATTCATCCTCGTGGGACAATCTCGGATAAAGGGCGGTAATGAGGTTTTGGGTGGCTTGTCTTAACATAAAATCCTCCGTTTCCGACAGCCAGCCCCACTATTCCGTAGCTTTATTGTACCACGGAATAGCGGGGGCTGTATAGCGGCAAAAGTGTAAAATCTACTTCTTTATGATTTGTCAAAACGACGATTTTTAGAGAAGCAGATTGACGCATAGAAAAGTTTGCGGTTTCGTGATATACTGGGTTTAGAAAATCGCAGTCGGGGGTAGTAGCATGGACGCACAAATTTTTTGGAATGTTATCGGCATTTACAATCAGCAGACAGTAGCCGTTCAAATTGTGTTATTCCTGTTTGCTGTCATAACTGCGGTATTATCTTATTCCCATAAAGTGAAGTGGGCTGCTAAATTTGCTCTTGGGATTATCCATCTATTTATAGGTATCGCATTTTTTGCGTGGCATGGAGTGGAACCTATTCAAAAATACTTTGCGCTCCCATTGTACCTGCTTTGTGGCTTTCTGTTTCTGTATGAAAGCTGGCATAATAGGAATGATACACTTGAAAAACCTAATGGTTGGCAATGTCTGCTGTTAGTGCTTTATCTGCTCTATCCGCTGGTTTCTTTCTTGTTGGGAAATCGTTTCCCGCAAATGGTGACGCATATAATGCCTTGTCCTGTCGTTAGCTTGGGGATAACTATATATGCCGGTTACAAAAAGAAAAACAAGCTGCTTCTTGCACTATTAGCGATTTGGGGGCTTACCGGGATAAAATCTGTGATTTTTAGTGCGTATGAAGATATAATTCTTTTGGTTTGCGGCATATATGCTGTGACGCTCTTTGTACATGAGATAAAGCATTGCGCGAAAAGATGATTTCCAGCGGCCACGCTCCCCGGCGTGGCCGCTTTTTCCATGCCCCGGTTCACGCCGGATAAGTCGGCTCCTGTGTAGCAGCGGCTTC
>OMEV01000936.1_pt1 | contig 15145 bp, 6 predicted proteins | sample 1645491 | NCBI WGS metagenome assembly OMEV01 (sample SAMEA103958122, study PRJEB25191) | human gut metagenome | biome: human-associated habitat [ENVO:00009003]; feature: intestine environment [ENVO:2100002]; material: feces | place: Germany | collected 2013/2015
TCCCGGTCCCCCACCGCGTGCAGAGTGGCCCGGCGAATGGTGCCGTCCTCTGCCCAGCTGCCGGAGGCCCCGTCATACAAAAGCACTCCGTTGCGGTCCAGCACCTGCCCCAGGGCCAGCCGTCCCTCCTGATAGGCGTGGTCGTTGGCCGGGAAGGCGGCCCACTGTCCGCCCCGCACCACATACCGCACGCAGAACAGCACCACGCCCGCACCCAGCACAGCGATCAGTGCCAGCACCAGCATGGACCGCAGCTTTACCTGTTTCAAGACCGCCCCTCCTTCCCGAATATCTCGTCCACCGGGATCTCCGGCATATCCTCAAAGAACCCCTCCCGCTTCCGGGCGGGCTTCTCCGGCTTGTCCTCCGGTGACTTCTCCTCCGGCGGCAGCCGCACGTCGGCGGCCTTCAGATAGGCCAGCAGCCCCCAGCAGGACAGCATGCTGGACCCGCCCATGGACACAAAGGGAAACGTAACGCCGGTCAGGGGCAGAATGTCCACCGCGCCCAGCACGTTCAGGGTGGTCTGGAAGATCAGCATGGACGCCGCGGCGCAGGCGGCGATGGCATAGAAGCCGGACCGGGCGCTGTCGCCGGACCGCAGGGCAAACACCGCCAGGGCCATCACCGCCCCCACGCACACCAGGGCCAGCAGCAGACCGAACTCCTCCGACACCACGCCGAATACCAGGTCCGTGTTGGCCGCCCCCACGTATTTCAGCCACGCGTCCTCCGGTCCCGTGCCGAACAGGCCCCCGGAGGACGCGGCGGACATGGTGCGGCTCTGCTGATAGCCGGTGGTCTGGGTAAATTCCCAGGCGTGCCGCCAGACGGTGAACCGCTGGGCCACATACGGCTTGAAGTGCAGCACCAGGCCCCCGGCGAAGCCCGCCGCCGCCGTCATCATCACGATGGACGCCAGGTCGCCGGTCCGCAAAAAGGCAATGCACAGAAAGGCCACGAAAAACACCAGCGCCGTGCCAAAGTCACTCATCAGCGCCAGACATCCCACGCAATAGGCGGAGAACAGCACCGTGAAGATCAGGTTCCGCTTGGCAAAGAGCCGGTCCAGGGTGGCGGCCCCCGCCAGGATAAACGCCAGCTTCACCAGCTCCGACGGCTGGAAGGAAATGGGGCCCACCGATATCCAGTTCTTGGCTCCGAAAATGCGCTCCCCCATCACAACGTTGAAGGCCAGCAGTGCCGCCGCGGCCGCAGCCACCGGCCAGCGCAGCTTCACCGCCAGATGCAGCCGCCCCAGCAGCCACACCAGGGTGCCGTAAATGCCCATGCCCAGCGTCACCGCCGCCAGCTGCTTGTAAAGGGCCCCCGGGTCCCAGGCGGCGGTAATGGCAAAGCCCACCGTGGTCAGCAGCAGCGCCAGAATCTCCAGATCAAACTGTCTCCGGTGCAGCTTCCGGCTGACGGCGTACAGCACCCACCCCAGGCCGCACAATCCGAAAAAGCCTGCGCTGATGGGATAGATATTCTCCGCTCCGAAGTTCGGGGCAAACTGTGCCCACAGCAGCAGCTGAATAAATGTCAGCAGCCACAGGCCGCCCACCGGCCCGGGCCGCCGCCGAGGCTGGCCGGATGGCTGGGGCTTGTCCGACGGGAAAAAGAACAGCTCCACACCGCCCACGGCGATGGAGTCGCCGGGATGCAGATCGGCGGTCGTCAGCGTCCGCTGTCCGTTCAGCAGCACGCCGCTGCTGTGATTCAACGGGTTGACCCGCCATGTCCCGGCCTCGTCCCGGGACAAAATGGCGTGACTGCGGGACACAGAGGGAAAGTTTATGCGAATATCCGACCGTTTTGCGCGGCCAATCACGTTTTCCCAGTGATAAATTTCATACCGCGCACCATTGGACAGGGTCACAAAGCCCCAGCTCTCCCGGTCCCGGCCCCGGAACAGGGACTTGCAGCACCGCACCAGCAGCCACACCGCCAGCCCGGCGGTCACGCCCCGGAACAGCCACAGGATCACCGGCAGCGCCGGGGAAATATATTGTTGCAGAAATGCCGTCATAGTTTACGCTCCACTTCGGTCCGTTGTCTTTCGCGTCATGTCTATCATACCATTTTTGTCCGGAAAAGCAACCTTGTTTAAGGATTATTTAACCACAGCCGCCGCATTCTGTGGTATAATCAGCCTGACTATAAGGGAGGAGTGGTTCTCATGACCATCCAAAAACGATTGGCCCGGTCCAACATCGCCATGCTGGCGATCCCCCTGATAACGGCGGCGGTTCTCGGCGTGGCCATCGGCAAGCTGGTCTACCGCCCGGGCATGGGCGCATGGGACCGTCTGGCGGCACTCCGGCGCGCCAGACAGACGCAGCCCTGACCATGCTTCGGCTATCCGGCAAGCAAAAACCTCCGGCCAGGCCGGAGGTTTTTGTTTGCTCGTTTTATTCACTTACAGCAGGATGTCCGTCAGGTCGTCGAACACCTGGGACTTGGTGACCACCACCACATGGTCCCCCTCCTGGATGGTGGTGAGACCGCCGGGGATGATGATCTTGTTTTCCCGGGCAATGGCCGCCAGCAGCACGCCCTTTTTCAGGGTCAGATCCTTCAGGGGCTTGTCCAGCACCGACCGGCTGGAGGCCGTGGCGGTGAACTCCAACGCCTCCACGGAGCCGTCCAGCATTTTGTAAAGGCTCTCCACGGTGCTGCCCTGGGAGTTGGCCAGGGCCCGGACATAGCGGGTGATCTGGTTGGAGGTCAGGTCCTTGGGGCTGATGATGCTGCCCAGCTTCGTCTCCTGCACCAGGTCCATGTAGTTGGGACGGGTCATCTTGGTCAGCACCTTGGGCACCCCGGCCCGCTGGGCCGTCAGCGCCATCAGCAGGTTCTCCTCGTCCCGGTCCGTCAGCGCCACAAAGGCGTCTGTCTCGAAAATGTTCTCGCTTTCGATCAGGTCGGCGTCGGTGCCGTCGCCCTCGATGATCATGGCCCCGGGCAGCTCGGCGGACAGGCGCAGGCACTTGTCGTGCTTCATCTCCACGATCCGGACCTTGGTATTGCTGCGGGCCAGCTCCCAGGTCAGGTACATGGTGATGCGGCTGCCGCCCAGGATGGACACGTTCTTCACCTTCTGCAGGGTGCGTCCGATGCCCCGCAGCATCTTCTGCAGCTCCGCCTTGGTGCCCACCATGTACAGCTTGTCCCCACTGCGGGGCACAAAGGAGCCGTCGGGGATGATGATGTCGTCCCCCCGGTGAGCGGCGCAGATCAGCACCTCCGCCAGGCGGTTGCGATGGAAATCGTTCAGGGACACCCCCGCCAGGGAGTCCTCCTCCGTCACCCGGAAGCCGATCATGTCGATGCGCCCTCCGGCGAAGGGCTCCACCGAGAAGGCCGCCGGGAAGCTCAGGATCCGGGCGATCTCCCGGGCCGCCCCCAGGTCGGGATTGATCAGCATATCCAGGCCGATCTCCCGCTTCAGCATTCCGGCGTCCCGGCGATACTCCGGGTTCCGGACCCGGGCGATGGTGTGCTGCGCCCCCAGCTTCTTGGCGATCAGGCAGCACACCAGGTTCGTCTCGTCCAGATTGGTGACGGCGATGACCAGGTCCGCGCCGCGGACCCCCGCCGCGTCCAGCACGCTGATGCTGGCGCCGTTGCCCTCCACGCACATCACATCCAGGGTGCTGTCGGCCCGGTGCAGGGCCGCGGCGTCGTCATCCACGATGGTGATGTCGTGATCCTCCACCGCCAGCTGCCGGGCAATGGCATAGCCCACCTTGCCGTTGCCCACAATGATGATCTTCATGCTTGCTCCTCTCCGCTGCTCTCCGGCAGCCGGCTGCGCCTGCGGCGCAGTATCACGGCGCTGTATTCCGCGCCCATAATCAGCACCGTGCCGCTCATATAGAGCCACAGCAGCACCACCACAACCGTGGCAATGGAGCCGTACAGCACGGAATAATTGGCAAAATTCTCCACATAATACGAAAAGGCCAGGGACAGGACCATCCACGCCGCCAGGGAGATGCCCACCCCGGGGGCCACTTCCTTCAAAGGCCGCCGCTGCCCCCGTGCCAGCATATACAGCACCGTCAGCATCAGGAACATCACCACGCCCAGAACGATAAACCGCAGATAGCTCCACAGGTCGATGAACCCCGCCGGCAGCTCGATGAGGCCGGAGAGAAACTCCAGCGCCCGGCGGCCCACCGTGACCAGCAGCAGCGTCAGTCCGATGGTCAGGATCAGCCACACGGTGAACAGCAGGATCCCCAGCTGATTGACCAGCATTTTCCGGGGCGGACCCAGGCCGAAGGCCTTGCGCAGGGAGTGCAGCAGACAGCTGGTGGCCCGCATGGGGAACCAGACGGAGAAAATCAGGCTGAACCACAGCAGCTGGCGGCTGGCGTTGGCGGACACATATTCAAGATACGACTCCAGCACCGACATCACGTCCGCCGGAACGATCTGGGACAGCACCTGGGTCACGCTGTCCACGTCCAGCTTCAGGATGCCCAGCAGGGTGCTGATGAACACCAGCAGCGGAAACAGCGCAAACAGCAGGTAATAGGTCAGGGCCGCGCTGTCCCGGCCCACGTCATGCAGATAATAACGGCGCACCAGCTGCACCGCAATTTGCCCCGCAGCCGTCCGGGGCGACCACTTTTTCTTCACAGGAGCCCTCCCCCCTATCCTGTACAGTGTATCACACAGGCACCCAAATGAAAAGAGGAAATTGCCCCCATACGGATTTATTTATAGCGGCAGATTGTAAAAAAATTATTATTTTTCACGTTTCCCTATTGCGATTTCTCGTACGGCTTGTTATAATTAGTTTATCCGGAAGCAAAGCTGCTTCTGGAATCTACAGTAAAGAGGGTCGAATTATGGACAAACATCGTACGGGACGAAATTTCCCGCCAGTACAAGAGCGTCCGGCAGTTTGCTTTTGCAGTTGGCATTCCTCTGTCCACCATCAACAGCGCACTGCACAACGGCATCGGCGGTTCTTCGTTTGACACGGTGGTCCAGATTTGCCGCACACTGGGCATCTGCGCCCTGGGCGAGGAGAACATCCACCTGACGGAGGACACCCAGCGGATCCTGGACCAGTACGCCAAGCTGGACGACTATGGCCGCCACACCATCGCCTCCGTGATACAGGTGGAGTATGACCGCTGCACCAAGACGTTTGAGGATGGCTCCGACCTGCGGGGCGGCTATTCCAGCGTCAATCTGTCTGCCCCCGTTGCCAACGACGAGCCCGTTTCCATGAACGTGCTGGCCAGCCGCGAGGACTGAGTGGATCCCCATAATTGCATAAAATGAGAGCTTCCGGCCGCGCCGGGAGCTCTTATTTTATACGTTTCATCCAAAAATTTACCTGATTTTTGGCGGGCACGCAGCAAAAAGCGGTTGATATTTCGCAGTGTACCTGTTATAATAGAGTGTAATTAGCGGAACAGCGGCGCTTTATCGTGTAAAATTGCCCGCAGCCGCTCTATCCTTTCAGATGGGAGAAAGATGCATGAAAGTGATCCAAAAATCCGGCGCCTGGCTGTGGGCGCTGCTGGCGGCCCTCCTGCTGACGGTGCTGCTGACGGCCACGGCCTTCGCCGGAGACAACGATTTCCGCTGCTGGACCGTGGATGCCCGGCAGTGGACCAACCAGGGGTACCAATCCGAAAAGGACGGGGTGTGGTACCTGTTCCTGCCCCAGGACGAAAGCCCGGCGGACACGGTCCTGTCCTTCAGCGGCAGGGTAACGGCGGCCTCCGCCGGCGCCCTGGACCGGGAGGGCGGCACCCTGACCGGGGCCTTCGCCGACCGTGACCGGGTGACCCTGACCCTGGAGGGCGGCAGAACCGAGACAGTGTGCCTGCGGCAGAGCAGTCTGCCCAGCCTGCGGCTGATCCTCAACGGTACCACCCTGGACCAGATCCACCAGGACAAGGACGTGAAGTATCCCGGCAACGACCTGGTGCTGACGGACGGGGACGACGTCCTCACCGGCACCGTGGAGATCAAGGGCCGGGGCAACTCCACCTGGCGGGAATACGACAAAAAGCCCTACCAGATCAAGTTCAGCAAAAAGACCTCCGTGCTGGGTATGCCCGCCGCCAAGAAGTGGATTCTGCTGGCCAACGCCTCCGACGACAGCATGATCCGCACCCGGCTGGTGTATGACGCGGCGGAGCAGATGGACTTTCCCTTCGTGACGGAATATCAATATGTGGACCTGTGGATAGACGGCCAGTACCTGGGCGTGTACCTGCTGGGCGAAAAGGTCGAGATCGGCAAGGGCCGCCTGAACCTGCAGGACCCCGCCGGGGCCATGTTCGAGCTGGACAACGGCTTCGCCACGGACGAGGACCACTATTTCTTCGAGGGGCGGCTGAACAGCTACTTCGCCCTGAAGGAGATCGTGGAGGAGGACGACGGACACATTCAGCAGGCCATGACCAATTTCCAGACGGCCATGACCCGCCTGACCACGGCGCTGACCTCCCAGGGCTGGGAGAATCTGTCCCTGAGCCAGCTCAATGAAATGATCGACGTGGACTCCCTGGCCCGCTACTATCTGATGAACGAGTACGTTCTCAACGGCGAGTCCTTCTTCACCAGCTTCTTCTGGTATCAGGACGGCGCGTCCGACGTGCTCCATGTGGGCCCCCTGTGGGACTTTGATACCTGCATGGGCAACAAGAACGAAAAGGTCACCGACTACAACGCCAGCAGCACCTCTGTGCTGATGAAGAAGATGCTGAACATCCCGGCGTTTTATCAGCGGGTGCAGGAGCTGTACACCCGGTATAAGCCGGTGCTCACCGGCATGGCCGGTCAGGTGGACGGTCTGCGGGACGAGATCGGCGTCTCCGCCGACCTGAATTACCTGCGCTGGAGCACCCTGGGCGCCGCCAATCCCAAGCCCGGCGGAACCCCCTTCGCCCCCACCTATGACGAGGCCCTCAGCCGGGTGCGCACCTGGCTCACCGGCCGGGCCAATGCCTTTACCCCCACCGTGCGTCCCCAGCAGCTGGGGTACTACTTCAACGCCAGCCGCACGGTGATGTACCTGACCTACTCCGCTCCCAGCCAGACTTCCCTGCGCTTCGCCGTCTGGGGCCAGCAGGACGGCCAGAATGATCTGCACTGGTATCAGGCCAAGCAGCAGAATGGCCGCTGGGTGGCCGAGGTGCCCCTGGTCAACCACCAGGAAACCGGCACCTATATGGTCCATGTCTACAACCAGAACGGCCTGCCCCAGGGTCTGCTGGACCACGGCACCGTGGTAGTGGACAACCTGGTGCAGCCGGAAAAGCCCGCCCTGAAGGCGGCCCTGTCCGCTGACGGACGGTATCTGAACCTGACCCTCACCGGCGGCAGCGACCTGACCCAGGTTTGGTTCCCCACCTGGAGCGAGAAGAACGGCCAGGATGACCTCCAGTGGTACGAGGCCAAGAAGCAGGCCGACGGCTCCTGGACCTATTCCGTGGCCCTGTCCCGCCACAACACCACCGGCACCTATTTCATCCACGCCTACGGCAACACCAAGAAGAACCTGGTGGCCCACACCACCGCCTATGTGGAGAAGATCCCCGGGCCGGAGATGAAGGCCGCCCTGTCCGCCGACGGGCGCTATCTGGACGTGACCCTGACGGGCCGCGGCGACCTGACCCAGGTCTGGTTCCCCACCTGGAGCCAGGTCAACGGCCAGGACGACCTGCGCTGGCATGAGGCCGCCAGGCAGACCGACGGCTCCTGGACCTGCCGCATCGCCCTGTCGGACCACTCCGGCACCGGCGTCTACTTCATCCACGCTTACGGCAATACCAAGAAGAATCTGGTGGCCCACACCACCGTTACCGTACCTCAGGCTTCCCAGCCTTCCCAGCCCGAACAGCCCCCCCAGCCGGTCCGCTCCGGCATGCAGGCGGTGCTGTCCGCCGATGGCCGGTATCTGGACGTGACCCTGGCGGGCCGCAGCGACCTGACGAAGGTCTGGTTCCCCACCTGGAGCTCCGCGAACGGCCAGGACGATCTGCGCTGGTACGAGGCCACCAAGCAGCCGGACGGCTCCTGGACCTGCCGGGTGCCTCTGGCCAACCACAAGAGCGCGGGAGGCTTCTTCCTCCACGCCTACGGCAACAACAAGAAGAACCTGGTGGCCCACACCACCGCCTCCGTGTCCCAGGTGGTGTCCCCCCAGGTATGGACCCGCCTCCACGACGGCGGCCGCTATATGACCGTGACCCTGACGGGCCGCAGCGATCTGACGAAGGTCTGGTTCCCCACCTGGGGCGCAGCCAACGGCCAGGACGACCTGCAGTGGTACCAGGCGGTCAGGCAGTCCAACGGCGACTGGTCCTATACCGTGAACCTGTCCCAGCACCGGGACAAGGGCACTTACTTCATCCATGTCTACGGCAATACCAGACAGAACCTGGTGGCCCACACCACCGCCTATGTAAGCTGAAAGGAGGGACCGCACCCCGGAGAGATCACCCCGATCAAGTGTTGGAAATCAAACTGTAACGGAGGAAAAAGATGAAAAGAGCACTATCACTGCTTCTGGCGCTGCTGATGGCCGCCAGCCTGGTCATGCCCCAGGCCTGGGCCGCCGGGCTCCAGGAGCCGGAGCCGGATGCTGTCGTCCAGCAGACCCAGCCCGACACCGCCGAACCCGATGCCCAGCTGCCCCAGGCGGATACCCTGGCCGGCAACGCCGCGGGGCTCACCCCCATTACCCGCACCAAGAATGCCGTGGCCAGCGGCGTGACCCTGGAAAAGGTGGTCATGCGCAACGTCAACGGCAGCCAGGTGGTGGGCTACCTTTCGGAGATCGACCTGTCCAAGGACGTGACCCTGAAGGCCAGCTACACCGGATATTACTATGACGGCAGCACCGCCGCCCAGCGCAAGGCCATGGTGGACGGCGGAAAGCTGAAATGGGAGATGTCCCAGACCACCGCCCAGGCCGCTGCCTACGGACGGGCCTCGGATACCGAGGGCCGCGTGGTCCTGGCCACCAACGCCGACTACTACAATATGCAGACCGGCGCCCCCACCGGCTATCTGATCCTGGAGGGCAACCTGGTGAAAACCGGCGCCGAGCCCTTCTTCGCCATTCTGAAGGACGGCTCCGCCGTCATTCGTCCCGCCGGCAGCGATACCTCCGACGTGGTGGAGGCCGTTTCCGGCCCCTATATGCTGGTGGAAAACGGCCAGATCGTCCCCGGCCTGGACCAGGGCGACCGCATGCCCCGCAACAGTGTGGGCATCCGTGCCGACGGCTCCGTGGTGTTCTTCGAGGCCGACGGCCGCCAGGAGCCCATGTCCATCGGCATGAGCATGTATGAGGTGGCCAGCTTCCTGAAGGACGCCGGCTGCGTCACCGCCATCTATCTGGACGGCGGCGGCTCCGCCACCGTGGCCGCCCGCTATGAGGGCACCGACGAGCTGCTGGTGCGCAACAGCCCCAGCGACGGTCTGGAGCGCACCGTGTCCGATGCCCTGCTGGTGGTGTCCACCGCCCGCTTTGACGGCGACTTCGACCACGCCTCCGTCAGCCCCCAGAATGAGCTTTATACCCCCGGCAGCCAGGTGGCCTTCACGGCCCTGGGCGCTGACTCCGCAGGCGGCGCGGCCGACCTGCCGGAAAGCGGCCTGACCTGGGTGCTGGACACCCCCGCCGCCGGGCGGATCGACGCCTCCACCGGCGTGTTCACCGCCGCCAAGGGCTATGTGGGCGAGGTCCGGGTCCGCCTGACCTATCAGGGGCAGGACGTTGGCTCCGCCTCCGTCACCATCGCCGAGCCCGACCAGGTGTATTTCGCCGGCAAGAGCCTGTCCCTGGACTATGAAAAGACCAGCGACCTGGGCCTCACCGTCAAGAGCAGCCTGCGGGATATCCATTATCACGACGGCGACTTCACCTGGAGCATCCGCTCCCTGACCGAGGGCGTCTCCGCCGACGGCATCGGCACCATCGTGGACAACCGGCTCCACACGGCGGCCAAGGCCAGCCAGACCCGCAAGGCGGAGATCACCGTCACCTACACCAAGGCCAACGGCCAGAAGCTCACCGACACCGTCACCGTGGAAATCGGCAAAATGCCCACCATCCTCCTGGATTTCGAGGATGAAAGCTCCAAGTCCGGCGTGAACGTGGGTGCCAATGCCGTGTGGGGCAACCTGAATAGCTTTTCCGGTCACAGCGCCCATAATCTGCCCGGCGTCAGCGACGCGGGCTTCGGCGTGGCCGGTCAGGTCAGCAAGGATCCCAACGGTCTGGACATCCCTTACGGGCCCATTACCGATTTCGGCCTGGCATGCCCCGACTTTATCAGCAGCAACGCGGAATGGGACTGCAACTCCGCCGGCGCACCCTACAGCTGGGACTGCGCCCAGGACCCCGCCACCCTGTTCCGCTCCATGGGCTATGAATACTATGTGGGTGCCATCGCCACCGCCCAGGAGGGCGCGTGGGATATGTACGCCCGCCGGGTAGGCTCCGATGAAGGCCCCGTGCGCTTCGGCCAGAAGTCCCTGGAGTATCATTACGACTATACCAAGATCTCCGGCACCAACAACACCAACGAGTATCTCCGCTACAGCGGCGAGGACGTGGTCATCGAGGGCAAGCCCACTGCCCTGGGTATGTGGGTCTACGCCCCCGAGGGCACGCCCAACTACTGGCTGTCCACCAGCGTGTCCTACTGGAACGGGGAAAAGTACGTCACCACCAGCCTGCTGCACCTGAAGACCACCACTGTCAACGCCGCCGGCCAGACCGTGGAGACCACCACCCAGTATACCGGCATCAACTGGACCGGCTGGAAGTATGTGGAGGCCGACCTCAGCAGCGTGTATGACAAGGCCCAGGATGTGGAGAATCACCCCCTGAAGATCACCGCCGGCCAGGTGCTGCTGTGGACCATCATCATCGAGGGCGGCACCGGCGACGTGGACGGCAACAAGATCACCTGCGGCTCCCGGGCCGCCGGCAGCCTGTATGTGGACAACATCCGCGCGGTATACGGTACCACCGCCGACGACCTGGAGAACCCCGTCATCACCTCCGTCCGGGGCGGCAGCTCCTCCATCACCGGCTATTCCGACCTGACGGAGCTGGCCGAGGACGGTTCCACCGTCCTGACGGACAATGAGCTGCAATTCTTTACCGGGTATTATGATCCCCAGGGTGAGAACCGCACCGGCGTGTCCGCCGAGAACACCGTCATCACCATCGATGGCCAGGACATCCGGAACTTCGCCAACACCGACCAGGCCGTCACCGGCACCGTGACCCTGCCCAATGGCCGCCACAGCATCAAGGTGGAGATCATGGACGGCTTCGGCAACCGGGCCAGCGTCACCCGCTCCTTCACCGTGAAGGGCACCGCCAATATCCCCACCGTGACCCTGGACACCCCGTCCTATGCCCTGGTGGGCGAGAACTATGTGGTGTCCGTCACCTCCCCCAACGCCGGTAAGATCGACTCCGTCACCGCCCAGATCGTGTACGGCAACGTGGACCTGTTCGACACCGACGAAAACGGCGGCAAGGGCGCCTTCAACACCTGCGCCTCCCTGGCCTACGGCTCCGGCTTCCAGGGCTCCAGCTCTGCCGCCCGCCGCACCACCACCGAAAAGACCGTCACCGTGAATATGACCCGCACGGGCTCTGCCGGGAAGGACCTGTTCACCTTCACCATGCCCATGCCCGCCGGGGCCACGGCGCTGGACAGCCTGCCCATCTCCGTCACCGTGACCTACACCTGTGACGGCGTCACCTACACCACCTCCACCGGCAGCCTGCGTCTGCCCATGCAGGGCTACTACACCGTCACCTCCGACATCATGGTGGAGGGCGCGGCAGCGGCCCGGCTGTATGTGAAAGACATCAACGGCAAGGCCGCCTCCGGCGTGGACCTGTATGTGGGCGACACCCGCATCGGAACCACCAACGCCTCCGGCCAGGTCAGCACCGACTACTTCAACAAGCTCTCCGCCGGCTCCCGTACCGGCGTCACCGCCCGGAAGGACAATCACCGCTCCTTTGAGACGGTCATCGTCACCCGCCGGGCCGGCGGCAGCACCGATGGTATGCCCAGCTTCGTGCAGCTCAACGCCACCCCCAATGCCCAGAGCTGCCAGAACATCACCTGGGTCACCAATCCCCTGACGGCCCAGGCCAAGGCCACCGTGCAGTACTGCCAGCAGAGCAGCTTCAAGGGCAGCTTCCCCTCCAGTGCCCAAGGTCAGGTGACCCTCCGGGAGTTCACCACCTCCGGCGACGCGGCCTATGTCAGCTCCGTGTCCCTGACCGGCCTGAAGCCCGGCACCACCTACGTCTATCGGGTGGGTGACGGCAGCAAGTGGTCTGAAAACATGACCTTCACCACCAGCCAGCCCGGCGCGGACACCACCCGCTTCTTCGTCATCGGCGATACCCAGCTCTCCGGCAATGCCGAGAGCGATCAGGAGGAGATCCGGCTGATGAACGCCATTGCCGCCAATATCAACGGCCAGTCCATGAACTTCGGCATCCAGACCGGCGACTTTGTGGACAACGGCGGCAACCTGGGCCAGTGGAGCGAGATCCTGGACGTGTTCTCCCGGAACTACGCCGACCTCCCCGTGGTGCAGGTCATGGGCAACCATGAGTACTACGGCGACCTGTCCGGCGGCAACGCCGCCAGCCTGTGGACCCTGCCCGACCGGCTGTACTACTCCGTGGAATACGGCGACGTGTACGTGGCGGTCATCAACTTTGCCGCCAACCTGGAGGATGCCTGCCAGTGGCTGATCCAGGACGCCGCCAAGTCCGACTGCACCTGGAAGGTGCTGGCGGTCCACCAGCCCGCGTACTACACCAATCCCAACGGCAGCAGCGAGGCCTTCAACCGCTATATCCCCGCCGCCGCTGAGGCCGCCGGCATCAATGTGGTGTTCTCCGGCCATGACCACAGCTATGCCCGCACCATGGTCCTCAAGAACGGCCAGCCCGTGTCCGAGGCCGCCCAGAACGGCCGCCTGCCCGCCACCTACGGCAAGGGCGTGCTGTACTACATCTGCGGCGACCTGGGCGAAAAGTCCCGCAGCACCGAGTACAAGGCCGTCAACAACCCCGACTTCCACTTTGCCCAGGTGTCCCAGGAGTATGACTCCCTGTACCTGGCCGTGGAGGCCACCGCCGACGCCATGACCGTCCGCACCTACTCCGTCAGCGCCGAGGGCGCCCAGTCCTTGCTGGATACCTACACCATGCGGGTGCCCGCCTCCGTGTGCCGCGACAAGGGCCACGACTTCTCCGGCGACACCGTATACGTCCGTGACGGCAAGCTGGTCTGCTCCTTCTGCGGCCAGACCGTGGAGCTGAAGGACTCCGGCTACACCGGCTGGGCCCGGGACGAGGCCACCGGCCTGCGGATGTACAGCTATCACAACGCCTGGCACACCGGCTGGTTCATCATCGACCCCGAGGTGTATTGCTTCGACAAGAGCGGCATCGCCTACGATGGCCGGGTCACCCTGTACGGCAAGCAGTTCGTCTTTGACGACGGCGTGGTGGTCAGCGGCCCCACGGGCTTCGTCAAGCGGGACGACGGCAAAACCCTGTACTTCGAGAATGGCCGCATTGCCTCCGGCTGGAAGGACATCGGCGACGCCACCTATTACTTCGAGACCTCCGACCTGGGCGATGACTTCGGCGTCATGTACACCGGCCGCCGCCTGATCGGCAAGACCTGGTACGAATTCGGCAGCGATGGCCGCCTGTATCAGCTGCTGCGGGGCCGTATGTCCGCCGATGAGAAGGAGATCGTGGTCACCATCACGCCTCCCGCCGGTCAGGGCAGGAACTACAGCAACATCATGGCCGCCGCCTGGAGCCAGCAGGACGGCCAGGACGACCTGGTCTGGTACAATGCCACCGCCAACGGCGACGGCACCTACACCATCCGGGTCCCCATGTGCAAGTACAACGTGGTGGGCCGGTATCTGGTCCATGTGTATAACCACGGCATCCACGGCCAGCTGCTGGACGGTCTGACCTTCCAGAACACCCACGTGGTGGGCCACACCGACACCGTGGCCAGTGATTCCAGCACCTGCGTCAGCGCCGGTCAGGTGAAGTACGTCTGCCGCTACTGCGGCGCGTCCCACACCTCCAGCACCCCCGCCAAGCACCACACCGTCTCCGCCGTGGTGGACAGCGAATGCCGCACCATGACGGTGACCATGAACGCCGGCAACGGCCACGCCCACTCCAACGTCCGCTTCGCCGTGTGGAGCAGCATAAACGGCCAGGATGACCTGACCTGGTACACCGCCAAGAAGAATTCCTCCGGCCAGTGGACCTGCACCGTGCCTCTGGTGAACCACAACAGCACCGGCACCTACTTCATCCACGTCTACTCCTCCGACTCCGGCCAGAACCGGCTCATCGGCAACACCACCGCCCAGGTGGCGAAGCTCCCGGCTCCCGACACCGTCACGGCCCAGGTGTCCGACAACTGCCGCACCATGTCCATCCGGCTGGATACCGCCCACAGCTACAGCGGCGTCCGCTTCGCCGTGTGGAGCAGCGCCGGCGGCCAGGACGACCTGGTCTGGTACACCGCCAAGAACGGCGGCAGCGGCAGCTGGACCTATAACGTGCCCCTGGTGAACCACAACACCACCGGCACCTACTTCATCCATGTCTACAGCGGCAACAAGCTGGTGGCTCACACCACTGCCCAGGTCAAGAGCCTGCCCGCTCCCGCCCCCGGCGTCAAGCCCGGCCTGACGGCTGCCGTCTCCGCCGATAACGCCGCCATGGAGCTGGCCCTGACCACCACCGCCAAGTATGGCAAGGTCCGCTTCGCCGTGTGGAGCAGCGCCAACGGTCAGGACGACCTGGTCTGGTACGATGGCCGCCTCACCGGCAGCACCTGGTCCGCCGGTGTGAAGCTGCTGAACCACAAGACCCTGGGCGGCTACTTCATCCACGTCTATGCCGACGGCAAGCTGGTGGCCCACACCACCGCCAATGTCTACGGTATGCCGCCTCAGCAGAGCGCCCAGGCCATCGTCACCGACGACTTCGCCTGGATGAAGCTGCGGCTCTACAGCGCCACCGGCTACAGCAGCATCCGCTTCGCCGTGTGGAGCAGCGCCGGCGGCC
>OMEV01000944.1_pt1 | contig 14921 bp, 10 predicted proteins | sample 1645491 | NCBI WGS metagenome assembly OMEV01 (sample SAMEA103958122, study PRJEB25191) | human gut metagenome | biome: human-associated habitat [ENVO:00009003]; feature: intestine environment [ENVO:2100002]; material: feces | place: Germany | collected 2013/2015
CCTCCTCTCCGCCCGTACCTTCAAAAGACAGCTTATTGTTATTAAAATCATCCATGCTTCTCGAATAAAAAAACCTTTTGCCCTCAAAAAATGAGTGTGCAGACGGACCTATGCCGATATATTCACCGCATCTCCAGTAATTGGTATTATGTCGGCTTTCATAACCCTGTTTTGCAAAATTAGAAATTTCATATTGCTTGTATCCGAGAGAATCAAGCATTTCAACAGCTTTCAGATACATTTCAGCCTGCATATCATCATCGGCAAGCTTAAGTTTATTTTGCACCTTATAAAACGGAGTATTCTCCTCGATTTTCAAAATGTATGATGAAATATGAGTAACTTCGCAATCAGCACAGAAACCGATTGATTTTTCAAGGCTTCCAATTGTCTGATTAGGAATTCCCATCATCAAATCAAGTGAAATATTATTAAATCCCGCACTTTTAGCCCTTTCAACAGAAGTCTTTGCATCATCTATGCTGTGAATTCTCCCAAGTAGCCTTAATTCATCTTCAACAGCAGTCTGCATACCCATTGAAATGCGATTAAATCCGCAGGCATACATTTTTTCAAAATCAATAGTTTTGGCGGAGTCGGGATTGACTTCAACCGTAATCTCGGCATTATTTTGAATATTAAAATTGAACTTGATAAAATCAAGAATATCACAAAGTCTGTCTGCACCCAAAACACTCGGCGTACCGCCGCCGAAATATACGGTTGCAACATCTCTTTTGGCTTTTTCAGACCAGTATTTTATTTTATCTTTTAATTCAATCACATAATTATCGAAAGCGTTTTCATCTGCATTGCCGCTGAAAAAATCGCAATACGGACATTTGTGCTTACAAAACGGTATGTGAATGTAAAGGCCGATAGAATTACTCATAAAAAACCTCATAAATGATTTTGAGGCAGAAACACAAGTTTCTGCCTCGATTTGGAAGGTATATGAAAAAATAGGAAAAATCACATTAAGTCCTTCTGTACCAATATATTACAATATATTTACAAATTTGTCAAGTTTTTGTAGCAATTATTTTTTTCACATTTTCTTCATTCTTTATTGACATATACCATCCAAAAATAGTAAAATATAGAATTATGGATATACTTAACCTCCGAAGGGAAGAAAGATATGAGTTCATTTAAAGAAGAAATCAGCAAGCGCAGAACCTTTGCGATTATTTCGCATCCTGATGCGGGTAAAACAACACTTACGGAAAAGCTCTTGCTCTACGGCGGAGCAATTAACCTTGCAGGTTCGGTAAAAGGCAAAAGAACCGCAAAGCATGCTGTGTCCGACTGGATGGAAATTGAAAAACAGCGTGGTATTTCTGTTACATCATCGGTTTTGCAGTTTAAATATAACGGTTATTGCATAAATATTCTTGATACACCGGGACATGAGGATTTCTCGGAAGATACCTACCGTACACTTATGGCGGCAGACTCTGCCGTAATGGTAATTGACGGTTCAAAGGGTGTTGAGAAACAGACTATCAAACTTTTCAAGGTCTGTGTAATGCGTAATATTCCTATCATTACATTCATCAACAAGATGGACAGAGATGCAAAAAATTCTTTTGACCTTCTTGAAGACATTGAAAATGTTCTCGGAATTCACACCTATCCCGTAAACTGGCCAATCGGTTCAGGTAAGGAATTCAAGGGTGTGTATGACAGAAATTCTAAGAAAATCCTTGCTTTCACCGCTAATAACGGCCAGAAAGAAGTTGAAAAGAAAGAACTTACGCTTGACGACCCTGCCCTTGAAGATACAATAGGCTACTATCATAAGCAGGATTTGTTTGATGAAATAGAACTTCTTGACGGTGCAGGCGATGAATTTGACCTTGAAGCAGTCCGCAACGGTCAGCTTACTCCTGTATTCTTCGGTTCGGCTCTTACAAACTTTGGTGTTGAACCATTCCTTGAACAGTTTTTACAGCTCACAACTCCACCTCTGCCAAGAGAAACAGTTGATGAAAAGGTTGAGCCTATGTCAGACTTTTTCTCTGCATTTGTTTTCAAAATTCAGGCAAACATGAATAAGGCTCACCGTGACAGAGTTGCATTTATGCGTATCTGCAGCGGCAAGTTTGAAAAGAATATGGAAGTGTTCCATGTTCAGGGCAACAAAAAAATGCGTCTTTCACAGCCACAGCAGATTATGGCTCAGGAAAGAGAAATTGTTGACGAGGCATATGCGGGCGACATCATCGGTGTGTTTGATCCGGGCATTTTCTCAATCGGTGACACAATCTGTTCACCGGGACACAAGGTACAATTCAGGGGAATTCCTACATTTGCTCCCGAACACTTTGCACTTGTCCGTCAGAAAGATACAATGAAGCGCAAACAGTTCATCAAGGGTACAAGTCAGATTGCACAAGAAGGTGCAATTCAGATTTTCCAGGAGCTTGACGCAGGTATGGAGGAAGTTATCGTTGGCGTTGTAGGCGTACTTCAGTTTGATGTTCTTAAATACAGACTTCAAAACGAGTACAACTGTGATATCATTATGGAAACACTCCCATATGAATTTATCCGTTGGATTGTAAACGATGACATTGATCCGAAAACTCTCGACCTTGCGTCCGATACTAAGAAAATTCAGGATCTTAAAGGCAATCATCTTTTGCTCTTTACAAGCTACTGGAGCATAAACTGGGCGCTTGAACACAACAAGGGACTTGAACTCGCTGAGTTCGGTACAAACTAAATATTTAAAATATCGGAGGATATATGCTGTACGACAAGCTTAAAAATTATTCAAAAAGCGGCATATATCCTTTTCATATGCCCGGACACAAAAGAACGGACATTACAGAAGAGGGTATAATACCGTATAATATCGACATAACCGAAATTCATGATTTTGACAATCTCCATTCACCAAACGGAGTTATTGATGAAATTCAGAAAAAGGCTGCAAAGCTTTACAATGCAAAAAATGCTTTCATTCTGATTAACGGTTCAACAGGCGGAATACTTTCAGCAATTCGCTCAATGACAAATCAAGGCGACAAAATCTTAATGGCTCGTAACTGCCACAAATCTGTATATAATTCAGCAGAACTGTTTAATCTCAATGTCGATTACATTTTTCCCGATACAGACAGCAGATACAATATTCTTACATCGGTTTCACCTTGCGATATAGAAGATAAACTTACAAAACACAATGGTAAAATCAGACTTGTAATTATAACTTCGCCTACATATGAAGGAGTTGTTTCGGATATAAAGTCAATCTCTGAAATCTGTCACAAACACGGAGCAAAATTACTTGTTGACGAAGCTCACGGAGCGCATTTTCCGTTTTCGGACAGTTTTCCCGATGAGGCACTTAACTGCGGTGCAGACGCCGCAGTATTGAGTCTGCACAAAACTTTGCCGTCATTAACTCAAACTGCATTGTTCATAACAAATGACAGCGAGCTTTCTGAAATTCTTGCCAAAAATTTAGCTGTATTTGAAACAAGCAGTCCGTCATATATTTTAATGAGTTCAATCGAAAAATGTCTTGATTTCTGCGAAAACAGCAAAGATAAATTCAAGGAATATTGTTGCAATCTTAAAACGGTCAGAAAAAAACTTAAAAATCTAAAATATCTGAAAATTTATGATAAAAGCGATACTGATTTTGATTATGATATCGGCAAAATTGTTATTTCAACAGCGAACGCAAATATTTCGGGAACAAAGCTTGCCGAAATACTGCGAAATAATTATCAGATTGAAACCGAAATGGCATATTCGGACTATGTAATTGCCATGACATCTGTTTGTGACACTGAAAAAGCTTTTGATATGCTTTCAGACGCTCTGATTTCAATTGACAGCAAGCTTTCAAAAGGAGCCGACACCGAGCGTGTTCCGTTAAAAAATCTCTACACAGGCAAAAATTTCAACGCCTGCGAGTTGTACAAATTCAACAAAGAAACTATTTCGTTTCAAAATTCGGAATTCAGAACTTCTGCCGAGTATATCTGGGCATATCCACCCGGAATTCCCCTCATCGTACCCGGTGAAATTATAAACAAGGAACTTATAAATTACATTGAATATCTTTCAGCCTGCAAGGTTGAGATTATGTCAACAAAAGGCGGTATGACGGACAACATAAGCGTAGTTAAAAAAGATTGACAAATCAATGGCTGTGTGATAATATTAAACTAACAAAATCTAACAAGGAGTTTGATTTATTATGAAGAGAATTAAAACTATCGAAACTCGTGACCTCAAGAAGAGCGTTAAGACAGGCGGTTGCGGCGAGTGCCAGACTTCATGTCAGTCAGCGTGTAAGACATCTTGCGGCGTTGCTAACCAGCAGTGCGAAAAGTGCATGAGCGAGAAATAATTCTATTTTAATTTGATTATTAAGGATTATCGCCGTTTTCCCAAAGGGTTAACGGCTTTCCTTTTGTCTAACGGAGATATTATGATTCATCAGTATAAACTTAACGGATACAACATAGTTCTTGATGTTTACAGCGGCAGTGTACACGCAGTCGATGACCTTGCTTATGATGTTATTGCAATGTACAAAAACGCAACAAAAGAACAGATAATCGACGAAATGCTTTCAAAATATGCAGATAATCCTGAGATTACAAAAGAAGAAATCTCTGACTGCATTGATGATGTAAAAGAGCTTGAGGAACAAGGAAAGCTCTTTACAGACGACAAGTACGAAAACCTTGCATTTGACTTTAAAAAGAGAAACACAGTAATCAAAGCACTTTGTCTTCACATTGCTCACACCTGTAACCTTAACTGCGAATACTGCTTTGCAAGCCAGGGCAAATACCACGGCGAGAGAGCGCTGATGAGCTTTGAAGTGGGCAAGAGAGCAATTGACTTTCTCATTGAAAATTCAGGCAACAGAGTAAACCTTGAGGTTGACTTCTTCGGCGGAGAACCTCTTATGAACTTTGATGTTGTAAAGCAGATTGTTGCCTATGCAAGAAGTATTGAAAAGGAACACAACAAAAACTTCCGTTTTACACTTACAACAAACGGTATGCTTGTTGATGACGATGTAATTGAATTTGCAAACAAGGAATGTCATAATGTAGTTCTCAGCCTTGACGGCAGAAAAGAAGTGCATGACCATCTTCGCAAAACTGTAAACGGCAAGGGCAGTTATGATATTATCGTTCCGAAATTTCAGGAATTTGTCAAAAAAAGAGGCAACAAGGGTTACTATGTAAGAGGTACTTACACACATAATAACACAGACTTCACAAACGATATTTTCCATATGGCGGATTTGGGGTTTACAGAGCTTTCAATGGAGCCGGTTGTATGTGCTCCCGATGACCCATATGCACTTACATATGACGATTTGCCTATCCTTTTTGAACAGTACGAAATTCTTGCAAAGGAAATGCTCAAGCGTGAAAAAGAAGGCAGACCGCTCACCTTCTATCATTATATGATTGACCTTACAGGCGGTCCGTGCATTTATAAGAGAATCTCGGGTTGCGGTTCGGGTACAGAATATATGGCTGTAACACCTTGGGGCGACCTCTATCCCTGTCATCAATTTGTAGGCGATGAAAAGTACAAGCTCGGCGATATTTTTAACGGTGTTTCAAACACGAAAATTCAGGACGAATTTAAGCTTTGTAACGCATACGCCCGTCCCGACTGCAAAGACTGCTGGGCAAGACTTTATTGCAGCGGCGGTTGTGCCGCAAACGCTTATCATGCAACAGGCTCAATCACAGGTATTTACGAATACGGCTGTGAGCTTTTCAGAAAAAGAATGGAATGTGCCATTATGATGAAGGTTGCAGAAGCAGAAGAATAAAATTACAATAAAATTTACAGGCAGATACATTTTTCTTGTATCTGCCTGTATTTTCGAGGTGCTGTATGAACGAAAAAATTATTATGCTCGGCACAGGAAGTGCGATGGTTACCGACTGTTATAATACCTGTTTTCTTCTGAAATCCGAAAACGACTGTCTTCTTGTTGACGCAGGCGGCGGAAACGGAATTTTATCCGCAATTAAGAAATCCGGAGTAGCTTGGAACAGCATAAAAACAATGTTTATTACTCATTCTCACACCGACCATATATTAGGTGCCGTGTGGGTAATAAGGCAAATAAGCGCTCTTATGAATTCAGGCAAATATGACGGTAATTTTAATATTTACTGCCACGATGAATGTGTTGATTCAATCACGGCAATTTGCAACCACACACTTGCACCGAAATTCCTCAAAAATTTTCATCAATGAAGTAAAAGACGGTGAAAAACAAAATGCCGGCAGTATCCGACTCACTTTCTTTGATATATTTTCAGACAAAACAAAGCAATTCGGATTCAAGGCTGTTTTTCCGTCAGGAAAAGTTCTCACCTGTCTCGGTGATGAACCGTTCAATGAAAAATGCAGAAATTTTGTTCAAAACTGTGATTATCTTATGTGTGAAGCTTTTTGTCTTTACAGTCAAAAAGATATTTTTAAGCCTTACGAAAAATTCCACAGCACAGCGCTTGATGCCGGAAAACTTGCAGAGAGTCTTTTTGCAAAAAATCTTATCCTGTATCACACCGAGGACGAAACACTTCAAACACGCAAAAGAACATATACTTCAGAGGCAAGAACAGTTTTTAACGGAAATATATTTGTTCCCGATGATTTTGAAGTTATTGATTTAAAATAATCTCATAACACCTGCTGTAATCATACAAAGCACAATTCCCATTGCAGTAGGCAAAGCCATAGAAACAAGCGTCCATTTAAGGCTGCCTGTTTCTTTTTTTATTGTCAGACAGGTCGTTGAACACGGATAATGAAGAATGCAAAGAATAATCGTGCATACAGCCGTTGTAATCGTCCAGCCGTTCATACTGAGAAGTTGAAACAGCTGATCGTAGCTTGAATAATCAACAAGAGTACCGCTTGCCATATATGACATAATTATAATCGGAATAACGGTTTCATTAGCAGGAAATCCAAGTATAAATGCCATTATTATAACGCCGTCAACCCCGATAAATCTGCCGAACGGATCTAAAAAATCAGTACAATATTTTAAAAGTGAAACATCGCTTATATGCACATTTGCAAGAATCCAGATTATCGCACCTGCCGGAGCGGCAACCGCAACAGCCCTTCCTAAAACAAATAAAGTTCTGTCCAACAGCGAACGAACAATAGTTTTTAAAATCTGCGGCTTTCTGTACGGCGGAAGTTCAAGCACAAATCCGGACTGTTCGCCTTTCAATATTGTGACTGAAAGTACCTTAGATATAACAAGTGTTATAAAAACACAGAAAACTATTATTCCAATCAACAATGCCGCTACCTCAAGCGAACTGCTCAGCGTAAATGCCGTACCTGCAAAGAACATGAGCAGTAATGCAATGATTGTGGGAAACCGTCCGTTACACGGCATAAAATTATTTGTAAGAATTGCAATCAACCGTTCCTTTGGCGACTCAATAATTCTGCAACCCGTAACTCCGCAGGCATTACAGCCAAGCCCCATTGCCATAGCAAGACTTTGCTTTCCGTGAGCACCGCACTTTGAAAAATACCTATCAAGATTAAATGCAATTCTCGGCAGATATCCCGAATCCTCAACAAGCGAAAACAACGGAAAGAATATAGCCATAGGCGGCAGCATTACAGATACCACCCATGACAGAGTTGTATAAACTCCGTCAATCAAAAGTCCCGTTACAACATCGGGAGCATGTAAAAAATCAAAAAGAATATATAGTTTCTCTTTTATAAAGCCAAACAAATTGCTTAACCATTCGCTCGGATAATTTGCACCGACAACTGTTATCCAGAACAATATACCAAGCATTGCAAGCATAATCGGTATTCCCGTGGTTTTGCTTGTAAGTATTTTATCAAGCTTTCTTGTACAAGCATTTAACTCTGATTTTTCATATTTTACGCAGTCACTTGAAATTTTGTTACCAATTTGCGAAAGCTTTTCAATATTCTGTTTGTAGTTTTTTTCAGATAGTATATCAATGCCTTCAAAATTTCTTTCTACCCTAAAACATTTTATCTTTCGGCTGCATACATTATAGATCGCTTTTTTTAATTCATCCAGACCTTTTTTGTCTGTTGCACAGGTTTTCACAACAGGTATTCCGAGATTTAGCGATAACTCGTCGCAGTCGATTTTTATACCGTTTTTTTCAGCCTCATCACAAAGATTAAGACAAAGAACAGCATTCTTTGTGACAGATAACACCTGCAATGCAAATGAAAGATTTCTTTCAATAACTCCGCAGTCAACAACTATTACAACGCAGTCATTTTGATTTTGTATAAGACACTCCCTTGTTACCGCCTCTTCGCCCGAAAATGAAAGCAGGGAATAGCATCCGGGTAAGTCCGTAATACAAAATCTTGCGTCTTTGATTTTGCAACAACCTCTGGCAAACTCAACTGTTTTACCCGTCCAGTTTCCCGTGTGCTGTCTTAATCCCGTCAGTTCGTTAAAAATTGTACTCTTGCCGACATTAGGATTACCGGCAAGTGAAATTTTGTAATCGCAATCCGATACATCCTTTTTATTAAAAGATGATTTATCCGTAGAAAACAATAAAAAAGCCTCCTTTTATTCAGGAGTAACAATGATATCTTTGCAATCGTTATTTCTCAGTGCCACAACGGCATTTTTAACAAGATACGCAGACGGATCACCGAACGGACTTGTAAACAAGGGGATAACAGAACTGTTCTCCATAATACCAAAATCAAATATTCTGTTTTTGATATTTTCATTACAGTTCACACGATAGACAATCCCCGTAACTCCAAGCGGTAACTTGTCAAGCGAACATTTTTCTTTCATCTGATTCACCGATTTCAACTTTTTATTAACAGCATATTCAATTCATACAACTGAGTTACACAAAAAGCCGGCCATAAACTAAACTTATATCGTACCTGAATAAACTCTGATATCAGAAAAATTTTAAGGAATTGACACGACTATAAACAGGTGTTATAATTAAATGCAGATTTCAAATGTATATAACTTAATATGGGTTTACGGTTCAAAATGCATCTTGCAGAGTAGATAACAGAGAATTCGGTGAGAATCCGAAGCAACAGTCATTACTGTATTTGGCATTGCCATAAGTCAGGTCGCTGTCCGTATGCCTCGGATTTTGCAAATCTTGGACAAGGAAGAGGTGCAGCCGACCATATCTGTACAGACTTTTGGTCTGTATGGTTTTGTTTGTTGTGCCTTCCAAAAACGGAGGGCTTTTTTATTTTGCCTTTCGATATACACAATACAATATGGAGGAAAACACTATGAACAAATCTTTTAAAAAAATCCTCTCAATTGTACTTTCTGTAATGATGATTTCATCACTTATGACGGTTTCACTTTCAGTAAGCGCAGTTGAAGACGGAAAAGTAAGAGTAATTGTCAGAAATGATACATACTCGGTAGAAAACGGCGCTCCGTGGGACGGCGTTCTCGTTGATGAGTGGGTAAGCATTAATAATGACACTACTATGATGTCAGCCGTTGCTGATGCACTCAACAATCACGGCTACACACAGGAAGGTGCTGAGAACAATTACATCTCGTCAATTAACGGTCTTGCTGCATTTGACGGCGGTACAATGAGCGGTTGGATGGGAACTCTCAATGACTGGTTCACAAATTCAGGTTATGCATCCTATACAGTAGCAGACGGCACACTTGAGAGTGGTGATGAAATCGCTATTATGTATACTTCAAACGGTTACGGCGAGGATATCGGCGGTACATGGGCAAATAACGATACAACTGTTAAATCGGTTGAGATCACAGGTGCCGAGCTTTCGGGCGAATTTGATCCGTCAGTTACAGACTACACACTCACAATCGACACTCCGTCAGCTGATGTAAATGTAGTTCCTACTGCAACTAACAAAAACTTCCAGACAAGAAAATATAAGAATGAATATCTTCCTTCTGACGACAGTGCGTTTTACAAGAGAAGTCAGACTGTTAGTGTTTCTGACGGTGACAAAATTATCATCGGTTGCGGTGATACTGCATGGCCGTCGATGAACACAAGTGAAGGCGGTACTGTATATACATTCACAGTGAAATATGCTCCTTCCGCAGCTGACACAGTTTCAAACAAGATTGACGAGGTCGCAAAATATCTCGCATCACAGGATGCCCCCACAGTTTCTTCAGTAGGCGGCGAGTGGACAGTCCTCGGTCTTGCAAGAGCAGGTAAAATCACAGACGAAGTTGCAGACAGTTACTATCAGAATGCAGTTAAGTATGTTGAAGAAAAGGGTTCTGCAAAGCTTCACAATACTAAATCAACAGACAATTCAAGAGTAATCCTTGCACTTACGGCAATCGGTAAGGATGTTACGGATATTGCATCATATAACCTTCTTGAACCGCTTGCAGATATGGATTATGTTAAGAAGCAGGGTATCAACGGTCCTGTCTTTGCACTCATTGCACTTGATACGGGCGATTATGAAATTCCACAGACTGACGCCGCAAATCCCACAACAAGAGAAAAGCTCGTACAGACAATTCTTGATGCACAGGTAGCAAATGGTGGCTGGACATTTTTCGGTTCAACTGCAGATCCTGATATGACAGGTATGGCAATTCAGGCACTTGCTCCTTACTACTCAACAAACAGCGATGTTAAAGAGGCAATTGATAAAGCACTCACAGCAATGTCAAACGCACAGAATGAAAACGGCGGATTTGCATCATGGGGTTCTGTAAACAGCGAAAGCTGTGCACAGGTACTCGTTGCACTTACAAGCCTTGGAATTGATCCTACAAATGATGAAAGATTCATCAAAAACGGCAACACACTCATCGATGCTATGATGAGTTTCTCCGCTGAAAACGGATTCGGTCATACAGATACAACATACAATCAGATGGCAACCGAACAGGGTTTCTATGCTTTTGTTTCATTTGACCGTCTTGTAAACGGCAAAACTTCACTCTACAATATGACTGACCGACTTGCAGAAAATTATGCCGTAGGTGATGTTAATCTCGATAACACAGTTTCTGTAATTGACGCAACACTCGTTCAGAAGCAGATTGTAAACCTTGAACAGCTTTCAAAGGTTTCACTTATCAAGGCTGATGTAAATCATGACGGTGTTATTGATGTTGTTGATGCAACAGAAATTCAGAAAATCATCGTTAAGCTCGTTTGATTAAAGTTCATAAGTAAAAATTGGTTATGGAAAAGATAAAAAAGTTTGTTAAAAAAAATCAAATACTTTTAATTGCGGTGTGCGTTTGTATTGCCGCACTTACAGTAGCATTTTTTGCAGGCGGCAACCGATCGGAAAATAAAGTTCAAACTGCATCAACTGCCTCCTCGCTATCGACAACAAATGCAGACACAGAAACAACTTCTGTGTCTGCAACAGAGAAAACTACTCAAAGTCCTACCGATTCCGCTAAATCAAACAAAGATAAAAAGGACAGAAAAAATTCCGAAGATAAAAAGAACAGTAAGGATAATTCGCAGAACAGTAACAGTTCAGCCGTTGAAAAAAGTGAAAAATCCGAGCAGAGTTCAAGCAACAGTTCTTCGGATAAGAAAAAACCGTCTTCTTCATCAAACAGTTCTTCAAAACCGAACAAAAAGAACGATGTTCAGCCGACAACACAGGATAAGTACAAAACCGATCCTGTACCGTCGGGAAAGCCAAAGCCGGTTGAACCGGAAGAACAGGAAACAAAAGATACAAATCTTTATTGTACCTTTACAATCACCTGTTCAACAATTCTTGACAATATAGATGACCTTGATCCCGAAAAAATTGAACTCGTTCCAAAGGACGGTATAATCCTCAAAAAACAGAAGGTTCAATTCAAAGAGGGCGAATCTGTATATGATGTCCTTGTAAAAGTTTGTAAGGACAACAATATTCATATGGAATCGAGCTGGACTCCTATGTATAATTCCGCTTATATTGAAGGAATTAACAACCTCTACGAATTTGACTGCGGTTCTCTTTCGGGCTGGATGTACAAAGTCAATGAATGGTTTCCAAACTACGGCTGTTCACGATATGTGCTAAAAAACGGCGACGATGTGGTCTGGTGCTACACCTGTAACTTAGGCTATGATGTCGGCGGAGGATACGCAACAGGAGAATAATGATGAAGGATACTTTTTCAAATATGCACCCCTTTATCAATTTTATATTTTTTGCACTTACAATAGGGTTCACGATGTTTATCATGAACCCTGTTTGTCTTGCTGTAAGTTTTTTATGTGCGCTTGTAACCGCTTTATACCTTAACGGCAAAAAAGCTGTGAGATTGTCACTTGTTTTTCTTTTACCTATGATACTCTTGATAGTTCTCGTAAATCCTGTTTTTAATCATGAAGGAATGACTATACTCACATATTTTCCGTGGGATAACCCACTAACCCTCGAATCAATCGTTTACGGTATTGCAAGTGCATTTTTGCTTTCGTCAACAGTTTTATGGTTTTCTTCATTCAATGCAGTAATCACTTCCGACAAGGTAGTTTTCCTGTTTGGCAGAATAATGCCGTCATTGAGTCTGGTGATTTCAATGGCATTGCGTTTTGTTCCAAGGTTTTCGGCACAAATGAAGCTTGTGCGTAATGCACAACACACAATAGGCAGAGATATAAACGAGGGAACATTGTTTCAAAGAATAAGAAACGCAGTAAAAATCCTTTCGATTATGATAACATGGTCGCTTGAAAACGCAATTGAAACAGCCGATTCAATGAAAAGCAGAGGTCACGGTCTTAAAGGCAGAACATCCTATTCACTTTATAAATTTGACAAAAGAGACGCATTTATGCTTTGCACAATCCTTTTTACCGGATTGGTACTTATGATTTTGCTTTTTACAAACGCAATAAAATTCAGATACTATCCGTCAATCAAGGGCGATTTGTTTACGGTGCAAAGTGTTATTTTTTATATATTCTACACATTTTTAATGTTGATTCCGCTATCGGTAAATATAGGAGAGGGGATAAAATGGAAACATATGCAATCAAAAATCTGAGTTTTCGATACCCCGAAACCGGTATTGATGTACTTAAAGATATTACTTTCAGCGTAAACGAAGGCGAGTTTATCACAGTCTGCGGTCCGTCAGGCTGCGGAAAAAGCACACTTCTCAGACATCTGAAACCCGATCTTTCACCGCACGGTGTTCTTTCGGGAGAAATATTCTTTGAAGAAAAACCTATATCAGACCTTTCTCACAGGGAGCAAAGCAGTAAAATCGGCTTTGTTATGCAATCACCTGAAAATCAGATTGTTACCGATAAGGTATGGCACGAACTTGCTTTCGGACTTGAAAGTCTTGGTTATGACAACAATACAATCCGAAAAAGAGTTGCCGAAACAGCTTCATTTTTCGGAATCCAAAATTATTTTGAAAAAAGTGTTCTCGAACTTTCGGGCGGACAAAAGCAAATTTTAAACCTTGCTTCAATTATGGCAATGCAACCGTCCGTTCTCATTTTGGATGAACCGACAAGCCAACTCGATCCGATTGCGGCAAGCGAATTTTTGCACTGCGTTTCACGCATAAATCACGAACTGGGGACAACGGTGATAATAACGGAACACAGACTTGATGAGGTGCTTCCGCTTTCAGACAGGGTGCTTGTAATCGAAAACAACGGAATTTCAGCTTTTGACTCTCCTCAAAAGGTCGGGAAAATTCTTAAAGAAAAAAACAGCAAAACATTTCTTTCTATGCCTGCTCCGATGCAGATATGGCAGGCTGTTACAGAAAATGACAATACCGACTGTCCCGTAACTGTTCCAAGCGGCAAAAAGTGGCTTTCGGAATATGCCCAAAATCATAAAATGTATGAGCTCATGCCCGAAAACATTCAGAAACATTCTGATAAAGAAGCAGTAAGTCTTAATGATATTTGGTTCAGGTACGAAAAGTCAGGTACAGATGTACTAAAAGGTCTTTCACTAAAAATATATCAGGGGGAATTTGCGGCTATACTCGGCGGTAACGGAATGGGAAAATCAACCGCTTTGTCAATTATCTGTTCACTTAACAAGCCATACAGAGGCAAAGTTGAAATCTCTCCGCTTAACAAAAATTCTTTTGACACGCTCGTAGCAGTATTACCCCAAAATCCGCAGACACTGTTTTTGAAAAAAACTGTACTTGAAGATTTATACGAAGTATTTGACGGCAGAAAAATCAGCAAGGAGGAAAAAGAAAGACGGGTTACCGCAGCGGTAAAGCTGTGCAGACTTGAAAGTCTCTGCAATCGCCATCCTTATGATTTATCCGGCGGTGAACAGCAGAGAGCGGCTCTTGCAAAAATTCTTCTCATAAGACCTCAAATTCTTTTGCTTGATGAACCTACAAAGGGACTTGATGCCGAATTCAAGATTGAGTTTGCTCAGATTATATATGACCTCAATAAAGCCGGCATAACCGTTCTCATGGTAAGTCACGATGTAGAGTTCTGTGCTGTATATCCAAGCCGCTGTCTGATGTTTTTTAACGGTGAAGTTGTGTCGGAAGGTACACCGAGAACTTTCTTTTCGTCAAACAGCTTTTATTCCACCTCTGCAAGCCGAATGTCAAAAGGCATAATAGATAACGCAGTATCATCAAATGATGTCATATATGCCTGCACAGGTAAAAACAGAGATATTCAAATTAACAGAAACACGCCTGATATTGACCTTTTTAAAAACGACACCGAAAATATTCCCCTCCAAAAAAACAAAGCTGAAAACAAAAAGCTTTCTGTTTTTAAAAAAATCTTCGGATTTTTTGGCGCAGTACTGTTCATACTCGGTCTGATTATAAACCTGGAATATATTCCGAATTTTTCAGCCAAAACTTTGCCTACCTGGTTCAACTGGGGAATTATCGGAGTATCTGTTGCGTT
>OMEV01000948.1_pt1 | contig 14827 bp, 14 predicted proteins | sample 1645491 | NCBI WGS metagenome assembly OMEV01 (sample SAMEA103958122, study PRJEB25191) | human gut metagenome | biome: human-associated habitat [ENVO:00009003]; feature: intestine environment [ENVO:2100002]; material: feces | place: Germany | collected 2013/2015
CTTTTTTTGCTTCCACAAATTCGCCGTCCACAAGTATGTCAATGCAGTCCAAAAGGGCGCGCGTAATTTCATAGTCGCACAGGCGGCCGGTTAACAGGTCTTTTTCAAGGTCGTAACCGGTGTAGCACCATACGGTTTTATTGGGGTATATTTTGCGCAGGCGCTGCATAAAGGGCAGCAGGGCTTTCTGGTTGGCGGGTTCAAACGGTTCGCCGCCCAAAAGGCTGAAGCCTTTAATGTACGGCGGCTTTAAGGCGTTTAAAATTTCTTCTTCCGACGCTGCGTCAAACGGTTGGCCGTAGTCAAAATCCCAGGCTTCCTGGTTAAAGCAGCCTTTGCAGTAATGCGTGCAGCCGCTTACAAACAACGATACGCGCACGCCCGGCCCGTTGGCGACATCATGTGTTTTAATTGCCGCGTAGTTCATGGCAGGCCTCCGTTACAGGTGCAGAACGCGGGATTTGATTTCTTTGGTTTTGCCCACGTTCCAGAAGTTTTCGCCCAGGTAGCCGCAGGTACGGCGGGTTACGTTCATCAGGTTATGGTCTTTGTTGCCGCAGTTCGGGCATTCCCATTCCAAATCGTCGTTGATGATAATTTCGCCGTCAAAACCGCACACATGGCAGTAGTCGCTCTTGGTGTTGAACTCTGCGTACTGAATGTTATCGTAAATAAAGCGCACTACATCTTCCAGCGCTTCGGTATTGTGGCGCATGTTCGGAATTTCCACGTAGCTGATGGCGCCGCCGCTGGAAATTTTCTGGAACTGGCTTTCAAAGACAAATTTGCTGAAAGCGTCGATATTTTCGCGCACGTCAACGTGGTAGGAGTTGGTGTAGTAGCCTTTATCGGTAACGTCGTCAATAGTGCCGAAGCGTTCTTTATCTATGCGGGCAAAACGGTAGCACAGGCTTTCGGCCGGAGTGCCGTACAAGGCAAAGCCGATGCCGGTCTGCTGTTTCCATTTATCGCATTTGGCGCGCAGGTAGCGCATTACACGCAGCGCAAATTTTTCGCCCGCGGGGTCGGTATGGCTTACGCCCTTCATCAGTTTGGTCATTTCGTACACGCCGATATAACCGAGCGAAATGCTGCTGTAACCGCCAACAAGGTATTTATCAATGGTTTCGCCTTTTTTCAGGCGGGCAATGGCGCCGTACTGCCAGTGCACGGGGCTTACGTCGCTCTTAACGCCCATCAGCGCGTTGTGGCGGCACATTAAAGCCTTGTAGCAAAGCTCAAGTCTTTCATCCAAAAGCTTCCAGAACTTCTGCTCGTCGCCCTTGGCAATAATTGCCACCTGCGGCAGGTTGATGGAAACAACACCCTGATTGAAGCGGCCTTCAAATTTGTAGTTGCCGTTTTCGTCCTTCCACGGAGCAAGGAAGCTGCGGCAGCCCATCGGCGAGAACACATTGCCTTCGTAGTTTTCGCGCATTTTCTTGGCGGAAATATAATCCGGATACAGGCGTTTGGCGCTGCATTTAACGGCAAGCCTGGTAATATAATCGTATTTGCCGCCTTTTAAGCAGTTGTGTTCATCCAAAACATAAACCAGTTTCGGGAAGGCAGGGGTTACATAAACGCCCTTGTCGTTTTTAATGCCCTGCAAACGCTGCCGCAGAATTTCTTCCACAATCATGGCGTTTTCTTTCAAATATTCGTCTTCCTGTAAGTTGAGGAAGATAGTTACAAACGGCGATTGCCCGTTAGTGGTCATTAAAGTGTTAATCTGGTACTGAATGGTCTGCACGCCGCTTTGCAGCTCGCTCTTTAAGCGAGCCTGCACAAGGCGTTCCACCGTTTCGGCAGGCAGGCTGTCGCCCACTTCGTCAAGCACGGCTTTTTTAAATTTATTGTAGCTGCGGCGCAGATATTTGCCCAAATGGCGGATATCCACCGACTGGCCGCCGTACTGGCTGCTGGCAACGCTGGCGATAATCTGTGTCATAACGGTGCAGGCAACCTGGAAGCTCTTGGGGCTTTCAATAAGTTTGCCGTTCATAACCGTGCCGTTGTCCAGCATATCGCCGATATTAATCAGGCAGCAGTTAAAAATAGGCTGAATGAAATAATCGGCATCATGAAAATGAATTGCGCCTTCGTCATGCGCTTTGGAAATTTCTTCCGGCAGGATAATGCGGCGGGTTAAGTCTTTGGAAACCTCGCCGGCAATCAAATCGCGCTGGGTGGAAGCCATAACGGCGTTTTTGTTGGAATTTTCTTCCATAACGTCTTTATTGCTGTTGCGGATTAAAGACAGAATGCTTTCGTCCGTAGTGTTTGCCTTGCGCACCAGCGCACGGGTATAGCGGTAAATGATATAGGCTTTGGCAAGGTCGAATTTGCCCTCCTGCATCAGCTGATGCTCTACCATATCCTGAATATCCTCTACCAAAAGGCGCATACGGTTGCGGCTTTCTACATAATGTGCAATGTTTTCAATTCTGTCTTCGGCAATGCGTTCACTTTCATCAACAGCATTGTTGGCTTTCTGGATGGCTACAACTATTTTGCTGCGGTCAAAGTCAACCGTAGAGCCATCGCGCTTGATTACCTTCATTGTCCTCCCTCTTTCCGTGTTTAAATATTTAACGTAAAGTCATCGCTTTTACAAAATAATTCCTAACCATAATACCATACTTTAATAGCAAAGTAAAGCAAAACACCACCATATATTGTTAATCTAATTTTTATGTTAACAATATTTTGTGCTTTACAGTTTTTGTTCCATCTGTTTACACCCCGGCAAAGTTTGTTTTTGTCAAGCCCGTGCGCCTTCTTTTAACAGTAATTTTTCGGTTTTTACTTTGCTTATCTTGCTTTTTCGCAGTTTTTTTATAAAAATTATCCGCTGACGGAAAATTTACCGCTGTGGCGTTTATTATACATTAGTTTGCAAATTAAAAACAGTATTGTAAATTTATTAAAAAAAGTCTATAATATACAAGTCTGATATTGAAAGACTCACACTAAAATGCAGACATCTGTTAATAAATAACCGGAGGTTATAATATGGAAATTACAACCATTCATCTTGATATGGTGCAGTCGGTTGCCCTCGCCATAGTCAGCTATTACATCGGCACGTGGATAAAAAGCCACAGCGCCGCCCTGCAAAGGTTCAGCATTCCGGCGCCGGTAATAGGCGGCCTGCCTTTTGCGCTGGTATTTTCGCTGCTGAAAATTTACGGCATTGCCGATTTTACCTTTGACGACACGCTGCAAAAAGTAGCACTGCTGTGCTTTTTTACCACCATCGGCATGATGGCAAGCTTAAAGCTTGTTAAAAAAGGCGGCCTGCTGCTTGTAGGCTTCTGGTTTACTTCAACAATACTCGGCATTTTGCAGAACGCCATTGGTATGGGCGTATGCAGCCTGATGGGCATTGATAAATTCTACGGCATTCTTGCCGGTGCCGTGGCACTGATGGGCGGGCTCGGCACAAGCGCCGCCTTCGGCCCGTTTTTTGAACAGAACTACGGCGTTACCGGCGCAACAACAGTTGCCATTACGGCCGCTACCTTCGGTATGGCAACGGCGCTCATTATCGGCGGCCCTTTCGGCGAAAAGCTGATTAAAAAATACAAGCTCAAAACCCCTAAAGCCGCTAAAGAGGATGCTCCGCTGGAAGAAATTGACGAAACGGAAACCACCGTTACCGGCGAAAACCTCATTCCCGCACCGGCGGCTGCTGCGGAAATTTTAAAAGCGCTGGGCTTTGTTGCTATAGCCATGGGGCTGGGCAGTATTTTAAGCACCTACCTCGGCCAGTTTATTACGCTGCCGGTATATATCGGCAGTATGCTTATCGCCGCCGTTATCCGCAACATCGGCGACTTCAGCAAAGCGTATAAAATTGAAGGCGTCGGCATGGACTGCATTGCCGATATTTCGCTGGTGCTTTATGTAACCATGGCCATTAACAGCCTTAAACTGTACGAGCTTATTAACCTGGCATTGCCGCTGATTGTTATTCTCATCATTCAGACCCTTTTAATGGTGGCCTTCGCCTGGGGCGTATACTTCTTAATGTTCGGCAAGGATTACGACTCCGTAATGCTTGCGGTAGGAGGCATTGGCTTTGCCATGGGCGCAACCGCCAACGGCCTTGCCAACATGCAGTCGCTTTCCGACAAATACGGCTTCTCCCCCAAAGCGTGGATGATAGTTTCGCTCGTCGGCGCGTTTTTAATTGACTTTACCAACGCCATCATCATAACGTGGATGATAACGCTGTAACTTAATTTTAATACTTATACTAAAAACAGCCGGTATTTTCTTTACCGGCTGTTTGCTTTTATGTAAGTTGTATTTATGGTATAATACCCTTCGTGAGATAATCTGATGGTCGGCTTCTCTCCCTTAAAAGGGAGGTGGTGAACCAGTGAGTACCTATGAAACGTTATCTTTAATGGTAGCTTTCGGTATTCTGGTAGCTACCATTATTTCTGCCCGGCGTTAATAACGCGGAAATGAAATAAGGCCGTCCCAACGGTCGCGGACAGCCTTTCTTTCAATACTGAAAATATTCGAGGATAGGACTGACGCACCAACATCAGATTATCTCTCTTTTCTTATTATACATCATAGCTTTTAAAACGGCAAATTTTATTGCCGCTCACCTTTACTTATGTTAATATTAGGGCAGAAGCGGCTTATTCTGCCGTTTGTTTAAGAAAGCAAGGTATATTTTATGAAAATAACACAGGTTGTAGCTGCGCTGATATGGCGCGAAGATAAAATTTTAATCTGCCGACGCCCGGCAAACAAGGCACGGGCGCTCTTATGGGAGTTCCCCGGCGGCAAGGTGGAAGCAGGCGAAACAAAACAGCAGGCGCTGGTGCGTGAATGCCGCGAAGAACTGGGCATAACCGTTGTGCCCGGCAGCGTTTATTATGAAGTAACGCACACCTACCCAGATATTACGATACACTTAACGCTGTTTAACTGCACCACGCAGGACGAGCCGCAGCGCCTGGAACACAGCGAACTGGCGTGGATACTGCCCCAAAACGTAACTGCCTATGACTTTTGCCCGGCAGATAAAGCAATAGTTGCTAAAATAGCGGCACAGGCAAACGCCAAAATAAAAACCGAACGCCTTTACCTGCGTGAATTTACGCCCGGCGACGAAGCGGAACTGAAAACCTTTTTGCAGGATGAAGAAGTAATGTACGCCTGGGAAGCGCCGTTTACGGATGCCGAAGTTGCGGCATGGCTTACTGAAAACCTGCGCCGCTACAAGGCGGACGGCTTTAGCTTTTACGCCGTAATTGAAAAATGCAGCGGCAAATTTTTGGGTGTGTGCGGGCCGCTTATAGAAACCATTAACGGCGAGCGCCGCATGGGCGTGGCCTATATTTTTAACAAAGCCTGCTGGGGCAAGGGCTACGCCACGGAAGCAGCGCAGGCAAGCGTTAACTATGCTTTCGGCGTGCTTGGTGCAGAAGAAGTTATCGCGGAAATCCGCCCGGAAAACAAAAAATCCCGCCGCGTGGCGGAAAGGCTTGGCATGACAATAAGCGGCAGCTTTGTAAAAACCTACAAAGGAAAAGAAATGCCGCACCTTATTTACGTACTAAACAAGCCGCAAAACAGCGGCAGAAACGGAGCAGGCAATGTTTGATTTAGACCGCTGGCTTGATAAATACATAGAAGCCGTGGACGCGGCGTTTGGCGCAAGGATTGTGTTTGTCGGCCTGCAAGGCAGCTATGCGCGCGGCGAAGCGCACGAAGGCAGCGACATTGACGTTGTTTTAATTTTAAACACCCTTACGCTTGATGACTTAACCCTTTACAAAAACGCCATTGCCGGTTTGGAAGAACGCACAAAAATATGCGGCTTTGTAAGCGGCACCGAAGAACTGAAAGCGTGGGACAAGGCAGATTTATTTCAGTTTTGCCGCGACACCAAAGCCCTTTACGGCGATTTGGAGTTTATTGCTTTTTTAACAGGCGAAGCTGATGCCAAACGTGCGCTGCACACAGCGGCATGCAATATTTACCACGCCTGCGTACACAATTTTGTGCATGAAGAAAGCGCGGAAGTTTTAAAAACGCTTTACAAACCGGTCTTTTTTGCATTGCAGGCAAAACATTACCTTGAAACCGGCGCTTATATTGCCAAAAGAAAAGACCTTGCCAATAAATTGCAGGGCGAAGATTTAAAAATACTCACCTGCCCGGCGCAGTTTAAAACAAAAATCACCCCCGCGGAATTCAGCGCTTATTCCGGGCTGCTTTTAAACTGGGCTGCGGCTGTTATAAAAAATTACGGAGGCGGCACCAATGCAGAAACCGAAAATTAAAATAACCGTTATCGGCCGCAAAGGCCCCTGCGGCTGCCACCGCGGGCATAAACCCGGCGACAGCTTTGATTTTGACACGGAGCGCGGCAAACTGTGCCCCATGGCGATGCATGTTGCCTTTCCCTATATCGACATTCTGCGCTACGGCGGTTCAATTCCCGGAGCTGAACCCGGCACGGCAGTATTTTGCTGCCCCGATGTCGATACCATTAACGTTTTTAAGGTTGAAGTGGTAAAAGATGAATAAAAACAAAAGCGAACTGCGCAAAATACCGTTTATCGGCCCAAACATAGAACAGGATTTATTAAATATCGGCATCAGCCGCATTGCCGATTTAAAAGGCAAAGACCCGGAAGAACTTTACCGCATGGACTGCGAATTTAAAGGACGGCAGGAGGATTTGTGCCAGCTGTATGTTTTCCGCATGGCAGTGTATTATGCCGACACCGAAAACCCGGACCCCGAAAAACTGAAATGGTGGTATTGGAAGGATAAAAGCTACCCAAAGCGCTAAATAAAAATACATCTTATTTTGAATGTAATAAAATTTGCAAATAGTTCACCGTTTGTACTTACTTTAGCCAAAGCCTTTTGTTATGATAAAGGTGCAGCAAATACAGAAACGAAGGTGAGATGATATGCAAATTAAAGTTTTAGGGCCAATGACAAAACAGGTGGAGGTATTGTTCCAGAATGCTGCTGTGGCCGCTAAAAAGTTAAAATGCCCTGCAAAATTTGAACGCGTGAGCGAACTGCGCCGCATTATGGCCTACGGTGTAATGACCTTACCGGCGCTTGTTATCGACGGCAAAGTTGTGGCAGGCGGCAATGTGCCAGGCGTTGAAGAAATTATGCAGATTATCAAACAAATGCAGTGAAAATTGAATATATAAATATAAAAAATAAAAGCAGGCGTTAAGCCTGCTTTTTGTTATGCAGTGTTACCGCCTGCGCGGAGGCATGGTGTGTATGCTGTGGCCGTCTGCGGCGTGTACCGCTTCGGTAATGCCTTCGCAGAAGGTTGGGTGCGGGTGCAACGCCATTGCCAGCTGCGCTTTGGTCAGCCCTGCGCTTACTGCCGTAACCATTTCGCCAATCATATCGGTAGCGCGGCCGCACATCAGCTGCGCACCGATGAGTTTTTCCGTTTCTGCGTCAAACACCAGCTTAATAAAGCCGCGGTCCTCATTTTCGATAATGGATTTGCCGTTGCCGCTCATAACGTATTTGCCGGTAATAACGGCGCGCCCCTGCGCTTTGGCTTCGTCTGCCGTAATGCCAACCGTTGAAATTTCGGGCGAAGTATATACGCACGAAGGCACAAGGTTTGCGTCAACCGTCGGCGCAAGCCCGCAGATACCTTCCACACAGGCAATTCCCTGCGCTTCGGCTGCATGCGCCAGCTGAATGCCGCCGGTAACGTCACCGATGGCATAAATGTGCGGCACGCTGGTTTTATAGCCCTCGCCTACTTTTACGCGCCCGCGTTCGGTTTCCACGCCCGCAGCTTCAAGGTTCAGCCCTTCGGTAACGGCGCGGCGCCCTACGCAAATCAGTACGCCGTCGGCGCTGACGCTTTCGGTTTTGCCCTTGCGCTCAAAAGTGCAGGTCAGGCGGCCGCCTTCTTGCGTAATGCCGGTTACCATGGCGCCGGTGTTAACTGCCACGCCGCGTTTTTTCAGTATCATGGAAAGGTTCTGCGAAATTTCACGGTCCATATTCGCTAAAATCCTGTCCAGTGCTTCAATAATGGTAACTTTGCGGCCTATGCCGTTATAAACGCCCGCCATTTCCACGCCGATAACGCCGCCGCCGATAATTACCAGTTCCTTATAATCGCAGCTGTCGGTATCAAGCATTTCATCGCTGGTAACAACATTAGGCAAATCCGCACCGGGAATTGGCGGTACTGCCGGTTTGCTGCCGGTGGCGATAATAAAGTTTCTGGCGGTATAGGTTTCGCCGCTGACGGTAATGCTTTCCGGCGAAACAAAAGCCGCCTCACCTTCAAGCACATCAATGCCGTTGCCCTTTAAAAGCTGCGCCACGCCGCCGCGGAGCTGTTCCACTACCTGCGCTTTGCGTGCATGCATGGCTTTAAAATCGGCCTCTGCGCCGGTTACGTTAACGCCCATTTTACCGGCTTCGCCGATTTCGCGGTACAAATTGGCGCTGTGCATTAAGGTTTTGGTAGGTATGCAGCCGCGGTTCAGGCAGGTGCCGCCAACTTCCGCACGTTCCGCAACGGCAGTTTTCAGCCCCAGCTGTGCCGCACGGATAGCCGCCACATAGCCGCCCGGCCCTGCGCCGATAACAATTAAATCGTATTGCATGGTTGTATGCCTTTCTATATTGTAAGTTGTGCTAAAAATTTACTGATGTCGTTTCCTGCCTGCCCGGCAATTTTTTGTGCTGCCTGTGCCAGTGCCTCCGGCGTAAACGCGCAGCCTTTAAAAAACTGCCCTGCACCGGCAAGCGCCTCCCAGTCCATAGCGTCGGTGTAAACCTCCGCCTCCCGCACCTTGCCGCCGCCAACGCGGCACGCCAGCGTAAAGCTGCCCCATTCAAAGCGCGCTTCTGCCTGCCAGGTAAACGGCAGGCGCGTACCGAGGCGAAAGGCGTCGCTTTTAAACTCCGTTTCGTAGCGTGCAATTTCCGCCGCGTCAAAATCCGCTTCACTTAAATGCTGCGGCCCGCTGCCGTAAATTTCCGCAAAGGAACGTACAAGCGCATTTTGCAGCACCGGCACCGTTAAAGAAGGGCAAACTTCTTTTAAGTTCAGCACGCGGCTTTTAACGGAGCTTACGCCTTTAGCCTGCAATTTAAGCGGCGACACGGTAAGGTATTTTGCCATTTCGTCCGTTTTAACGTCTATTAAAAGTGTGCCGTGGTGGTACTTTTTAGCGCCGCTGGTATAAAAGGCATTGCCCGATACCTTGCGCCCGTCCACCAGAATATCGTTGCGCCCGCTTTTTTCGGCATTAATGCCGAGGCTTTTAAGCGCGCCGGTAATAACTTCCAGCTGGCGCGCAAGATTGTAGGTGCGCGCATCCGTTAAAAAGGTAAAGTTTAAGTTGCCGCTGTCGTGATACACGGCACCGCCGCCGGAAAGACGGCGGACAAGATGCCCGCCGTCCCTGCGCAGCTGCGCCATATTGCACTCGGCCCATGGATTTTGGTTGCGCCCGATGACCACCGTATTTTTGTTCTGCCACAAATACAGCGTTACGCTGCCCGCCGGGGTGTGTTCCAAAAGATAACGCTCCACGGCAAGATTGCGGTAAGGTTCGGTGCAGCCGGTAATATAACAGGAAACCGGAACTTTATCTGTGTACATATTTTAAAACAGGTTTGCGTGCCGCCTGTACTTCGTCCGGGCGCTTAATCTGCGCATGGTGCGGAGCGTTATGCATATATTCCGCGTCGGTATGCGCCAGCTCGTGCAGCTCCAAAAGTGCCTGCACAGCTTCGTCCAGCGTCCTGCGCGCTTCGGTTTCGGTCGGCGCTTCGTGTACAATCAGCGGGAAGTACATCGTCGGCGGGTGAATGCCGCGGTCAATCAGGGACTTGGCAACATCCAGCGCCGTTACGCCGGTGGCTTTTTTAAGTTCCTCCAGGCTCATAACAAATTCGTGCATGCAGGTATGGTCATAAGCCATATCGTAAGTATCTTTTAATTTGTGCATCATGTAGTTGGCATTCAGCACCGCCGTTTCACTGGCTTCACGCACGCCTTCCGCGCCGAGGGTCAGCACATAAGTAAGAGCCCTCATACAAACAAGGAAGTTGCCGTAAAACGCGCGCCTGCAAATGCCCCTCGCCTGCACCGTCGCCCAGTGCGGATTTAGGCAGGAACTTCTCAAGCAGGGCTTTGCAGCCGACAGGGCCTGCGCCCGGGCCGCCGCCGCCGTGCGGAGTGGAAAAGGTTTTATGCAGATTAAGATGCACAACATCAAAGCCCATATCGCCGGGGCGCGCAATGCCCATAACGGCGTTTAAGTTGGCGCCGTCGTAATAGCACAGGCCGCCCGCTTCGTGGATGATATTGGTAATTTCCAGAATATTGCTGTCAAACAGGCCAACGGTATTCGGGTTCGTAAGCATTAAACCGGCGGTAGTATCGTCAACAGCGGCGCGCAGTGCGTCAAGGTCTACGCAGCCATCCGTATTGGAGGGTACGTTGACCGTGGTAAAGCCCGCCATGGCAGCGCTTGCCGGGTTAGTGCCGTGCGCGCTGTCCGGAACGATAATTTTGGTGCGTTTGGTATCGCCGCCAGCTTCATGATATTTCTTTATCAGCAAAAGGCCTGTAAATTCGCCGTGCGCACCTGCCGCCGGCTGAAAGTCCATTTTATCCATGCCGGTAATTTCGCACAGGTATTTATCTAAAAGTTCCAGCGCTTCCGTGCAGCCCTGTACGGTTTCTTTGGGCTGCAGCGGGTGAACGGCGGCAAAACCTGCCTGGTTTGCCATCTCGTCGTTAATGCGCGGATTGTATTTCATAGTGCAGCTGCCCAGCGGGTAAAAGCCGTTGTTTACGCCGTGCGCGCGGTTTGCAAGCGCAGTATAATGGCGGCTGATTTCCGTTTCCGAAAGTTCCGGCAGCGGCAAAGCGCTCTTGCGCGCCAAAGCCTCCGGCAGTGAAGTCACAGGCACATCGCATTCCGGAAAAATATCGCAGCCATGACCGGGAGTGCTTTTTTCAAACAACAATTCCATTATGCGCACACCTCCTTCACAATGGCAACCGCCTTATCAAGTGCTTCTTTCGTGGCTTTTTCGGTTACGCACCACAGCACGCCCTCTTTAACCGGCAGCCCGCCGAGAATGCCCTCTTTGGCAAGTGCGGCCAGCACTTCCTCCTGCTTAGGCAGAGTGGTAACAAATTCGTGGAAAAATTCGCCGCCGTAAACAAGGTTTACGCCTTCGATTTTGGTAAGCTCCTGCGCCAGATAGTGCGCTTTGGAAAGGCACAGCGTTGCTGCCTGCTTTAAGCCCTGCGGCCCTACCGCTGCCAGATAAACGGAAGCGGTTAAAGCGCACAGCGCCTCGTTGGAGCAAATATTGCTGCTGGATTTTTCGCGGCGGATATGCTGCTCGCGCGCCTGCAAAGTTAAAACATAGGCGCGGTTGCCGTCAGCGTCAACCGTTTCGCCAACAATGCGGCCCGGCAGCTTGCGCATCATAGCGGCGGTTGCTGCCATAAAGCCAAGGTACGGCCCGCCGAAGCCCAGCGGCAGGCCCAAAGGCTGCCCTTCGCCAACGGCAATGTCTGCGCCGCATTCGGCCGGGGTTTTCATAATGGCAAGAGCAATGGGGTTTACGCCCATAATGTATTTGGCGCCGCCTGCGTGGGTAAGTTCAGCAATCTTTTCTGCTTCTTCAAACTGCCCGTAAAAATTGGGCTGCTGCACATAAACGCAGCAAACATCAGGCGTAAGCATTTCTTTTAACGCGTCAAGGTCGGTTCTGCCGTCTTTGGCAGGCACAAGGCGCAGCTCAGTACCGGCACCGAAGCAGTAAGTCTGCATGGTGGCAATAACGTCCGGGTTAGCGGCAGCACTTACAAGCGCCACGCTGCGTTTGCGGTCGCGGCACATGGCAGCGGCTTCGGCAGCGGCAGAGGCGCCGTCATACACGGAAGCATTGGCAGTGTCCATGCCGGTCAAATCGCAAATCATCGTCTGGTATTCAAAGATGGACTGCAAAATGCCCTGGCTCATTTCTGCCTGGTACGGCGTGTAGCTGGTTACAAACTCCTCTTTGGAGGTAATGTATTTAACAATGGAAGGAATGTAGTGGTCATAAGCGCCTGCACCGCGCAAAATTGTGCCGAACACGGTATTTTTGCCGGCCAGCTCCTGCATTTTGGCACGCACTTCCAGTTCGCTCATGCCTTGGGGCAGGTTCAGCGGCTTATCAAGGTAAACTTCGGCAGGCACATCTTTAAACAGACTGCGGATACTGTCATAACCTGCTGCGGCAAGCATTTCCTGCCGTTCTTCTTTGGTAGAGGGGATATAGCTTCCCATAGGCGCCCTCCTTTATGCTTGTGCTTCTTTTACAAATGCTTCGTATTCTTCGGCAGTCAGCAAATCTTCCTGGTCGGTAATTTCGTCAAAGCGTACCAGCCATGCGTCATACGGTGCTTCGTTAATGGTCTGCGGAGCGTCGGCCAGTTCTTCGTTCACTTCGGCAATGGTGCCGGTAACGGGGCTGTAAACGTCAGATACAGCTTTTACGGATTCCACATCGGCAAAAGTATCGCCTGCGGCAAAGGTGTCGCCCGGCATGGGCAGGTTAACAAAAACCAGGTCGCCCAGTTCGTTCTGTGCATAATCGGTAAGGCCTACCGTTGCGCTGCCGTCCTCGGCAAATTTCACCCATTCGTGGGATTTGGTGTAGCAAACGTCGTTAGGAATGTTCATAATAAATAGCCTCCTTAAATTGATTTTATTTTAAGCGCGTTTATAAAACGGCAGGGGTACTACTTCGGCGTCAATTCTGCGTCCGCGCACATCCACCTGCACTTTGGTGCCAGGTTTGGAATAAGAAGCGGGTACCATTGCCATGGCAACCGGCGCGTTAAGGTACGGGCAGTGCGTGCCGCTTGTTACAACGCCGATTTTTTCTTCGCCGCTGTAAACATCACAGTGCTCGCGCGCAATGCCGCGGCCGGTAATTTTTAAGCCCACGCGGATTACCTTCGGGTCACCCTTGGCTAAAATGGCGTCCATGCCGATAAAGCGGTCTTTGCCGAGCTTTACGAAAAAGTCCAGCCCTGCTTCCAGCGGAGTAATATCGTCGGTCAGTTCATGCCCGTAAAGAGGCATGGCTGCTTCCAGGCGCAGAGTGTCGCGCGCGCCAAGCCCGCAGGGAATAAGTCCAAATTCTTTGCCTGCTTCCAGCAAAATATCCCAAAGCTTCGGGCCGTCTGCGGCAGCGCAGTAAAACTCGTAGCCAAATTCTCCGGTGTAGCCGGTACGCGAAACAATGCACTTAATGCCCTGTACGTCCACATCTTTTACAAAGCTGTAATATTTTTTGGGGATGCCTGCTTCCGGCACAATTTTAGCCGCAATTTCTTTGGATTTCGGCCCCTGAAGTGCCAGCTGGGCAACGGAATCGGAAATATCTTCAAAAGAAGCGCTGCCAAAAAGATGCGCCTTAACCCACTCCGCATCCTTATGGCGGTTAGCGGCGTTAACAACCAAAAGATATTCTTCGCCGTTTACTTTATAAATCAGAACGTCGTCAACAATGCCGCCGCGCTCGTTGCACATCGGGCTGTAACGTACCTGCCCGTCATACATGTTTTCAAAATCGTTGCAGAACAAATTCTGCACGTTGTTAAGCGCATCAGCGCCTTTAATTAAAAATTCGCCCATGTGCGATACGTCAAAAAGCCCGCAGGCAGTGCGTACTGCCATATGTTCCTTAATAACGCCCGTATACTGCACCGGCAGGAGATACCCTGCAAAAGGCACAATTTTACCACCGGCCGCAACATGGCAATCATAAAGAGGTGTTTTCAGTTCCATCAAAACAATGCTCCTTTATAACTAATAATCCGGTAGTTATCCGGTATATAGTTCCATTATATACTATTAGTATACGCTATTCAACCGAAGTTTCGGCTTTTAATGCAATGAATATTCCGGGCATGAAAAAAGCAGAAGCCGTAAAAAGACTCCTGCTTAAAAAGCTGCGTATGTTATTCTTTCGGCACAATATCGCCGACGCCGTTTAAAGATAATGTTACTTATTGTATGTAGAACTATAGTATTCAAAATTATTATACTATTAAAAAAGGAGAAATTAAATTTGGATATTATAAAAGTTTTTGGAACTAATTTAAAAAAATATAGGAAGAAAAAAGGATTATCACAAGAAGCTTTTGCAGAAAAATGTGGTATGCATAGAACTTATATCAGTGCAATAGAATGCTATAAACGTAGTATTTCTTTAGAAAATATACAGAGAATAGCAGATGCTCTTGAAATAGAAACTTATAAATTATTTATGGAGGAATAACTATGAGTTACCATGAAATTCTATTTAAGCTTCCTGAAGGTAATCGAAGAATAAAACGGCATGCTATTATAAAATGCTTTTTAGATGAAGAATATAAAATTTTTCTAAAACGTCCTACACAATTAAATAAAGGATTTGATTTTACTGTTAATATTGAAGGACTTTATTTTAAAAAGAATAGAAAATATTCAAATCCAAGTCATCAAGATATTATCAATGCGTTAGCAGAATGTAAAAATAATTCGAATGATAAATATAGTACAGTGAAGCAAGCAATAGAAGATTTATATAATTGTAAAAATACTGATTTATCAAAAATAGAAGCATATTTTTATGATTTTAACGGTAAAAAACATCCTATTCAAATTATATTATTAGCTATTAAATGGTTATTTATGGAGCAGGACTGTGCATATTGGAATTATTCAGGCAGAAAAATGTTATTTAGCGCTTTAGTTGAAAGTAATTTAGTATAACTTAC